>Ga0207152_1148_pt1 | contig 14457 bp, 10 predicted proteins | sample Alteio_BWMinHeat_30_FD_153590 | JGI IMG/M metagenome (GOLD analysis project Ga0207152, IMG submission 153590) | Enriched cells from forest soil in Barre Woods Harvard Forest LTER site, Petersham, Massachusetts, United States -... | ecosystem: Environmental > Terrestrial > Soil > Temperate forest >... | reverse complement strand
CGATTCATCTATGTAACGGTTACGCTTTGCCGTATCGCCGAGTGCGCCGAAACAATCTATGAGAATAGACCAGGTTGCAAGCCCGGTAATATTTTGTTGAACCGCTTTTTCCAGATGCGCCACCGCCATATCGAAATTCCCATGTTCATAATACATCATACCAATGAACGAATGCGCGCCATAATCCTCAGGCCGAATCATCAGCATAATATTTGTTTCCCGAATTGCAGTATCCATGTTGTCCTGGAGTCTTGCGATCGAGGCGCGGGCAAGATGAGCTTCGTAAATCGATGAATCCAGTTTGAGCGCAAGCCGTGCAAGAGAATCGGCAATAACAAGGTCACGGGGATTATCCTGCGAGAACTGATATTTTATCAGATAATATAATGCGTGAACACATTGTGCATAGGCATATTTCGGATCAAGCTTTAAAGCTTCTTCGATATACGCCAATCCTTTTTCCGCCTGGGCTGCGGACTGTATATTTTCCAGATATCCTAAACCGAGCACAAATTTACTGTATGCTTCGGGATTTTTGGTACCTTGACGAATAACGGCACTATCGATACGTCCCATCTGCACAAGAGAACCTTGTAATTCGAACGCAATACTGCGAGCCAGTTTTTCCTGGAGCGTAAAAAGATCGTCGAGCGTACCATCGAGCTGATTCGAAAGCAGTACCTTTCCGGATTTTGCGTCAATAAGTTCAAATGTTATCTTTACATTTTTATCCTGCTTCTGCACAGTGCCATCGACTACATAGCGCACGCCAAGTTCCAGTGCAACGGCCTTTACATCGCCTTTGCGTCCTTTATAATGCATTGCCGTATTCCGATCGGTCACCTGAAATCCGGCAAGGCCGGAAAGCGTCGTAATCACTTGTCCAGTCAGGCCATCGGCAAAAAACTCATCTTCTTTATTAGAGCTTAAGGATTCGAACGGAAGGACGACGATCTTTTTTACTTCATCGGCATGCGCAGTTTGCACGAGCGGCGTCTCATGCTTACCGGGCAAAAGAAAATAAGCGCTTACGGCAAGCCCAGCAATAAGAATGGCAAATGCATATTTCAACATTGGTGAACGCTTTGTAGCAGGCGCTGCGGAGGGAGTTTGCTCCGGTATGCTTTCAGCGACAAAGCGCCGGATAGCAGATTCTATGCGATCATAGTCTTTATACGGTACGCGCTGAATGCCGGCGAGCTGGTATTTTACTTCATGCGTAAGCTCGATAGCTTCGAGTTCGACGGGAATGATATGTTTTTTCTCTTCACTTGCGAGCGATAACTCTTTGATCACATTATGCGAGCCAAAGGACTGCGCCGAGAGAAGGATCAGGAAGACCTTGCACTCCTCGATAGCGCGGACGATCTCGGAAGACCACTGCGTAGCGGCGCTGATATTCGTTTCATCGATCCAAACAGAAAACCCAGCCTCGCGAAGCCTCTGGGCAAGCTTCACCGCCTTCTCCCGATCGAAATTGCTGTATGAAATGAAAATATCTGACATGCAGGAGTGCAAAGATACGAAGGGATAGCTCTCCAGTCCCAGAGGGACGGCATGTTGGTAACCCAGGGCGTAAGCCCTGGGGAGAGTGGATTTCAAGAAAAAACCCTAGAGGGGTGACATGTTCTCTGGTTTACATGTCGATCCTAAGGGGCTTTTAGAAATGTATTCGTGGTATTTTTTATCCAGTTCTGTCTCGAAATTTTATGTCCCACTTAATTTATTTATAATGAATTTCTTAAATTTTCCAGATTTTAATTGCATGATTTGACATCCATTCTTGTCGTTGTTGTATTTCTTTAGTTGTCCATTTCTTAAGAGTCTTTAAAGGGATATTTATTTTAAGATCTGATTCCTGATACCACTCAGACCTTTTTTTATCAAAAAATCTATTCTGAGCAATTTTATTTACTTTTTTAGTCAAAAGTGTGTAATTCCCTAAACGATAAATCAATTCTGCTTTTTCCATATTATGTAACTTAAGAAATGATTTCCATTCATTATCAGGATTAATAGGTAAAATATGCTCGAGTGAAATGGTTGCGGCTACTTTTTCTTTTTCGCCAGCCAAAAAATGTTCAATCTCCGTCAGAATATAACGTGCTATACCTCGTGACTTAACAGTTTTAACGATAAAGGACGCCTTAAATGCATCGTCTGTAGGATATAAAATTTTCATTCTTAATGCAACTTCTTTAGAATTCTTGAGATTCCTTTTTCTTATGTCTATCGATATCCCACTAAAGAGTCTTTCCATTTCTTTGTTCTCCATTTCACCTATCGTCTGATAACGAAAAACAAAAGAGATACATATTTTTATTAATTTTTTAAAATCGGATGTAGGAAAGTAATTAGCACTTGCGAGTAAAAGCGGTAGGGTTTGTTGGGTTGAAAGTGTTTGAAGTTCCTCAAGTAAAGCCGGTATATTTTGATCATCCCAATATTCAGCAGTGGGTGTTAGCAGCGCGTCATACACTTCTGATTCATCTTTCAACTCTTCCAAAAAAATAAGCGATTGAGATGAAGTTTTAATAATTGTTTTTACCTCGCCCAATAGTTTTTGTTCTTGTACAAGTGCACGCGTAGACAGCCATAGATGACGAAGGAATGCATTTGTATTGATTGAGCTTAAATTTGATCGCATAATGTCCCATCTATTAAATGCTTCCTGTGTATGGGACTTCCCTGCTTTTTCAAAAAGATAAACTTTTAATAAATCGGTAAGTGTTAGATCGAGACCACGTCCATTAATAGTTTGAAAAATATTATACGCTGCCAATTCGTCTGATACATTTGTCGTAATGACAATCAGGTTTCCAGTTGAAGCTTCAACAAGAGACGACAAATATTTGGTCTTATTATCAATATTAGAAATTGTTTCAAATTTTTCTTGAAGTATATCGTAGAAATATTTATAAGCACCTAATATTAGTTGATTAGTGAGACTTAGTTTAGCTTTTGGATTTGATCGGAATTTGTTTTCAGGAGATTCCGTCTTCTGAACGAAGCTTCTGAAGAATTCCTCATTCAGAGCAGACAAATGAAGTTTTGGCATAGGGAGATCCTCAGACTTAAAGCCAGGGCGGCGATTAATGAATCGATCTAGTTCCTTCCAATCCGTGTCTGTAATTGAATATAAATGATCACGAATTACAGCAAGAAGAATGGTAATGGTTGATAATCGCTGTTGCCCTTCGATAATATACACATGGTTCTCTTCGCCGGGCCGAAAAGTCATAAAACCAAAGAAATGTGGTTCGCTCGAAGTACGTACCTTTTCAATATCCTCAAATAAGGAACGCCAATCATCTATTTTCCACGAGTACTCTCTTTGAAAATACGGCACATAATAAATATTATTATCTTCTAGAATTCGCGAAATAGGCTCTTGATTTATATTCGTTATTCCAATACCATTGTTTGTCATACGTTATTTATATAAAATAATATTTAAGAACACTCCTCCTCTGCAACGCTTTTTCTCTCATTGTGCTTTCTTTAAGTCAGCTGCCAATAGGCTTAGGAAATTGGATTGCACATTAAATCATTTGTGCAATATCATCAGAAATCTTTCGAATTTTTCGATCCCAAAGTTGCTGGTTCGTCATTTGTGCTTGGTCGGCAATAATGATTTCTGGCCCCAAATTCAAGACTCCTTGAGAAATACTATTTCTTATCTGACTGATAAGTAATTTTGCATGGCCTTCCCATCTATATTCAAGATAAACGAGATGCACTTGCTTAAAAGATAGAACAACAGGATCTTGCAAAATTTGATGAAAATTATTATTTGCTTCCAGGGATGGACAAAGTGCAGCAATCATGTTCTCAATATTTTTTTGTCTTGCCGCTTGAACGTGATCATTTAGACTTTGGAGGTAATCATTTATTGGGTAATCATCATTGGAAGCCTGCTTTACAGAAAAGAAAAGGTGAGGGTGATAATGAAGTGGATAATGGCCATTCCACCAGAATCGCCGAATCGGAGAAAAGAGTGAGCGAATAATAGAGGACTTTCCCCAGTTATTGAAGCCAGTAATGAAAAAAAGATGATTCATATAGTGAATTACTGTTTTGTAGTATTCGTCGCAGTATTTTTAGCAGGTTGTGGCGGCGGTGTTCTAGTCGGTAAAATTTTATCCAACGTCGATGAAAATCCTAATTGCAAGCGAAAGATTTTGTCGTCTCCATTAAAATCAAGTATAGCTCTTGCAAAATACCAACTATCTCGATTTTTTACATCGGGATAAAGGTTAAAATCAAATTGGAATCTATGAATAATACTGCCAAGATTTAAAGTTTTAAATTGAATTGAGCTATCTGATATTTTTGTATTCAAAGGCATTAAAGCGCGCATTCCGTAACTAATTAAAAAATCTATATTTGGAGTAGAAAACGGTCTGAAGATAAATTCCGGCATTAGATACCATGAAATTAAGTCCTGAGAAACTTTGGTCTGGGGATTCTTGGGTGATATTGCAAGACTGTCAAAAGGAGTTTGGAGTATCCCAAAGTTCATTCTCGTTTTCAAATAAAAATTCGAATACCGAATTCTAGACTCAAAGATATTTAAATTTATTCCAATATCCAATTTCGAATATCTGAGTAAGTCGATAGTTTTAAATTCGTTATGTAAAATTTTGCTTGTACTATCTGTAACAAGAGCGGGTACTAAGCCACCCCTATCTTCAAGTTTATTAATGCTAAGATATGGCTGCACCTTCCCAAGACCAATTGTAGGCGTAACAAATGCAAGTGCAACTGGAACAATAGCGACTGCCAAACCTTTGGTAAAGGTACCAATTCCTGAGGCGAGAGCAGGGTAAGAAAAAGTTACATGTTCTCTATAAAATTCGTCTGCTATGCATCCGAAGAAAGCTGCTCCAGCTATAATTCCTACTCCAGCAGTAGCAAACGTTCGATTAGCTTCGATTGAATTCAAAATAAAATTGTAGCGCAATTCTGTTTCAACAAGACCGTTCGTACTATTTTTTGCAAATGCAGAAGCATCAGTGTATAATCTGATATCGAAATCATCGATAAAATTTCTTTTGTAAAGAGTGATAAATGCTTCCTCTTCGTCAGGATGTTTCGGATCAAGTACAATCTCAATTGTAGTATCGACCGGCACATAATTATCATTTAATAATAAATGTGGATCATAAAAGATAATGTCCGATAGTTTTGCGTAAATTGTATCGGAATAATTCAGAGTTAATGTAGTGTACTCAATATTCCCAGAATTGAACGACCATATATCGTCGAGCGTCGAGAGTGGAATTCTGTGAAAATTCTTAAACTGGAATATACTATCATTTCTTTTTGCATTCACGATCACGTCTTTTATTCCACCTTCTGAAAATTCCATCTTGACGTTTAGAACTGTGAAGTTGGTATCATAAAAAATTTCATTTAATTTTTGACTTGCCCTTATAAAACCTTTCTGTAAATAATCCCCAGTATATATACGGAATGTTCTATTCTTAATCATTATGTCGCCTGTTTTTCTTATTAGAGCCTGGGTTGCTTCATACTTAACGGCTTCAGCGTTTAACTTAATACTCAGATTATCGGCTATGTCGTGGAGTATTTCACTAGGCATATTTAGGTTATCAAGTGCCTTTGAAATTTCAATACTATTTGTTGAATCTTTTATTTCAACAGGCTTTAACTTTTTATAACCTAATATTAAGACTGTAGTGTCTTTGGGCTGTATCGCATCAGACGATTTCGTTGTATCCTTTATCACTGTAGTAGGGGGCTTCTTTACGACTTTCGATTTCTTTACTTTCTTCGGTTTTGTTGTATCTTTTACTTTTGTTGAATCCTGCTTAGTTGTATCGACCTTCGCTTTAACTATTGAATTTGTGACATCGAAGGAATATGTTTTGTCTAAAGCGCTTGAGACTGAAATCCCAATACTTTTTTGAGTAGAACTTAATTCTGATTTCAAATCTTCCAGTATAAAATTCCTTATAACTGAATCGAACTGGATTTTTTTTAAGATGAATTCAATATTACTCTCATTTAAATCGTTAAAGTAAAGTGTATCACTTTTAGGAACGGCATCATCAATATTAAAGAAAAAAATACATCTATCCGGAATTAATTTAAGTTTCAAAACAAGTTGCTGTGTTTTGCCTCCGTCGGTCAAGGATTTAAAATTATAGGTGAAGCTTTCAATTGTCTGCGAACTAACAAAACTTGCCATAAAGAGCGTAGAAAAAGAAATAGCTAACCAGAAATGAAATTTCATACTTTGGAATTTTGAATGAATTTATAAATATATTTTATAGGGATGTTATCTTTTCGGCTTCCTCCGTTTGCCCGCTACCGCGGACGATACAAAAAAAATTCAGATGATTATTTAAAGCGCCACTATCGCCCCAGGATTTGGGGCGGGATGCACTCGAGATGATGTTAGGAATGATTTCCCATTTGTGTATCGATTGCCGTCAGAAATGCATAACTTTTCTGACCGATCACGCATCGCAGGCACTTCTAGCGCCTGCGATATCTCGTGACAGGGCGGATATGCTACGGCAGCATATCCTCGTTTAGAATACAAAGATACGGCTATTCTTTAAAAAACCGACTACTCAAAAACTACTCAAAGTGAGTAATTTCTCATTTTTTTTGTAAAAAGCTTTCCAGGCTCTCTGGCGAATGGATTCCGAGCTTGCATCGGATATTATAGCGGTGGTTCTCTACTGTCCGCACAGTGATCCACAGTTTCCGGGCAATTTCGCGGCTGGAATTGATGCCGATAATAAGCGCCGCGATGCGCTTCTCCATAGATGATAGCTCCGGATAGAGCTTCGCAACTTTGGTGTAATAGAAGCTGTACATTCCGCCGGAATCGCGGTCGGCGCGCTCCCATACATCGAACGGTTTTGCACGAGACTCGCTATCCCCTTTTTTGCTTTTCCGGGTCTCTTCTAAAATATCGCCGTTTTCAGGATGTTTTTGCATATCTAACACAATTAATAAATCGTATGCAAAAATACCTGGCGAAAAAGCGAATCCGTTACTCTATTGGTACTCTATTTTAAAAGATTTTTTGGCCGTTCATTCCTTTTTCCCGTCAATTAATTGATTGACCCTTGTAATAGATGGACGGTAGCCGACTGTTACAAAATCGGCGGGAAAATGAACAATACGAATAAATGCAGAATCCGTTGTGGATCCGTTACCTTTTTTAATATTTTCTAAAATTACTGCTATACGGTCGCCATCGGGCATTAAAAAATTAGAACTCAGCGGCGAATTGAAATACGAGATCCGAAATGGTGCGCCGTTATTGATACGGATAAGGCAGGGCGTTTTCTCCTCGAGGCAGTTAATAGTCATTGTTACACCGATATCTTTTTTCAGATCTCCGGTGTCCATGGTCAGGATCTTCAAGGATACCATTTCATGCCCACTAAGACTATCGAATCTGCACACAACATTACTGCCGTACGATACGGTAGTATCGAATACGGATTGCGCGATCAGCCCCTCCTGCTGAGCATTGGTATAGCGGGCAAGAGCAATGAGCTTGCCCTGAATAACTTTTGCCCCGGCGCTATCTTTATTATTCCGAATGTTACTCTGAGCAGTATTCCACAAGACATCATAGAGCGAACGCGAATTAAACAGATCGTTGAAGTTATTTTGGAATATCTCGAAAACGGCATATCGCTTTTCGATCGAGAGATCGTCATTGAGCACTTTATCGATCAGCGGCTGAAATATCTGCTGGCGGAAATCGGTTTCGGATTTTTCGCGATTGGCAAGAAGCTGCGTTGCGGTATCGCTTGCCTGACGGCGTGTTTCGTTGCGAGAGTTCACGATGGTAAAAAGAATACCTGCCAGGCCGATCAAACCCGTAGCGGCAATTTGCGACCAAACAGCCGCCGCCGATTTTGAAGGGTCTTCGGGTTTCGGTTTATCTGAGGTAGGTTTATCGTTCTGTGTAGGTTCTTCCATGTTCATTAGTATTATCTGATCTAGGTAAAATTGACAATCGTATGATCGAAGGGCGAACTTGCGCCGGTACCTTTATCTACCTGCGTAAAATGGATGGTCATGTCGCTTGCTGTTGCGATGATCGTCAGGTAGCCGTAGCCGAAGAGCGAACTCTCGAAAGATTCGTCGCCCGTTCGCGTGCCATCGGCAGCTGTGATAGCTTGCGACGTTCTTCCTCCGGATCCCGCTACAATGTAAGGAATCTGCAGCTGGTTACCACCGAATGAAACGAAGCGCGTATATCGCTGGTAATTATGCGCATGAGCTGCGAGCACGAGATCGGGCATGATGCCGGCCTGATTGCAGGCGTCATCGATATCGGCAAGCATGGCTGAGCTCGGGCCGTGCCCTCCGGCGCTGAATGGCGGATGATGCATCGCGAAGACAAGCCCTTTGCGCGTCCCTTTCGCGCGCGAAGTTTTAATAGCTTTTAAGGTTTTTACAAACCAATCCTTCTGTGATTGCCCGATATCGGGACTGGAAATAAATCCGAGACTTTCTCCAATATTAGAATAGAGTCCGATGATATCAACGAACGGCGCATCGAGCATCCAATAGACTCCGGGCTGGCTGACCATCTGGCGGTAAATGGTACCGGCGGCAGAAGGAACAGCGGCTGTAGGCTGGCAGAAATTTTCCATGAAGGCGCCGAGTGTGGTCGATTGGCCGGTCGGCGTGCCATCGAATTTAAAGAGCTCGCCGTCGTGATTGCCGGGAATAGCAATTATTTTTCCGGGATATTTTTTATACGGCACATAAAATTGCTCCTGATATCCTTTATCGGTATTATCATAATAGATCACATCTCCCAAATGCAGGAAAAATGCCGGAGATGAATCGGGATTCGCCGGATCATACTCCGTGCTCATTGCGTCGGATACAAATTGCTGGACAGCGGTTCCGAGCGTTCCGGTATCGCCGACGGCATGGAACGTAATGGACTTCGAAGCTTGGACAGCGCTCGCTCCGGTAGCTCCGATAATATCTGCAAGCGTCATGGTCGGATCGCGCAGCGGAGCTGGGATCGGCTCGAGCTTGGTAGCAGCATAGGCAGACATGCTTTTGCCGACGCCCGGAACAGATTTCCGGTTTTGCTTAGGTAGCGTCGTATAAAAAGGGTGGGCAAACCGGTGCGGCGGTAATGCAAGGGTCGGGGCAGAAGTTCTTGGTGCGGCAGGTTTTTTGGCCGGAGCCGCTTTCTTTGATATAGTTTTGGATGAACTCTTGGATGCAACTTTTACCGGCTTTTTCGCGGCCGATTTTTTTAAAGTTGGGGTTTTCTTTTTTGCCATAAAAATAAATGTAATTAAGGGAATGCAAAACTACGACAATTTTTTGAAAAACCACCATACTATTAAGTCTTTTATTATGAAGAAATTGTTAAAATTGCCCCACTTTGGTACACTCTATTTTAATTACAATAAAAAAGCCCTCAGGTCTGATACCCGAGGGCCCGATTTGCCCTATGTGGTCCCGTGGCAATGGATCACTTATGTATGTTTGTCTTGGAGGAAGACACGAGTTGTTGTAGTGTGTATGCAGAGGGCTTACTAACGTTCGTTATACAAAATTACGATTTCTCAAATGGAATCCGTTACTCTATCGGTACTCTATTTTCAAACTATTTTTTACTCTAAAATAGAGTACCAATAGAGTAATGGATTTGCGTTTTTTCTTCGTATTTTCGTGCTGAATAGCTTTACTTTTATAGAGAAATGGCGAAAATGGCGTGAAAACTGAAGATTTACTCTCAGAGCAGTTAGACCGGATGGGTGAAATTCACCGGAAATCCGGATTGCTGGCGGATCACGAACAAGAGATCCGTAGCGCCTTAGCCGCTGCCAAAAAAATAGACTGGCAGCCGGGCATCGCCCAATGTACTTATTTGCTTGCACGTATCCATGAATGGATGCGGCAAATGCCGGAAGCTGAAAAGTTAAACGGCCAGGCAAAAAAAATTGCAAAGCAGATCGGAATGACCTCGCTTTACACCGACTGCCTTGCCTCGGAAGCAAACATCCATCTCTGGAATTACAGGTTAGCGGAGGCGTATAAGACAGCTGTCGAAGCGCTCGGCCTCGCGGAGAAAGAGGGGAATAGTTATGGGGTTGTCTTATCCAATTATGTCTTAGGTTCAGTTTCTCAGCGTTACGGAGCAGACGATGAATCATTGAAATTTTATCAAAACTCCCTGGATACTGCCCGCAAATATGGACTTCTTAAATTAGAGGGAATGATACAGGATAAACTTGCCCAGCTATTTTTGAATCGCCTTCAATTCGGACACGCGGAAAAATTTGCCCGGGCTGCCGCTCACATCCAGCATAGACTAAAAAACCAAAGAAATTTTCTTCGGGCGCAAATGCAGCTTGCATCTATTCTGATCGAAGCAAAAAAACTTGAAGAGGCTAAAGGTCTGCTTGATGAGGTTAATAAAAATAAAGCGGACCTCCTCGATGCTGAAAGAGGTGCACTTGAAATATATTATGGCAAGTATGCCCAGCAGATGAAACTATATAGTGAAGCCGCTAATTTTTTTAATACCGCTGTCAATATATTTTCATCGACCGGTCGGAGCATGCAAATTGCAAATGCTTTTATATTCATTTGTGAACTGCATCTTGAAACAGGTAACCACGAGACTGCATTATTGTATGCAAATAAAGTCCTTGAAACGATAAATCTAGGTGTAGATAATTATATCGAAACGCAAGCTTATCGGGTAATGTATGAGGCATCGAAGCTTTCAAATAATTCAATTGATGCCTTAAAATATCTTGAGTTGTACCACAATAATTTTGGCAAACAGGAAGCACAGCTTCTTGACTCACGGATGCAACTGATCGAATTAGAAACGGAATACAAAATGAAACAAGCTGAAATAAATGAGGAACGGCGGCGCGCAGAGGAGCTCCGAGTAGAGCTTGACAAAAAAGAGCGCGAACTCACAACGAAAACAAAACACCTCATTAAGCGGACAGAATCGCTTGCACAGTTCCGTGATGATCTGCGTGCGATCATCCGCCGCTCGCCCGCAAATGATCCACTCATCCAACAAGTAAAAGAACGGCTTAATAGTACTCCGGAAAGTAATTTAGACTGGGAAAATTTTGATAAAGAATTCCAATCCGTTCATCCGGTCTTTACCCAAAAGCTGGAAATGAAACATCCGGTCCTGACAAAAATGGAAAAGAAAATATGCGAAATGCTGCGGCTTGGGCTTACATCCGTCGATATTGCCAAACTTCTTACGTTATCGGAACGTAATATTGAAAATCACCGGTATAGAATTCGGAAAAAAATTGCCCTTGACACGGAAAAAAGCCTTCACGAATATCTTGCAACAATTTAATGAAGGGAGGAAATCCTCCCTTCATTACAATAAATATTATTATTATTACATCGTAGGTTCTTCTGCAATAATTACAACAACCCCATCGCTTGGACCTTGGGTACGCGTATTAGTATAGAATTGAGTATAGCTCCAAAATGGTAATGGATAACTTGTGGAATTCGCATGTGAACTGACCGCATATGAAAAATTGCCAGTACCACCAGAACCCGAAGCAGATAATACGAAATAGCTGTGTCCAGATGTAAAACCAGTGACTTTTATCGCAGATGAGCTCACATCATCATTAAAAACGTTAGTATTTGACGTTATATCATGTACGAGTACATGGTTTGTTCCACCATTCGGATTGAAAAGATATATCGCCATTGTGGAAACATCTGCAGTAAATTTCAAACTGTCCGAGCCGCTCGTTGGCGTGTGGAAATTAGATGGCTGCGCGTAGGAAACAGAAACAAGGAAGAAAAGAGCTATTACTGCCCCCCCCGTAAAACGGAAAGTAAGTTATTTTTATTTTTCATATTAATATAGTGGTTAGTTTAAGAAAATAAAATACATGCAAATATACGACACTAAAATCATATTGTTAGAAAAATGATTGCGGATTATTTTATCTCTTACCTGATCCCGACGTCGGCTCTTCCATTACGAATATCACCACTCCATCGCCCGGTCCCTGCGAGGAAGAACTATTGAAATACTGTGTATATCCTGCAAACGGGGAAGGCGTAAGGCCAGAGTTCCTAAACGAACTTGCAGCATACCCGAATGTAGTCGGAGAGCCGGAGCCCGAATAGCCCATAACAGAATAATTATGATTCGGCGTGAAGCCGTCGACAGTCTTATCCAGCGCTGAAACGGTATCATTGAAAAGATATGTGCCCGAAGTAAGATCATGAATCATTACTCTGTTTACTCCACCCAACGGACTGAAGAGCTTGATCGCCAGATACGAAGAATCGGCGGTAAACGTGATACTATCGGTAGCGCTTGTCGGTGCATGAAGATTGGTGATATAGGTGCCGACAAGATGCTCGTGACCTTTATCATCGGCGTCTTTTTTATCATCGACATCTTTTTTACAGCCAGAGATCGCAAAAATAGCAATAGCAAGAAGAAGGAAATGTGCTTTTTTCATAATCGAAAAGAAATTAAAGAAATACCCGTGAACACAGTAGTACAAAGATACGAAAAAAATTCCATGGGAGCATCCCAAGATTTATTTATTATTTTTGTTGCCAGAACTTCATCCAACAAGGAGGCATTTATGAAAAAGATTACGGGACTTTTTTTCTTCTTGCTTTATTTAACGCCGGTAGCGACGGCACAAACTCTTCAATGGTCGGCAACTCCCGGGCCGTATGCCGCTTCGGTACAAGGGATGAACCAATCCGGTAGCAGGAGAAAATATGATAGAGTGGAATACTGCATTACTTCCGAGTGGCACGTATATTATCCATTTACAATCCGGAGAAAAGCAGGCAGCGAGATTAGTAACTGTACTCCATTAGTTCTGCTTTTCATAGAGATCCATCAGTGTCAAATCCGGATCTCCGATGATCGTAAACCAATCTGCAACATCGGGATCGAGCTGCCCGACTGACGATGGATCGCCCGGTTCGTTTTCCGGCATCGTTTTATTATCAATATTCTGGCTGCGGGTTCCGGAACCTTCGTTCTTCTTGCCCATCCCTTTGAGATCTAAAATGTGAATAAGCCTCGCTTTTGCATCAGTTTTGGCTTCGACGAGTGTACGGTATTTCCCATCTGTTTTTGGCTCAAGCCACAAAGCAAAAAAAGCCCGGAAATAATGGTCACAGAACGAACCGGGAGTCAGGGTCTTAAAGCCTATATATGCGCGCTTATCCTTCGAAGCATTGGAAATCCCAAATGCATCCGGAAAGCTCATCCGATCTTCGTCGCGCAAGGTTTCACAACCGGTTACTATAATGAGTTTTGGATTCTTTGTATCATCAGGCTTTGCAGCCAGTATATCTTCAGGCGTCACCATCTCGCCGCTTGCGATACAGAGTTTGTGCGGATTCGAATGGAGGCTGTAATAGACAATATCACTTTCGAACGTATTCTTTAAGAAATAATCTTTATTGCGTTCGATATCGATATTGACGTCATGATCGCGGAAGATCGTCTTGGTGAAAAGGGTACGAAACAACGGATATGTGAGAACACCTTCCGCTCCTTTGCCGGCAACCATGTAGACATCCAATCTCCGGCGTTCCTGAGCAGAAATAGTGTGCATCGCACTTTGAGTAAAAACCAAAGCGGCTATTATAGAAAAAAAGATCCTTTGTATACTCATATTATTTTTTGTTCGATCGTGTTCCTGGCTCACGCACGTCCCGTATTGCCTTGCCGAGGGAATCCAAGGCGTTTGCTCTCCGAATGTGTAAAAATGAAATTGCGCCGGCAGTGTACTCTATATGAATGATAACTTCGGCTGTGTCATTGGGATACTCTTCGATCAGACGTGATATTGCCGAAGCAGGAACGGACGAATGCTCCTTCGACCCAATTAGCGCGTGGACCGATGCGATCGGTTCTCCGCGGGAAAGCGATTGATACTCCTCCATCGTTATTTGTCCTTGCGTACCGGTATAATACACGCCCATTTTTTTTGCCTCGTCAATATCGTTAACATCGTTGTACAGTTTGAATACGAATTCAACTCCGATTATGGACAGGACGGGAGCCCAAAATGTCCATCGTAAATAAAAGGGCTTTCTTCCCGGGTCCTTTGGCGCAATATTGACGGGCGCAAAATCGTTCATACTACCGAATTTTGATTACAATATGCTACAAATATACTACTATATTTAATTCCTAATTCTGCTCCTTTCCAGATTAAAAAAACTTATTTTCTTATCATTATAAAAATGTGACAGCCTAGTTATGGGGACAATCCCATAAATGATTAGAATCGCGAGTTTTTTATCCCCGCACAGATATGAAGGATTTTTTCTGGGTATTTTTGCCTTATACTAACGATACACAGAGAACGCCGTAGTTCTAAGGTGATCTTTCATGGGAAGTGTTGATTGAGACCAATTTTTTTTGTCATAGGATGTATAATA
>Ga0207152_1147_pt1 | contig 14525 bp, 15 predicted proteins | sample Alteio_BWMinHeat_30_FD_153590 | JGI IMG/M metagenome (GOLD analysis project Ga0207152, IMG submission 153590) | Enriched cells from forest soil in Barre Woods Harvard Forest LTER site, Petersham, Massachusetts, United States -... | ecosystem: Environmental > Terrestrial > Soil > Temperate forest >... | reverse complement strand
GCCGTATTAACGAATGAAGGAGAAAAACTTTACCAATTCCTCGTAAAAGCAGAGAATGCGGAAGAGATGAAAGCACTTGATTCTTTAGAAAAGGAAATTGCAAAATCCGGATTCACTCTTCATCAGACATCCGAAGACCTTTCAGAAACAGATCCGCTTTCTCGCTTCAGGCAATTTTTTGTTGCTGGAAATTATCGTGTACTAGTCGGAAAGTGCTTTCTGAGTTCGTGCTAAGGCACTGCGGAGTTTGTGGAGCAATGCATCTTTCTTGCTTTTAAGCGATGATTGTCTAGTCCTGTTATGGACAACAAATTCAATAGCTTTACTCGGACTTTCATATATATCGAAGGGATCTGTTAAGGACTGTAATGCAATCGGTGCGAGGAGTAGTCCATTTTTTCGAGAGTAAACAAATGCTTGCTGCGATTCGCGAAGTCTTTTGTCAAACCCCCTACATTCCTCGACTAGATCAAAATCTTTCTGCTGCTTTAATCTAAATTCTAATTCTGCCTCCAGCCATTTCCCAAGCATGGGCAATTGTGCTCTGATGCCGGTTCCTTTTTCTTCATGTTTCAGTTTAGGACTTAGAGGTTTTTCTTTCTTAAAGGAAGAAATTAATTCATCGTGTTGAAAAAGTAGTCCATTAGGACTATTGTAAAAACGAAGAACAAGTTTGTACTCACCGAAATTTATCTCTACAAGTTTATCATCAGAAGCAATTGAAATTGAAGTTACTTGTAGCCCCTCTAATTCTCGGAAAAAAAAACAGGACGTTCTTCTTTGGCTCCCGCTCATTTCCAGCAGCAATGTATAGTGTTGTATGCGCAGGTTGAAATGCAGCTATGATCTCAGATTTGTCGAATTCGATCCGAAGTTCACCCGGGCGTATCGAATATGCACGTGAAAATCGGGCGTAGGCGAGCCGTTCACGAATTTCGCGAACAACGGAGTTCAAGATATAATAATTGGAAATCAATGTGCTTACGTCAAATAAGGAACTCTCAACATTCATTTTGCCTTATTGTGTTGCTGCAAAATAAAAAGCAGGGCCTGTAGCTCATCTGGTAGAGCGCTACGTTCGCAATGTAGAGGCGAGGGGTTCGAGTCCCCTCAGGTCCACTTCCGCTTAGCGGAACGTACAATTAAAAATGTAAATGTAAAATTGGATTGCATTTCTAATTTTACATTTTACATTTTACATTTTTAATTCTTTGTCATACCTACCGATCTATACGTTCGACCACCCGGTGCTTCGCAAGAAAACGAGTCCTATTACACAGGACACGGACGAATTGCAGAAGCTGATTCACGATATGCAAAAGACAATGCACCATGCGGAAGGGATAGGGCTGGCTGCTAATCAGGTGGGGAAGTCACTCATGATGACGGTGATCGATATATCAGCTACAAAAGGCAATGAAGATGTGCCCCCGTTGGTCTTAATAAATCCGATAATCACAGGAACACATGGGGAATCAGTTTTTGAAGAAGGCTGCCTGAGTTTGCCGGAAATCCGGGAAGAAATTGTCCGCCCGGAATCTATCGGTATTAAATTCCTGAATGAAGACTTCAAGGAGATCGAAATAGAAGCGGATAAACTTCTTGCGCGAGTTATGCAGCATGAGGTAGATCATCTACACGGAAAATATTTTATAGATTATTTGAGTCCTTTGAAATTATCCTTCCTGAAAGGAAAGCTGAATAAACTACGTAAAGGTGAAATTGAGACGGAGTATCCGCTTGCACCGCCGAGCGGGATAAAGAAGAAAAGAAAAAAATAGAATTAACATTCATAAATTAGCCAATAGGCTGCCCCTGGTAGTGCTTTTTTGAGTCATCCGATCGTCCGCTATATTTCGAACTTTCTGCAGATATATATTTGAAACAGCCAATATGATAATAAACACCAAGGGCTCCAATGATCGCATTAATTCATCGCCGCTGCTATAGTGAGCAACAGATGCTGATATAAGGACTATTCCAAAACCGGCGTACGCCCATTCCTTCAACTTAATTGAAAATTGCGGTATTAATAAGACAATCAGCCCGAGTATTTTAAATACCGAAAGTTCAATCCTCAAATAATGCGGAAGCCCCAGACGGTCATAATCAGATGTGAACATTTTGTACAGGCTGAATAGCATTACTGCTCCGATAATCCCTGTTGTAATCCAATATACTGTTTTGTTTTTTTTCATCTTGATTCTAATTGTTAATGATCTTTCGGAACATAAGACAGGCAGGCACTTTGGTTTGTGACAGATGGAATACTTTATTAATCTTGTCACAAATCTGATAGGTAAACTGTCTTATGTCCGTTAGTCAAAACTAATACCTTAAAATGATCGCAAATAAAGAACTTTTTTTGGACTACAAAGCGCTGCTTTTCTCGACGGCATATAATATGCTCGGGAGCGTTCAGGACGCCGAAGACATGGTGCAGGAAACCTACCTTAAGTGGATGGAATTACAAGGAGATTCGGTCACCTATGTCAAGGCATATTTGGTAAGGATCATTGTCAATAAATGCATTAACTATCTCGAAAGCTCCAGAAAAACCCGGGAGGAATATATCGGAACGTGGCTGCCGGAACCGCTTCTGTATCATACCTCAGAAGATGAGCATGTTCATGCAGATTCGTATCATGCGCTTTCATTAGGAGTGATGCTGCTTATGGAAAAGCTCTCGCCACTGGAAAGAGCGATTTTCATACTCCGCGAAGTTTTCGTGTATGACTACAGAGAATTATCGGAGATATTCGATAAATCCGAAGATAATTGCCGACAGATTTTCAAGCGCGCGAAAGAACACATCGGAAAAAAAGACCGGCAGTTTACTGTTGATCCGAAAGCTCATGAGTCGATCCTCAATAATTTTATTCAGGCGGCTACGCGCGGCAATATAAATGATCTTATCGATCTTTTCAAGGAAGAGATCACGCTATTTGCCGATGGAGGAGGTAAGTCTCTTTCGATCAATGGTTCGAAATTCACGGCGCTTCAGAAACCTCTTTCGGGTAAAGATAAGGTCGGTAAATTCCTTTCCTCTACTCTATCGAAACTTGAATCTGTCCCTGATCTTTCGTTCAAGAAAGTAGAAGTAAACGGACTTGCTGCGTTCGTAGCATATATGGGGTCAGAACCTCTGAGTTTAATGGGTATTGAATCCGATGAAGGAAAGATCAGCAAGATCTTTGTCCAGGCAAACCCGGATAAGCTTAAACAATTCGGTGCTAAACCCGATAGATATATTCAAAATTAAATTAAAATAAAAAAAACATGAATACATTCGTAATTCCTATTGAAAAGCCGCAAGGCCAGATGATGAATTCCAGGTTCCGCACAATAGCCTACTGGGCAGCCACAGGGCTTATCGTCTTACAGTGTACCGCGGGAGCAATATTTGATCTTATGAGAACTCCATCCGCAAGTCAGCCTATGATACATTTGGGTTACCCCTTATACCTCATGCTCATTCTGGGAGTCTGGAGAGCGCTTGCAGGGATAACACTGGTTATGCCTCGTTTTCCCCGTCTCAAGGAGTGGGCGTATGCAGGTTTGTTTTTCGATTTCTCAGGAGCAACAGTCTCGCATATCGCAGCAGGGGATGGCGTCAATATCTGGATCTGGCCCACGGTGTTTATTACTATCTTAATAGCTTCCTGGGCGCTGCGTCCGGCGTCGCGCAAATTGGAGGCTAAATGAACAATCTCTTAAATACCTCTCGAATCGCGAACGGCATAGTTATGCTGTTCGTGGATCTTTTAGAATATTTCACAGGATTTATTATGGCCGATGATGATTGTGAATGAGATAATTTATGAACAACAAATTTTTCGGCTGCCTCCCTAAATTAATTGGATCCGGGATATATCTTTTCGTAATCCCGCCCCCTAGGCTTAGGGGCTGCTGGTTTTCGAGGAGAACTTTGACGATGAGGAATGGTATCAATGGGTGCAGGTGCCAGATCATTAGGCGTACCTTGCACTTCGGATGTAATGCTGCGCGCTAATTTTTCTTCGAGACCTGAGAGATCGTCAGATGTTCCATCAAACTGGTCGGAAAGCAGGGCCTTTACGGAATCGGCATCGATAAGCTGCGCAGTGATCTTTACATTCTTTCCATGTTTCTGTACCGTACCATCGACGACGTATCGCGCGCCAAGCTCTTTTGCAACTGCGGCGATATCACCTTTGCGTCCTTTATAATTCATTGCCGTTTTCAGGTCGATGGTCTGAAATCCCTGAGATCCTGAAAGTGTCGCGATGATCTGTGCCGTCACTCCGTCAGCAAAAAAATCATCTCGTTTGTCAGTACCTAACGATTCGAACGGAAGCACGAAGAGCTTTTTCATTTTAACTCCAGGCGCAGTTGGCTGAGGTGCTGTTGGCTGGGGTACCGCTAACTGCGGTGCGGTTTGCTTAGCGGATAAAAGAAAATATGCACCCCCCGCAAGTCCCACAATAAGAATTCCGAGTGCATACTTCAATATCGGCGAACGGACTTTCGGCGAAGGCGCGGAAAAAGTATGCACCGGCACATCAACGTTGATAAAATTACGGATAGCAGTTTCGATGCGCTCGTATTCCTTATAGGATGCACGCTGAATGCCGGCAAGCTGATATTTTACTTCATGCGTAAGATCGATCGTATCTTCAAGCTCGACAGGAATGATATGTTTTTTTCCTTCGGAGGCAAGCGATAATTCCTTGATCACATTATGGGATCCGAACGAATTCGCCGAGAGAAGAATAATAAAGACCTTGCACTCTTCGATAGCCCGCACGATCTCCGACGACCATTTCGACGCCGTGGCGAGATTCGTGTCATCCATCCAAACCAAAAAACCCGTATCGCGAAGCCTCTGGGCAAGCCGCGTCGCCTTATCCTTATCAAAATTGCTATATGATATGAAAATGTCTGTCATCTCTCTAGACGCAAATATACGAAGTGTTTCGGTTTAATCGCGAAGAGAAGGCAGATCGCAGTGAAGATGAAGCACAGGCCATGGGATAGAAATGTTTTACAAGGAGAACTACAATTTTGAGAATTTTGTACCATTAACTTTATATTGGCATTTGGACCAGGCGCTTATATGAGTAATGAGGATCAGGTGGAATCACAAATGGAGTCACAGCATCCGGATACAAAAGAGGAGCTTCTCCTGGAGTTGAGAGGGAAGAACACGACCAGAAGTATCAAAGACTTCTCGCCCGACGGCATCAGGCTTGAGAGCAACCTCGAGGGAGAGGCCACAGGCGTGTACAACGCCACCTACTACGCAACGATTACCATGCTGGCAAAGCCAGACAGAACCATTGATTACGAAGTGCGACAGATCCACACGACGAGCGACGGCGATACTGTCCTCGTCTACTACAAGGGGAAAAGCATCATCGAAAGCCCCACCCACAATAAGTTCGTGGGGGAGACAACATTCCAAACCTCATCAAAGAAGCTCGCATGGCTGAATGGAATCAAAGCTCGGCACGAAGGGGAATATAACCCAGTTGCGGGTGAAAACAACTTTCGGATTTACGGGAAAGGGTAGTCTATCTCCCAGAGCTTTCTTTCCAGCTTCATAGAGCATGAAGTGCATCACTTATACGGAAAATATTATATTGATTACTTAAGTCCACTAAAATTATCTTTCTTTAAAGGAAAATTAAATTAACTTCGCAAAGGTGAGTTCGAGACGGAATATCCGTTGGCTCCGCCGAGCAGGATGAAGAAGAAAAGCAAATGATTTATTGTGTAACGAAAAATTTGATGCTCAATTTGTCTGTTCCAGTAGTTATCATCGCATAATACATTCCCGGCGAAAGCGAATGAATAGGAATATCCTTATTGAGAAAATGTGGCACATTCTTCAATACTTCTCTGCCGAGAATGTCTGAAATAACTATCGAATAAGCACCCGGTATTTCTTCCTGATAAAGAAATTTTATTTTCTCATTTGCCGGATTTGGATACGCAAGGAAGTTTGCCTTCGAAGGGTTTTGGGTTGGCGTAACACTTGAAGATGTACTCGTAAGTTTAGCAATAAATCCATCAGTGCCGCCGAAGGAAAGTAATTTTGTCGCGCCAATATTACCCCGGATTCTCGTGGAATCTGTAATCCACTGATTAGCTATGCTACCCACTCGCCAACCGAAGGAGCCTGATAGATAATAGTTTGCATGTCTATCGGCGCAGACATTCCAATAAACAAGGCCGGTATCAGGACGACTAGTTATCAGCGCCCATAGCTGATTTCCGGTTTCAGCCGAGCATCCAAAAAGCGCATTAGGATAGAATCCGGTATTAGAGTCATAATGATCTCCCCGAATATCGATTTCACTCGTAGCTATTACAAGGAGCAATTTATCTAGGGGAGAGTATGCTATACAGGTTGGACCGCCGAATACATTATTCAGAAGATTCTTCCATTTCATGCCTCCGCTCGAATCAAATTTGACAATAATTAAATCATTCTCATTCGTCTGAGTATAATAATCAAGAGTATAATAATTATCTAAATTATCTGAAGTTAATTGAGAAGGATAGCTAGTACCGCCATTTATGGGTGCCTGACTTATCCATTGTAAGTTGCCGCTACTGTCACATTTAAGCAAAAGAATATCCTCTGCGTCGTTTGATGTTATTGTTGAATCTCCGATATTAAGGGTTCCGGAAAAAATCCCCGAGAATGCAATGTTGTGATGGGCTGCAATCCCATTTGGGAAATAAAGATCAGTACTATTTGCATTTATGGCATCCTTAGCCCAAAGTAAATTGGACTGTGAATCGAACTTAATAAGAAAAAGATGGAGCTTTGTCGTATCACCATGAATCCGCTCAATTCCATTAATTTGAAGAGTTGAATCTTTCGTATAAAAATACACTACAGGGCTTCCATTTTCATCAACCGCTAATTGCCCCTGTGATCCTGGCAAAATATTAACATTCCAAAGCAATGCCCCGGAAGGCGAAAATTTTAAAAGATAACTACCCCCTTTGTTTAATATTGTCTCATTGATAAAAACTGTATCTGTTAAAGAAATCAAAGCAAAGATATTATCATTGCTATCTACAGCCAACGATTGACCTATATTGGAACCCAAGCTCGTTCCTTTAAAAGTATTTTTCCCTCGGATGGAAGTTTTCCAGAGCAGGCTTCCCGCTCCACTGTACTTGGATATTTTGAGTGAATAGACATGCTCTAATGCCTCAAGCGAGTCAAGACAGTTCTCAAAAGCAATAACATTTCCTTTTGTATCAGTTTGTACAAAATTAACCGATTCTCCGCTGATCTTTGAGCCGATCTGGTTAACCCAACCCCATTGAGGGCTCTGTGCAAACGATCCTTCGCAGATACAAAAAAGCGTAACGATGATGATAATGAGTTTCATAGTTTATTTGAAGGCTTAGTAACAAAACTACATATTTACAAGCATGTTGGTTCATCGTTTTTTGAACGAAGATAGCATATATCCTGTTATACGCGCGCATAAAAATTTAACCCAAATATTAATTAGATAAATAGCAATATGGATGAGAAGAAGGGCATATATAAAGTTCGGGATTTGAAGTTAGCCGATGCCGGACGCAGACAGATAGAATGGGCTGAAAGCCGCATGCCGGTGCTGATGGCATTGCGTGAAAAGTACTCCAAAACCAAGCCCCTATCGGGTTACCGGATCGCCGGATGTTTGCATGTTACTAAAGAAACTGCTGTACTCATTGAAACTCTTGCCGCTGCCGGAGCGGAGGTTTCCTGGAGCGGATGTAATCCTCTTTCTACCAACGATGAAGTTGCTGCAGCCCTTGCCGTCGGAGGAGCTACGCAGATCTTTGCATGGTACGGAATGAACGTGGAAGAATTTTACTGGTGCATCGACCGCACCCTTGATTTCAAGCCGAATCTGACACTCGATGACGGCGCAGATCTGATCTTCACCGTCCATAATAAATATCCTGAACTTGCCGAAGATATTATCGGCGGTACCGAAGAAACAACGACGGGTGTTCACCGTCTCCGCGCTATGGCGGACGATGGAAAGTTAATGTATCCTGTCATCGCAGTCAATGATGCCGAAACAAAATGGGATTTCGATAATGTCTATGGGACAGGGCAATCAACGCTTGATGGTGTTATTCGTGCAACGAGCGTTTTGCTTGCAGGAAAAAATCTTGTAGTTGCCGGCTATGGTCATTGCGGTAAAGGTGTTGCAACCCGTGCCAAAGGTATGGGCGCTAACGTCATTGTTACCGAAGTAAAAGCAACTGCAGCTCTTAAAGCAACTCTTGAAGGCATGCAGGTGATGACGATGGATGAAGCTGCGAAGATCGGCGATATTTTTATTACAGCAACAGGAGTAAAAGATATTTTAGTCGGCCGTCATTTCGATACTATGAAAGATGGCGCCATCTTCTGTAACACAGGCCATTACGATTGCGAAATTAATATCCCTGATCTTGAAGAACGTTCAGCCAATCATCGCCAGATCCGTCCAAATTGTGAAGAGTATCTTCTCTCAGGAAACCGCCGAGTGTATCTGTTGGCTCAAGGCCGCCTCGTGAATCTTGCTGCAGCCGAAGGACACCCTTCTGAAGTTATGGATATGAGCTTTGCAAATCAGTTTATGTCACAACTGAGACTTGTCGGAGTTCATAAAGGCGAAGAGATCATGGAGCGTGGAAAAGTCTATGACATTCCTGTTGAACAGGATCAGGAGATCGCAGGAGTGAAACTCTCCACTAACGGTATTTCGATCGACAAACTCACCGAAGAGCAACTTGCTTATTCCATGGATTATGCCGCAGGCACTTAACAAAAGAAGAAAATCGGATTAGAAAAGAGAGCCTTCATTGGCTCTCTTTTTTATCTGTAACTTTCGAGTGTCCACTGTGTTTAAGAAAGTGCTCGCCGGTCTTTGCGTTAAGGAGTAAGTTTTTTCTTTTTGATTTTGGAAACCGTCTAACCGGATTGTAGTATGTTTGTATTCTTAAGTGTTGTGTTGTTGAAAATCTATATCATCATCATATGAAATACCCCCGGAAGAGTATATCTAATCCTTTTACTGTTATTCTTAGTCTTTTATTTATATCTAGTACATTGGTAGCCCAGGAGCCTATTATTCCAGAAGCTAAAGTCAAAGCTACGAGCTTTGGATTGATCTTTGGTGATCCATTAGGAATTACGATGAAATATCGCCTGAGTTCACGGAATGCAATGAATATAAGTTTTGGCCCGGATTATTATGGATCGCCACGTCTGCAAGTAGATTATATCTGGCAATTTAATACGTTTCATTCGGAAATGGTAAAGGCCTATGCCGGTCCCGGAGTTGCAGTGGCATTTGCTAAAGGAGCTAACATGTTTTATAGCAATGAGCCTTTCCGAGAAAGTTTTGCTAATGTTGAAGATAAGAAAGCCGGAATTGGAGGCCGTATGATCTTCGGATTAAATATTACTCCCAGGATATCTCCTTTCGAACTTTTTGTCGAAACCGGACTGCTTGTCGGCTTTAACCGTTACTTCGATCCGGATATTGATTACGGGATGGGATTCAGGTACGCTTTATAATACTCAAATTACACCAAGCAGTTCACGGACCTTGTGACAAGAGGTGCATACCACTTCGGAATTATCGAGCGTCACGTCGTCGCGGGATCGCAAGGAAGTTTTTGCATGGATATACCAATGAGTACCAAGCGTAGCATTACAACGCCCGGAATGGTGATGTGTCGTGCGGGAGCATTCACATTTTCCCGATGATCTCCTAAGAGCCTGCCGCTTTATAATTTCCGGAAATTCCATAGCACTACTCCTTGAAAAATATTCTGAAAAGGGAGATGCGTAGCTGTAAACCGCCAAGAGTTTTAATTGATTCTCCTGCTATGAAGATTTAACGAAAAGATAATATTAAGCTCAGATCTCTATATGTGCAGCAGCCACTTCCGTATCGTCAGCTACCGAATAACAAGCGGATATGCGATGAAATCCGTCAGCAATATAGAGCTTTTCTTCAACGCTCACGAGAATGACGGGATGGAGCGGCAAATTTTCGTGGATCTTCATCAGATGGCTTGCTACTTCGGTGTCGGTGGGCGGAAGTGGCTCCATGCCAGAGGCGCGAAGGATATCTTTCGCCTTATACCGTACTAATTCATCTGAATGTTTTATGAGCTTTTTGTGAATCTTCTCAAGTTCGTTTTTCTTTAAAAGCAAACTCAGATATTCGATCGCGGCATCGATATGTTCCGGTTTCAGTTTATCGAGCCACTTGACAGTTAGCGGTAATTTATCATGCATCGAAAAATTCGTTGTATATTTGTGAGTTGTCGAACAAGTCCCTGCAAAAATACGCTCTTTCCCTGGTATAGTTTGCAGATGAACGTTGTGTCGTTGTAGTACCTTTTTTCTTTCATTTATTTCAATCTCCAGTACGATGAATACTTTACGTTACCTCTTACTTTCTTTTCTTTTTTTTATCATTTTTGTTGCCCAGAGTTATGGGCAAGGAATTACAGTAACATTCTCACCCCAGCCACGATTTTTCCAGGGTTTTGGTAATGTCACTGTTGGAAAAACCAAAGACCAAATAATTACGATAAAGAATAGTGCAACATCCGCCGGAACGGTTACCTGCTCAATTACCGGGCCGGCAACTACTTCATACAAGATCATAGGTTCAACGAGTTTTAGTGTTGCCCCCGGGGTGACAGATACACTTACTGTTCGATTTCAACCTACAACGTTAGGGCTGTTCAGAGATACAATAAATATCGACACAAATGCTGCTCTGACAAATACAGTGCGGTATGCTTTGAGCGGTACGGGTGTTGCCCCTGATACCAATCCTAAAATTTCTGTAACCACTGGTGGATTCGGAACATTTGTAAGTTTTGGGAATGTAACGGTGGGAAAAAATACTCAAAAAACGTTCACGATAAAAAATGTGTCAGATACGATTCGTACATTGACGGGGACAATAACCCCTCCGTCGACATCCCGCTATTCTCTAATTTCAGGTGGGGGACCATTTTCGCTTGATACCGGAATGTCTGTAACAGTGACGCTGGAATTCAAACCCGATACCGTTGCCCAGTTTCTTACCGATTCCGTTTTTGTTAATAGCAATGCTTCAAGCCCAAATAACCGCATTAAGGTGACTCTATTTGGGACAGGGCTCAAGCCAACTCCTTTTCCACGAATGACCATCGGTGGAGTGTTTGGCGGTGCGATCAATTTCAGAACTGATACTGTCGGCAAATCGCCACGAACAGCAACTATGACCATTACCAATACTTCTGATTCAGCCAGAACATTGACCGGTTCTGTTGGAAGTGTCAATCCTCCTTTCTCCATTCTGTCTGGAGGAGGCGCATTTTCTCTTGATTCAGGAAAGGCTGTGACAGTTCAACTACAATTCCAAACGTTAGCTGTCGGGACGTTTAATGATACATTAAGGATTACTGCAAATACCGATTCTACTACTCCACCAGCTCCGATTCCGCTTGTTGGAGTTGGGTTCGCAATTACGGGCGCGCACATCACTGTACAACCGGCATTTCTGAATTTCGGCACAGTGAATCTTGGAACTTCGCCAACACTCGCTACGATGATCAAGAATCATGGCGAAACGATCACCGATACTCTGACCGGTACTGTTATTGCTCCGAGTTTACCGTTTAGTATTACTTCTGGTGGCGGGAGTTTTGCTTTGCAACAAATGGATTCTCTTCGTATTTCAGTTCAGTGTTCAGCTACAAAAACAGGTAGTTATAATGATTCTATAATTATTAATTCGAATTCTAACGATAATGCAAAGCATGTAATCATTAAGCTTACAGCGATCGTCAGTGGAACAGGTGGCGTAAAGGTTGATGGACCGGCCACTAATTTCATTACTGCAGTACCCAATCCATTTACTGGTAAAACGGCAATAAGTTTTTTACTGGGTGAAGCTTTACCTGTAAGCATGAGAGTATTTGATATAACTGGTAAACAAGTCTATAGATCAATTGAAAATATTTATCCGGCTGGGGTTCAGCAGATCGAATGGAATGCTCATGGTTTAACCGAAGGGACATATCTTTGTGTTTTAAATATCGGCAATAAGACACAATCAATACGAGTAATACTATCCAAACAGTAACTTAGACAATAACAGCAATCTTGAGAAAAGCGCAGGGAATCCTACTTGCGCTTTTTTAAATATGTATTTTAATTCAATTTTTTTCCACCCTTCGGTGTTTGAGTGCCGTCAAAAAATAATTTTATTACGAATTTTTAGTTCATGTCAAAGAAAACCCCAATTACTATAGCCCGTGGAGACGGTATCGGACCGGAGATCATGCAGGCAACCCTCGATATAATTCTTGCCGCAGGCGCCCAGCTCGATATAGATGAGATACAGATCGGTGAACAGCTTTACTTAAAGGGTATCAATACCGGAATCGAACCCAGTGCATGGGATTCTCTCCGCCGGACCAAGATCTTTCTGAAAGCTCCGATCACTACACCGCAAGGGGGAGGGTATAAGAGCTTAAATGTCACGGCACGAAAAGTTCTCGGGCTGTATGCAAACGTCCGTCCATGTGTCAGCTATTATCCCTATGTGGCAACGAAGCATCCGGTAATGGATCTTGTTATCGTCCGAGAGAACGAAGAAGATCTCTATGCCGGCATTGAGCACCGCCAGACGAATCAGGTTTTTCAGGCATTGAAGTTAATTTCCCGTCCAGGTTCGGAAAAGATCGTGCGTTATGCCTTTGAATATGCCCGCACAAATGGGCGCAAAAAAGTTACCTGCTTCATGAAGGATAATATCATGAAGCTGACGGACGGACTGTTTCATAAAGTGTTCGATGAAATTTCTACGGAATATCCCAATATAGTTGCCGATCATTGGATCGTTGACATTGGTGCGGCAAAAATGGCCGATACTCCGGAAAACTTCGATGTTATTGTTATGCCAAATCTGTATGGAGATATTCTTTCTGATGTTGCAGCACAGATCGCCGGTTCGGTGGGTCTAGCCGGGTCGGCAAATATTGGCGAGTCGGCTTCCATGTTCGAAGCAATTCATGGCTCCGCTCCACGGCGAGCGAATCAGAACTTAGCGAATCCCTCAGGACTATTACTCGGATCGGTAATGATGCTTGTGCATATCGGGCAGCCGGAAATTGCAGCGAACGTTCACAATGCATGGCTGAGAACGCTTGAAGACGGAGTACATACGTACGACATTTATAAAGAAGGAGTCAGCAAAGAAAAAGTCGGTACGAAAGAATTTGCCGCCGCGGTTATTAAACGGATCGGACAAAACCCCCAAATATTAAAAACGGCCGATTACAGTAAAGCAAACGAGGCTATGAAACTTGGTGTAACTCCCAAATCGAGCTACAAGGCGAAGAAAGAGCTGATGGGAGTGGATATTTTCCTCGACTATTCAGGTGGCGATCCGCAAAAGGTAGGTGGAGATATTTCTAAAATATCGAGCGGTAATCTTACCCTTTCTATGGTTGAAAATAAGGGAGTCAAAGTCTATCCGAACGCACAGCCGGTTTCATCGTATACCGATTTCTGGCGCGCACGTTATATGACTTCTGATAATAAACCATGCAATTATACGCAGGTTCATGAAGTCATGGGCAGAATTAGTGCTGCTGGATATGATGTTGTAAAATCGGAAAATCTTTCGACGTTCGACGGTGAAGCAGGATTTTCTGGATTGCATGGATAAGTATTGACGACGAGTGATGCATTCGTAATGAGAAATAAGTATGAAAGAAATAGAAAAGTTCGAAGACTTAGAAGTTTGGAAGGCGGGGATGGAATTAGTCCAGGAAATTTACGGATTGACCGATAGGTATCCGGCTGAAGAAAAACCCGGTTTGACTGCGCAAATGCGAGTCTGCGCTATAAAGATCCCGGCAAAGATCGCAGGATCGGTCGGATGTGGTAATCTCAAGATCTCCTTATGGTACCTTGGAATCGTGCATGCGCTGCTCCATGCGCTTGAAACATACCTAAAAACTTCAGTACGTTTGCAATATATCCCCTTGCTCGAAGCCGCCCCCGTAATGGAAAAATGCAAGTCTATCGAACGCATGGTAGATGAGTTGATCATGTCATGATCATGCGGGAAGCGCAAAGTGTTCTCTTAGGAGAGGCTTTTGAGTAAAGTTATCTCTTCTTCAGAGATCGTTTTGCCTCTTCGAGCCATTACGATTTTCGCGACATCCAACGCTTTATCTATTCGATATTTTTCGACCCCATCCGGTCCGCACCAACTGAAATTTGGGATCCATTTCGGAGGAAAACCGGGACAGAAAATATTGGAGCTTACACCTACTGCCGTTCCGGTATTAAATTGAGTGCCGATCGCGCTTTTCGAATGATCACCCATGAGCAGTCCGACAAAAAGAGATTTGGTTTCGAACTCTTCCTCTTCGATCATCACTTTTACGTTGGAATAATCATTTTTTAGATCGCTCGTATTGGTCCCGGCTCCTAGATTGCACCACTCTCCGAT
>Ga0207152_1146_pt1 | contig 14575 bp, 14 predicted proteins | sample Alteio_BWMinHeat_30_FD_153590 | JGI IMG/M metagenome (GOLD analysis project Ga0207152, IMG submission 153590) | Enriched cells from forest soil in Barre Woods Harvard Forest LTER site, Petersham, Massachusetts, United States -... | ecosystem: Environmental > Terrestrial > Soil > Temperate forest >... | reverse complement strand
AATAAATATCGACAAGGTGGCTAAGATCAGTGGTATGGATATCACTTTTGTAACTACTGCAAAAAATGACGAAGAAGCTTACGAATTGCTGAAAGAACTCGGCATGCCGTTCAAGAACATTATTAAAAAAGTAGACTAAAAATATTGATTGATGATTTTAATAGATCATAAATCATAAATCAAAAATCGCAAATAAATAAAATGGCAAAAGAATCAGTAAAAGCCCGCCAACGCAAACGCGAGAAAATGGTAGCACAGTACGCCGAAAAGCGTGCAGCGCTTAAGGCAGCAGGTGATTATGCAGCTTTGGATAAACTTCCAAAAAATTCTTCAGCAGTACGCTTAAGAAATCGCTGCCAGCTCACAGGCCGTCCGCGTGGTTACATGCGCCACTTTGGTGTATGTCGCCTCATTTTCCGCGATATGGCATTGGATGGTAAAATACCAGGTGTACGTAAAGCAAGCTGGTAATTATTAACGTTTCAAGGTCATCCCGTACGTACGGGACGATACCGGTAACAAATTTATTTACAAAACAGACTTAACAAAAATGGTAACAGATCCAATAGCAGACTACCTGACCCGCATCCGTAACGCACAATTAGCACGCCACCGTATAGTGGAAATTCCTGCTTCTAATGTGAAGAAACGTATCACTGAGATACTATATGATAAGGGTTATATACTGAAGTATAAATTTGAGGAAGATACCAAGCAAGGTATCATCAAAATAGCATTGAAATACAATCCTCAAACTAAAGAACCTGCTATCAAAAGCCTGGAACGCGTAAGCCGCCCGGGTCTGCGTCAATACGCAAAACCTGCTGAAATAAGCCGTGTACAAAACGGTTTAGGTATAGCGATCGTATCTACTTCTAAAGGTGTAATGACTGATAAAGAAGCAAGAACACAGAATGTGGGTGGTGAGGTAATGTGCGCCATTTATTAATAGTAAATAAAAGAACGCTGATACATTAAGCTGTACCTATACAGGCTGATCGGTCAACGCTCATTAACAATAACAATATAAATTTTAGACAAATGTCTCGTATAGGCAGAAAGCCGGTTATAATCAATAAAGGTGTTACAGCAACGGTAACCCCTGCTAATGAAATAGTGCTCAAAGGCCCGAAAGGTGAATTGAAACAGGCTATTGATCGTGATATTAAGATCAAGATCGAAAATAATGAGATCATTATCGAGCGTCCAACAGACCAGATACGCCACCGCGCGTTGCATGGTTTGTACCGTTCTTTGATAGCTAATATGATGACCGGTGTTACAGAAGGGTTCAAACGCGAACTGGAACTGGTGGGTGTGGGTTACCGTGCCACCGTTCAGGGTCAGCTTATAGACCTTTCTTTGGGTTATTCACATAATATCATTATGGAAATGCCTAAAGAAATTAAGGCTACCGCTGTTGCAGAAAAAGGACAAAACCCGCGTATCATTCTCGAATCGAACGATAAGCAATTGCTGGGTGCGGTAGCTGCAAAGCTGCGTAGCCTGCGTAAGCCGGAACCATACAAAGGTAAGGGTGTACGTTTCTCTGATGAATATATCCGTCGTAAGGCAGGTAAAGCAGCAGGTGCAAAAGCATAACAATTTTTTAAAAACTCCGGTAGCCATCCCGTAAAAAGGGTGAGCCCGTAAAAACTAGAATAAAATGTCATTAGATCCAAAAGTTCAACGCCGTCAAAAATTACGCTGGCGCATACGTAGCAGGGTAAGTGGTACTGCAAAGAGCCCACGCCTGTCTGTGTTCCGCAGCAATAAAGATATCTACGCGCAGCTGATAGACGATGCTACCGGTACTACACTGGCAGCGGCTAACTCCCGCCAGGCGGATATCGCAGCTATAAAAGGCAATAAGGTTGAAAGATCTATCGCTGTTGGTAAAGCGATAGCTTAGAAAGCAAAAAGCCTGGGCATCGAAGCATGTATTTTCGATCGTGGCGGGTATTTATATCATGGTCGTGTAAAAGCGATAGCAGATGGTGCTCGCGAAGGCGGGTTGAAATTCTAAACTTGATAATAAGCTAATTCAATAATATGTCGAAGACAACATTTAATAAAGTAAAAGCAGGCGACTTGGAACTACACGAAAAAGTAGTGGCTATCAACCGTGTGGTGAAAACTACAAAAGGCGGCCGTGCATTCAGCTTCTCAGCGCTTGTAGTGGTAGGTAATGGTAATGGTGTGGTAGGTCATGGCCTGGGTAAGGCTAAAGAAGTACAGGAAGCTATTACTAAAGGTATAGATGATGCCAAAAAGAACCTGATAAAAGTTCCGGTAATGAATGGTACTATCCCCCACGACCAGTTTGCTAAAGAAGGTGCTGCAAAGGTGTTGATAAAACCTGCCGCTCATGGTACAGGTGTTATCGCGGGTGGTAGCATGCGTGCGGTATTAGAAGCTGCAGGTATCACCGACGTGTTATCTAAATCACTGGGTTCTGCTAATCCGCACAACGTGGTAAAAGCTACATTCCTTGCGTTAGGTATGCTGCGCGAACCAATACAGGTAGCAAGACAAAGGAACATTGGATTGAAAAAAGTATTTAACGGATAAAAACCCCAATGCCTGAAAGGGTTTGGAATTTGGAATTTTATATTTGGAATTTTAATTGTTATGGCTAACAAAATAAAAATAACACAGGTAAAGAGCGGTATTGATCGTTCGGAGCGTCAAAAGCTTACATTAAAAGCTTTGGGCCTGCGCAAGATGCACAATACGGTTGAAGTAGAAGCAACTGCCCAGATACTCGGCATGGTTGAAAAAGTACACCACCTGGTAAAAGTAGAAGAAGTAAAATAATTTTAGTTTTAATCAATTTGCGAGCGGTTTTACATTCCGCGCAAGTTCAAAAATTGTAATATATGCAACTGCACAATTTAAAGCCCGCAGACGGCGCAACACACAAAACAAAACGTATAGGCCGTGGTGAAGGTAGCGGTCACGGTGGAACAGCTACAAAAGGTAACAAAGGCCAACAGGCACGTACCGGTTACAATGAAAGAAGAGGACACGAAGGTGGCCAGATGCCTATCCAGCGTCGTATGCCTAAGCGTGGGTTTCACAATCCTTTCCGCGTTAGCTACAAAGTTTTCAATATTGGTCAGCTCGACTTCTTGATAGAAAAATATAATATAACAGAATTTACACCGGAAAATTTATACATCAACGGCCTCATAAATCGTACTGATAATGTGAAGCTTTTGGGTAATGGCGAAGTAAAGGCAAAGATGACTTTCAAGGTCAATGCCGTTAGCGCCAAAGCTAAAGTAGCAATTGAAGCTGCCGGTGGTACCGTAGAACTTGTTTAATTAAGACAGTATAGAAAAGACGTATTTGGAGAAGTGCGTCTTTCTTCGTTTATTCGTGGTTCATTTTTTGATCAACAACAGACTTCGTGAAGAAACTTATTGCAACGCTTAAGAATATTTGGAGTATAGAAGAACTCCGTAAGCGTATCCTATTTACGCTATTACTTGTTTTTGTCTACCGTGTCGGATGTTATATAACATTGCCGGGTATCAATCCAACAGATATAAACGACAATGCTCCGGCAGGTCTGCTCGGAATATTGAACATGTTTGCGGGCGGTGCGTTCAGTCGTGCCTCCATTTTTGCATTAGGTGTTATGCCTTATATCTCTGCTTCTATCTTTATGCAGCTCGCGGGTATTGTCGTACCTCAGGTTGCTAAGATGCAGCGCGAAGAGAGCGGGCGCCGCACGATCAATCAATACACACGTTATCTTACCGTATTGGTTACAGCGTTTCAGTCTGCTGCCTACGTTACTTATCTTACTCATACACAACAGTATGCAAGAGCTATCGCTCCTGAATACAGCCCTTTCATGTTTTGGTTATCTACAGTTACAGTGTTGACTGCAGGCACTTTATTCGTAATGTGGATGGGTGAAAAAATAACTGATAAGGGTATTGGTAATGGTACTTCACTCATCATCATGGTGGGTATCCTGGCGCGTCTGCCACAATCATTGATACAGGAGTTCAGCGCCAAGACCGTTAACGGTGGTGGTGGCTTGCTTATATTCATGATAGAAATGGCTTTCTTTATCGCTATCATAGTAGGTTTGATATTGCTTACGCAAGGTGTTCGCCGCATACCATTGAACTATGCGCGCCGCATTATCGGCAGCACCAATGCAGCACGTGAAGTATCAGGCTCACGCGATTTCATTCCTTTGAAAGTGAATGCGGCAGGTGTTATGCCTATTATCTTTGCGCAGGCTATCATGTTCATACCCGCTACAGTAGCCGGCTTTGCAGCTAGCGATAGCACGCAAGGTATTGTACGTGCATTATCAGATCATACATCATTGTGGTATAATGTTATCTACGCCGTTATGGTAATAGCATTTACTTATTTCTATGTAGCGTTGATATTCAACCCGACTGAAATAGCAGACAACCTCAAACGTAATAACAGCTTTATCCCGGGCGTAAAACCTGGTGAGCCTACAGCAGACTATATTGGTACTATTATGGACCGTATTACCTTACCGGGCGCTGCTTTCCTTGCTTTAGCAGGTATATTACCGGGTATCGCGGCATTATTGGGTGTTACCAGTGGTTTCGCTTCTTTCTATGGTGGTACTTCTATGTTGATCGGTGTGGGTGTTATTTTAGATACACTACAGCAAATAGAAAGTCACCTGTTGATGCGTCACTACGATGGTCTGATGAAAACAGGCCGCATAGCTGGTCGCACAGCAGTAGGCAGCGGTACACCTATTTAAAATTGAATTGTGAGAGATGATACATATTAGGAGCCACGAAGAAATTGAACTCATACGCAAAAGTGCTTTAATGGTTACTGCCACCTTAACAGAGGTGGCAAAATTTTTAAAGCCCGGTATCACTACTGCATCTATCGATGCTATGGCCGATACCTTTATACATGATAAGGGTGGTGTGCCATCGTTCAAGGGCTATAATGGCTATCCTTATGCCCTCTGCATCTCTGTTAATCAGCAGGTGGTACATGGCTTTCCCGGTGCATACGAACTCAAAGACGGCGATATTGTATCAGTAGACTGCGGTGTGTATATGAACGGCTATCATGGCGATCATGCCTATACCTTTGCCATTGGCAATGTAAAGCCCGAAACACTCAAACTATTAGCAGATACCAAACGCTCTTTACTCCTCGCAATTACACAGGCTAAGGCCAACAACAGGGTAGGCGATATATCTTTTGCCGTAGAGAACTACACAGCCAAAGAACGTGGTTATGGTGTAGTGCGCGAACTGGTAGGACATGGTATAGGTAAGAAGCTGCACGAAGACCCGCAAGTACCTAATTATGGCCGCCGTGGTGATGGCAAGCGCCTGAAAGAAGGAATGGTGATAGCTATAGAACCCATGATAAATCTTGGCTCTCGCGATGTCATCACACTTGCTGATGGCTGGACAATAGAAACAATAGATAAAAAACCATCAGCACACTTCGAACATACCGTAGTCGTGCGAAAGGATAGGGGAGAAGCCCTCTCTAATTTTGCGCCCATAGAAGCAGCCGAGCGTGAGAACAAAGAGCTCAATAGCAGCCAATATCCTACTGAAGCTGTTTCTGCTTAATTTCCCCGTCATTTAAATTACAACACGTCATTTCGAACCTGCCCCTTTGCAGGTGAGAAATCTCCCGAACAAAGATTCTTAGCCTAATTATTTTCACATTGTCCATATAACCTCAAAAACAAAATCAAGTGAAGCTGTCTATGAATGACAAATTCTTTCTCGCGGCCTCCCCTTTAGGGATAGGGCAATAACTATACAGTTTCTGCTTAGTTTTTCCCGTCATTTCGATCCCGCCCCTTTGCGGGAGAGAAATCTCCCGAACAAAGATTCTTAGCCTAATTATTTTCACATTGCTCATATAGCCTCAAAAACAAAATCAAGTGAAGCTGTCTATGAGTGATAAATTCTTTCTTGCAGCCTTCCCTTTAGGGATAGGGCAATAACTATACAGTTTCTGCTTAGTTTTTCCCGTCATTTCGATCCCGCCCCTTTGCGGGAGAGAAATCTCCCGAACAAAGATTCATAGCTAAATCATTTTCACATTGCTAATATAGCCTCAAAAACAAATCATGTGAAGCTGTCTATGAGTGACAAATTCTTTCTCGCGGCCTTCCCTTTAGGGATAGGGCAATAACTTACACCTATCTAACTTGAAAATAAAGAACTCAATAGCAGCCAATATGCTACTGAAGCAGTTTCTGCTTAATAACAATATAAAAAGCTCTCCTCCTTTTCAAGGAGGAGTACTCCCGGCACAGCCGGGAGGGAGGTGGTTATCAAATAGAAACGAAGTCCTTTGATTGTATTGCGCTTATTTATGGAACTTATTCACCGCAATCCTTTATCAAAAAATTATCTTTAAAATCGTTTCTTGTAAAATATCCTGGTTGCCCTCCATGGTCTCCTTCCTCAAAGTCAAGATAAACACAAGTGACGTTCTTATTCTCAGTTAGTGAGAACACAACAATGGCTTCATAATCAGCTGCACCGGTGGTCCCCATTCGTTGAGTTAAATAAATACTGCTATCAATCTTTACAAAAAGAGTATCATTTATTTTTTTCTGAATGATGACTTTTAAATGTTCACTATTATGATTCATTGCTTCTACAATTAAATGATAGTCATTTTTTATTGAGTCAAGTTTACCGCCTCTTACTAAAATAGTGGGAACTGAATTATATACCACCCATAACTTACTATTCGTTGCTTCGTTACAAATGCTATCTATGACCTTATGTGTGTGAATTGTATTGCACGAATAACAATAGAATAATATTAATAAGGCTCGGCAGTAATAGTTGAATGATTTTCTTTTTGACTTATTTATTGTCGGCATACTAAATAAATCTACAAAATAAACAGCCAAGTCCCATCGGGACGCCCTGTTTATAGCCCCCAAAAACAAAACAACGCAAAGCTCCATAGGAGCGCCCTGTAATTGTTGTCCACATTTCCGCGAAACAAACTAATTGAGCAATTGAGCCATCGCGTCATTGAGCAATTAAAGAGAATGTGTTTATCTTTTTTTGTTTACCTGCTCATACGCATACTACCTTTGCACCAGTCAAAAAGCGTTATCGAACGCACGCTTTTTGGAATTTGGAATTTTGTCCCGAAACTTCGGGATGGAATTTGGTCCCGAAACTTCGGGATGGGATTTGGGATTTCAGCTTTGGGATTTCCCATTCATATGAGTATAAAATGTTATTACCTGATATTACCCAATTATAACCCATTATTACCTTCATATAACCCTGGCTTACCTTCAATTACCCGATTTCCCCCATGTATTACCTTCATTAAAATAGTAATGTTAGCCACAGTAGCAGCTTTCAGAATGCGATATCCACATTTAGCCACTTTTTTATAAAATATGCAGAGAATGACAACAGGGGGCACCAATCACTAAAAATCAAGCAGATCATGATTTATCTTTGACTTATGAAGGCATCCATTTGTTTACTATTCCTTTTAGTGCTTCACATAGCAGTCGATGCACAGAACATAGAAATTGGTTTGGCTGGAGGCATTAGTACCAACAGCGCTCCATCAGAGAATATATATTACAAGTCGGATAAAGCGGTTGTTAATTATGGCGGAGCCCTCACTGTACTATACAATTTTATGGACCATATGCAATATGGTGTAGAGGCCCATGTGCTTGAATTATCCGGCACTTCTGACAAAGTATACACCGGGCTAAATGGTTTACCTGTTGGTGGTGATGATAAGAAATTTGTCTATGCCAAAAACGATGCTGCTGTTTGTGGTGTATTTAATGGCCGACTGGATATAGGCAGGGGTTATGTATATGCGGGTGCGGCATTAGGTTATAATATATCCAGGCAAAGTTCCACAACCCTTGCTTCGAATGAATCTTACCGTGCACCTGACGGAGGACATGGTTTTGTTTTTGGTGCCCAGTTAGGATATGTCTATGGTGTTAGCCATAAGCTGGGATTTTTTGCTGAAGCCGCATATCGCTATATAGACTTAAAATACGATGCGGAAGCACCGGCAATAGCGCCCAAAACAGATCTGCATTATCATCTTACTGCTATGCCTGTAATGATAGGCATCCGGTATCGTATCCTTAATACAATAGTAGATAACCATTTCCAGGGGGAGATCGGCAACAGAAGAAGCAGAAATAAAAAATAGCTATTCTGTTAGCGGTGTGTCTGTTGCTACGGGTACTGCTTTCTTTTTATAAAATAAAAGAATACACAAACCTGCAATCACGAGCAAAGTGGAAATGATCTCTGCCTGTGTAGGGTGAATAAACCCGAGATCGTATTTATAGTTCACACGTATCTTTTCTACAAAAAATCTTTCGAGGCCATTGAGTATAAGATAGATGCCAAACAGGTGTAGCGGGTATTTCATACGCTTCCTGATGGACCATAAGACTACAAACAACAATATGCAGGTAATAGCTTCGTATAATGAAGTTGGAAAAACGCCCGCGGGTAGCACATTGCAATAGGTACCGGTGCATCCATTTATCGCGATACCTTCATGATTTACGTTGTGAGGAAAATTCATAGCAACAGTCCAGTCTGGCAGCCAGGATGGCGCTTTGAAATAAGTACTTGGCGCGCCTGATAAGTAGTTGAGTGAGCTGTGGTTAGCTACCATTTTATCGAAAAACCCCTTGTCAATATGCATTAATGATGTTTTACCCGGAGCCGTCATATACGCGCTGTTAAAAATGCCCCAATCGCCATCACCGGAAAATTGACAACCTAGTCTGCCAATACCATAGGCCAGCATTAGCCCCGGTGCTCCTGCATCACTAAGATGTATCAAATTGATACGATGCCTTTTAGCATAATAATATACTAAAGCGATCGCAACGATAAACCCTCCGTAAAAAGTGAGTCCGGAAGATGATATAAGATTGCCTACAGGATCTTTTACAAATTGATCCCACGATTCAAAGGCGTTAAATACTTTAGCTCCTATAAGACCGCCAATAAGTGTTATTACAACTATATCCGCTATCCGGTCATGAGGATAAGTGGCTTGTTGTCTTAGTTCCGGTTGAGCTAATTGATGTTTCTTTTTTTCTGCGTATCGGCTATAAGTTAATAATGCTGCTCCGGCAATACCAACAAATATATTGCCCTTCAAAGAGAATACATAGGTCATCGGGTCTGGCGAGATATCAGCCGCATGACCAAAAAAGCCACCTATTTTATAACCCACAACAAAACCTAATAACGCAGACAAAAACAATTCGGTTTTAGTAGCAGCCTGGCCCACTAAAACTTTTTTAAATTCAGGTAATAGCAATCCAAGCTTTTCTTTCCTGGTAAGTTCTTTGCCTAGTGTTATAGCAGCAGCGATAAACGCTAACGCTACAAAAAATCCAAATGTCTTAATAATGCTCAGCCACTCGGGCATTGGCGCATTAAACAAAGTCTGAAATAAATATTGAAAATCAGGGAACATAATCGGCCAAAAGTACATGATAAGTTCATAAGTTGTTATTCAGTCTATTAGGTTATTAATTGTTATTATATAGTATCTATATCATCCTATAAACCTATCAACTTCTAAACTTTTTGCCTATATTTGCAGCCCTCTTGGTCGCGTAGCCGAGTGGCTAGGCAAAGGTCTGCAAAACCTTCTACAGCGGTTCGAATCCGCTCGCGACCTCAAATAAGTATAGCTTATAAGTGTTTGATCGTCATTCATTTATAAGCTTTTTTATTCTGTGAAATATGCGCTCATTACTTTTGTATATCCCCTACAGGCTTCTTTTATTACAAGGTGTATATTAACCTACAATAAATTTTTTTTAGAGAGAAATGTCGAAGTCCTATTTACAATAAAAGAACATTCTAATACACCTGCGGCAAAATAAAAACACCCCCTGTAAGCAGGAGGTGTTAGAAAAGATAAATTTATAAAAGTTATTGTTGTTGCTGGCGTTGATTCACAAGGTAGCCAATGTTCTTTCCCATGATCTCAACCCTTTGATTCAGTTGCTTAGCAGTTGTTGAATCGCCTGCTTGCATGGCAGCATTACCAAGCGAGTAGGTAAGAGCCAGATCATTTTGAGCATCGCTTGACATGGATTGTCTGCCATTCTCATCAAGGGTCATCAACCATTTAGAATCATCCTCAGCATTTCTAACTACTTTGTTTGTGAGTGCGCGTGCTTTATCAAGCGCGTCTTTTGCTACCGCAGGATCTTTTGCTAAAGCGCTGCAACGATAATAAGCATTAGCTATATAATATGCCGTAAAATCATAGAAGTAAGCATGCTCAGAAATACCTTTCATCACTTTATCAAGTACTGCAATACCATCTTTAGCCCTGCCTTCAGCTGCTAATTCTTCAGCCAGGCGTGCGGCATTGATACGGTAGGAGTAGAACATGATCCGGTTCTTTTCATCAAAATAAACATCGCTTCTTTCAGCTCCACCCCAATCGTATAATTTAGTAAACAGGTCAAAGCTCTTATCTACGTCAAAGAAGCCAAGTTCGCGACCTCCTGTTTTTTGTTTTGCGGAGTCTACATATTTATAAGGTACCAGGCGGTATACAACACCTTCCAGTTTCATATAGTCACCAAGGCCTTCATAATTATCTCCAGGTAAGCCACCGTCAAAATAGATAGGGCGTTTCCAACCCTGGCTGGCTATCGATGCTATCATATTCAGCGTAGCTATATCATCCTTCATTAAGGCTGCCTTAGGATAATTAAATCTAACTTCTGTACTGATATTGCCTGTATCTTTCGCAGATACAAGGCCATTCTTTACCAACTCTTCTTTACTTATAGAAGGGATAAAGATCTTTTTAGTAGGCAAGTAATTCATCGACTCGCCACCCGAACTCAATTGGACAGTAGCAGGGTCTATTATGAACTTGCATATGTCAGCTATGTTATAGTATTTATCCTTATCAATTTTACCGTTATCAAAATAGGTAAGGTAGTTGTGCCGTTCTGCTACGTAGTCGTCTTTTTTCCATATCATCGGCACGGCATCTGCATCGTTGATCTTATAGTTTAGCTGGTCTATATACCAATCTATACCTAATAAGCTCATATTGATGATACGAACATCCGGACGCACATGTTCTATTTCCTGCAGGTACCAAAGCGGATAGGTATCATTGTCGCCAAATGTGAATAATATAGCATTAGGCGCACAAGACAAAAGGGTATTATTAGCAGTAGCCCTGGCCAGTTTCTTTTTAGACCTGTCGTGGTCATTCCATTCTTCTTTAGCCATCAGTACCGGAACTAACAGCAACGATAGTATAATGGTGAGGTAAGCAGCCATATTGCCTTTTACTACACGTTGTATCAGTTCTTCAAGCATTAATACACCCAGGCCTATCCAAATAGCAAACGCATACGTGCTGCCCGCAAAGGCATAATCACGTTCACGTGGCTGTAGTGGGGGCATATTTAGGTATATACCAATGGCAATACCTGTAAAGAAGAAGAGTATGAAAACAACAGAACCATCTTTTTTATTGCGATTGAATTGGTATACCAAACCAAGCAATCCCAATATAAGTGGTAAGAAATATAGCTGGTTGCGGGCGTCGTTATTTTTATAACCATCAGCCATTGCGTCAATATCTCCCAATCCACGCATTTTATCTATTGGCTTTATGCCGGATATCCAGTTACCATTTTTAGCTTCGCCTTGTCCTTCCAGGTCATTTTGACGGCCGGCATAGTTCCACATAAAATAACGCCACCACATCCAGTTCATCTGATAACCAAAGAAGTATTTATAATTATCTGAAGCAGTCGGAGATTCATTTTCTGAAAGTCCAAGGAAGCTCCGGTAAAACTGAGCATGTGAAGGGTCATTGTTTTCATAAATGCGGGGGAAGAATCTTAATGTGGCAGGATCATATTTTGGCTCTCTTCTAATACCTACTTCTTCATAGTAGTCCTTGCCATTTTTCTTTGTCTGGTTATAGATCTTTCCTTTTGTTTCATAATCAATTGGACGGGTATCAAAATCAGGACCGAATACCAATGGCTGCTCACCGAATTGTTCCCTTGATACATATGATTTTAAGCTCATTGCATTATCAGGGTTGGTCATATCAATAGGTACATCAGCACGTGAGCGTATTACCGGGACGATATAACTTGAATAACCTATAATAATGAACATGACACATAATACCGAAGTATGTAGCAGGTAGTACCCTCTCTTTTTTGCAAAGAGTAAGAGCCATATAAGTAACCCACATAATATTATGAGGAAAATAAGAGACCCTGAATCGAAAGGCATTCCCAGGCCATTTGTAAACTGAACATCAAACCATGAAGCGAAAATTGGTATATACTGTATGACTCCAAACTGAACGAATGCCAAAACAATACAGCCTACCAAAAATGCAAGGATACTACCAACTGTAGTAACATTATAGCGTTTGTAATAATACACCATTGTTACTGCCGGTATGGTCAGTAAGTTGAGTAAGTGTACGCAGACAGATAAACCAATGAGGTACGATATCAATACCAGCCATCGGTCTGAATATTTTTTATCCGCAACATTCTCCCATTTCAGGATTGCCCAGAAAGTAATGGCAGTAAAAAAAGAAGAGGAACCATATACTTCCGCTTCAACAGCCGAGAACCAAAATGTATCAGAAAATGTGTAGGCAAGGGCACCTACCAAACCGGCGCCAATTATTAATATGGTTTGCCTGTTATCCGGTTCACCATCTTTAGCCAATAGTTTTTTGGCCATATGTGTTATGGTCCAAAAAAGAAACAATATGGTCAGGCCGCTGGTAAGTGCAGACAATGAGTTTATAAAAGCTGCAGCAGATGCTGAAGGTTGGGCAGTAGTGCCACCGGCAAATATGCCAAACAAGCGTTGTAACAACATAAAGAACGGTGCTCCGGGGGAGTGACCTACTTCAAGTTTATACGCACAGGCAAGAAACTCTCCGCAGTCCCAAAAGCTAACTGTGGGTTCCATTGTCATAAGATAGACGATAAAGGCTATAGCGCCGGTAAGCCAACCTGCAAGGTTGTTTGTTTTACGGTAATTCATGCAGCTTTATTTAGACAGGCAACAAAAATAGAAAAATACAGTTACTACCGTAGCTTAGGCTTGGGATTTAACAATTTGTAATGTATTAGGGTTAAATGGTTTGTATGTCTTTACACCAGATCTAAACACCGGTAGAGAATAATTGATAACATTACCGGTTCGTATATTCTTTTTCATTAAAATAACAATTAGTACATATTACAGTTTTAATTTCGTTTGGTATATATGAGCAACAATACCACCGAAATAAGATCATTACTGCTAAACCATATTGACGGGTTGTTTTATACAAGTGAGTCTGAGAACCCGTTTGAGTTAATTGAGTTAGGTCAGATATGGGGCGAGGAAAAAGCTTTAATTAAGAAATTACATGAAACAGCAAGATTACCGCTTGTTGCTTTTGAGTATTATTTTCCTGACTCTTTTTTTGAGAGCATTATAACAAGTCTTGCCCAGTCTGACGGCGGCAACATGGTAACATCAGACCGCTACCGGGCGCTATATGATTTTATCAGATCAAGTTTTGAGGAGATACAAGTCATAAAATCAGGACAGAAAACGATAGACATTCTTATAGTTCTTCTTACTAAAGACAAAGATTGTTTTGTATTACGCACAGTCGCAACTCAATCGTAAGAAGTACAAAATAAAAAAGGTTCCAAACGTATAAACGCTTGAAACCTTTATCTGTATAGTGGTTCCGTGGGGATTAGAACCCCGAAGAACTTAATTAAAATATCTGCTTTTGAAAAAATATTTAAACCATTGCTGGTATTGTGTTTCAGCTGTTTTTGGTCTAAAAAAATCGCTGCAAATTCTCATTTAATCTCTGCAATAAAATAGTCTATGTCTCTGAAATTACACCAAGTCTAATTCTATAAAAAATATTTTTTTAAGAAAAATCAGGCCGATCTTATTTCTCAGCTTTAAGATTTCAGTCTGCTTTACATGATAACCTTAAATTGTTCGTCTATTTCCCCGATTTTTATTGCAACTTCTTCATAGCTCAGACTTGCATGTATCCAATAAAGGAAAGCCCCTACAATGAAGTAGCCGAAATGGATTTATGCATTCTATCTCTTTAATATCAAGATTTCGAAAAGAGGTTCGAATAATGATAGACCTTCAGAAGAACGTTTTTATCACAGTTTGTAGTTATCGGATTACAAATATTACTACCGTTTTAAAACGGAAAACACAATAGTTATAAAACGCTACCAAACTTTTTTTGATACTGCGATCTTTATTCTAAAATACTTGTTTATGAACTTAATGATAGCAATATTAAATTTCAACCAAAATACAAATGCGCAATATTTACAAATGTTATTTTCTCAATTCGGAGATTCTTATATTTTTGATAGCGGTAGCAGTAAACAGTGTAAAGAATTTATAAAATCTGACACACCTTTTTACACAGGTAATTTTAATAAGGCAAGTGACTTCTTTTTAAACGGAAGTTATAGTTGGTGTTTATA
>Ga0207152_1145_pt1 | contig 14689 bp, 13 predicted proteins | sample Alteio_BWMinHeat_30_FD_153590 | JGI IMG/M metagenome (GOLD analysis project Ga0207152, IMG submission 153590) | Enriched cells from forest soil in Barre Woods Harvard Forest LTER site, Petersham, Massachusetts, United States -... | ecosystem: Environmental > Terrestrial > Soil > Temperate forest >... | reverse complement strand
CACGAGTTGTCACTCCAATTTTCTCATCTTTTTGTAAAGATCCACGGGTCAGAAATAATTCGTCAGAAGTAATAAGATCAATCCCATTCTGGCTCTTTTTTATACCAAACGCTTCACAAATCTTAGCTGGACCTGAGAGCAGATCTGTTTCTTTTCTGGCCTTTTTCCTACGCTTGAACATTTCCTTTGTTCCGCTAATAGGCTCCAAAGCTCTGAAAAGAATAGCTTCACCGGTTCCATAAAATCCTGTTACGATATTCATGCAATAATGCATGCCATAGGTAAAATATACATAAGAAAATCCGGCTTCGCCGAACATGATCTTATTTCTCTCCGTCATGCCATGAAATGAATGGCTTGCCGGATCACTCTGATGATACGCTTCGGTTTCGACTATACGACCAATGAGCTCGATATCTCCGTACCTCCGATAGATATATGAACCTAGTAGTTCACGCGCTACACGTTGCACATCTCTTTCAAAGAATGAACGATCGAATCGTTTACGAGAAATCTTACTCACTCTTCCAATGTGTTTTTTCCAATAAATTCTTTAGGCCATCTATGTCAGTTATTGGCAGATCGCATGTCTGATTTGTGCAGAAATAAACCGTTAGCAAAGTATCTTTGGGCCGCAACTTCTTTGTGAATTCACTAACGGCGTTTGATTGAGAGGAAAGTAGTACTTTCCGCGGGATGTAATGTTTACTAAGTTCGACGCGGAATGATTGATATGTACTTTCATTATTACTTCCGACAAAAACAATTTCTGTCGGCGCATAGTGAAACCAGTCTATTCCTACCAGCAATTCCGGCATCGTGTATGGATATTTACCAACTTTCGCGGCAAAGAATAATAAAGTTCGTTCGGCTTTATTTTTATAACCCGTATCGGAGGTGATAGAATGAAGTTTCAATAGATTTAATACACTAATGGAATTTCCGCTTGGCTCAGCCCCGTCGTAATCATTTTTTGTTCGGATGATCACGTCGGGTGTTTCCCGGCTTGTGAAATACCCTCCCTGTTTCTCATCATACAGAAATTTATCCTGCTCGATCTGAAGGATAATCGCATGTTCAAGCCAAGCATCTTGGAATGTTGCTTCATATAATTCCAAATACCCTTTAATGAGAAAAGCATAAGAATCGAGGGTTGCATCAAAACGAGACTCTCCATCTCGCCAGCGATGCAGGAGTTTACTCCCTGGTTCTCTATAAAGTTTCTGCCAAATAAAACCGGCTGCCCTGATTGCAGCGTCTGTGTATTTCTTTTCGCCGATAACATCGCCAGCTCGTGCCATTGCGCCGATCATCAACCCGTTCCATGAAGCAAGAACTTTATCATCGAGATGCGGACAAATACGCGTTGATCGTGCTTCAAATAGAATCCGTTTTGAATCGCTCAGTATTTTCTCTATCTGCAGTCTTTCTTTATTGAAGTGCGATGCGGTTTCGTCTAACGAGTGTTTTATCGCAATGACATTTTTACCATACTCCCAATTACCATTCTCCTCGATAAGAAAGCGATAAACAAATATTTTTGCTTTCTCTTCACCGAGCAGTGTTTTAATTTCATTATATGTCCAAACATAGTAGGTACCTTCCTCCCCTTCAGAATCAGCATCGAGAGCACTATAAAAACCTCCTTCTAAGTGAGTCATCTCCCGTAACACGAAATCACAAGTCGTATGAACAACATTTGCGTAAAAGCTATCTTTAGTGATCTGATAAGCATCGAGATAACTTTCAATAAGCTGCGCCTGATCGTAAAGCATCTTTTCAAAATGAGAAACGAGCCAATATTTGTCAACTGAATAACGATGGAATCCACCGCCTAATTGATCGTTGATGCCACCAAGCGCCATTTTTTTCAATGTTGTTAGCACCATTTCTTTCGCACGCTCGCTTCCACTTATTGAGTAATGGTTGAGGAGAAAATCGAATTGAACCGGACGAGGAAACTTCGGTGCTGAACCAAAGCCCCCATACTTCGAATCGAAAGACCTATCAAAATAATAGAAACCCGATTCACTGATCGTTGGAGAGAGTAACTTAATATCAGATTCGCTTTCCTTTTCATTAGTAAACAGCGCCTCTATCAACCCGTTACTCGAATCTATCAACTCCTCTCGTTTTGTTCGCCAAAGTTCGGTGATGCGTTCAAGCAGTTGTCGGAAACTTGGTTTTCCATATGCTGGCTTTGGAGGGAAATACGTGCCGCAAAAGAAAGGCCTTCTTTCAGGCGTCAACATAATAGTCATTGGCCAGCCGCCGGAGCCGGTCATCGCTTGAGTCGCCGCCATATAAATAGCATCGATCTCAGGACGTTCTTCGCGGTCAAGCTTTATCGATATAAAATGTTCAGTGAGATAGGCAGCCGTTTCTTCATTTTCAAAACTTTCGCGCTCCATTACATGGCACCAATGGCAGGTGGAATATCCGATAGAAAGGAAAACAGGTTTCTTCTCTTCACGTGCTTTCTCGAATGCCTCATCACTCCAGGGATACCAATCGACGGGATTAAAGGCATGCTGTAAGAGGTACGGAGATTTTTCGTGAATCAGCCGATTCGGCTCGTCAGTAGTATTCATTGTCCTCTGTATGCCAATAATTCTTCCGGAATATCGGTAACTATTGCCTTCGCTCCTGCAGCTCTCGCAAGTTGGAAATCCTCGATCGTTCTTGCCGTATAAACTGAAAGAAAGATGTTATTCTTTTTTATATCTTCTCGAAATTCACTCCTGAGTTCACTCAGCATACAAGCATACGTCGTAGCATGAGCATATTTTAATATCTCCGTAGGAAGCATCTCTTCAACAGGTTTCTGAACGAGCACCGGTGACAGGGATCGCGAGTTAAAATAATCTATCATAGAAGTCGTGGGACGAATAATTACCGAAACTGCATCCCATGCCAATGCCTGAATGAAATCAAATCGGAAAGACGAATACAGCGAATATTCATGCATCCCGAATTCTTTCACCAGTGCAACAAGTGGATGCACGAACCGGCTCGGATGGAAACCGGAATAATCCTTCATTTCGATATTCAGATATGCTTTTCCGGCTGCATGGCGTAGGATGTCTTCAAATTTTGGCAATGAATCGGAGTTCGATTTTTTTTGAATGTCGGAATAAGTCTGCTCCCAGATCGACAATGAATCATCCGGAAGGGTCTCGTCATGATGGCAGATAAGAACACTATCGATCGTCATTTGTACGTCGATCTCTATCATTTCTGCTCCACTTGCAATAGCGGCATCAATTGCACTAATACTATTTTCAGTTGCACCATGCGAAGTATCTCCACGATGCGCACAAATCATAGGCTTCGTTTCAAACGGATATTCCTTTAGTTGCCCTAAAATCATACGTTATTCAAAAATATTTCGCGCACCGCGTAAAAATTCTTCAGCAGACATTCTTTTTTTATTCTCGCGCTGGACTTCCAGAATTTCAATAGGTGTTGTTGCAGTCCCAACAAACAAATGTTTTTTATCCTGCGATATACTGAATATTCCGGAAAGAGGTTTTGATTGAATATCCACAGAAATCCTTGAAAGAAATACTTTGAGTTTCTCTTTATTTGGCAGTATCGCAACGGCTGTCGGATACGGCGAAAGTCCGCGAATCTTATTATGAACTTCTCGCGCAGATTTTGAGAAATCAATTATACAATCTTCAGGAAATATTTTAGGAGCCGGTGTAGCTTCCTCATGTGACTGAGAGCGTGGTAATAATGTCTTATGGGCTAGCCCTTTTATTGTATCCAATGCAACTCTGGCGCCCAAATGCATTAATGTATCATGTAAATCACCGACGGTGTCATCTTCGCCGATAGCGACGTGCACTCGCATAAGAATTTTGCCGGTATCCACTTTATCATCCAAGAGAAAAGTTGTGACTCCAGTTTCTTTTTCACCGTTAATAATAGCCCAATTCATTGGTGCAGCGCCACGATATTTCGGGAGGAGCGAGGTATGAATATTAAATGATCCATATTTCGGCATCTTAAAAACTTCCCTCGGTAAAATCTTATAAGCAACAACACAAAAAATATCCGCGTTGAAGGCCTGTAGATCATCGAGAAATGTTTTGTCCCGTAGTTTCTCCGGAGCAAGAACGGGAATGCCAAGTTCCTGAGCTTTTTCCTGCATAACCGATGGACGAGTCTTCAGTCCCCTCCCTTGCTCTTTTTCCGGAGTTGTCACAACTATAACAATATTTTCGCCGGCTTTCACCAGATACTCGAGAATATATGCTGCAAAGGCGGGCGTGCCGAAAAAACCAATACGCAATCCGGATGAAGCAAAATCGGTCACACGAGTTTGGATTTAAGTGTTTGTATGACAGGGACAGGACTCGGATCCACACCGGCAAGCAGAGCCATATAATAGCTAGTCCAGTCTGCAAGAGAAATCAAACTGAATATTCTCGTCATAAGTGAATCGCCCTGAGAGGTAATTTCTGTTACGTCTACTCCTTTACTTGTCAGAACCTCGCGCAAAATGCCAAAACGTTTGATGACCTGAGGGTGCTCATCCAAAGGTGAGCGCAGGAAAATTACATGAAATTTATCCTGCATGTTATGAGGAAAATCCCATCCGTTTATTTCGTTATGATTCATCTCCGGCAGCACATTGCCAAAGGCGACATGCTTCGCATTTTCCTGTATTTGCCCACGCCAACGGATGTTCACAGAATCGAAACAATCGCTCGCCGAATAAATCACAGGAATTTTTGAAAGTAACTGATGTGCAAGTACGTTAGCGGAATTCGAATCAGTCAGTTTCGAATAACCGTATTCTTTCGAAAGTTTATCCAGCATCTCTGCCGTACCATGAATATTCACTTCTTCGCCGGAAGTGAATCCGATCTTCTCTAATGTTAAAAGAACCGGCACGAACGAATACGCAAGCGCAGCGCGCGGTTGGAAGCCTGTAGGTAATATTATTATTGGCAAATTATGCCGCTTTGCAAGTTCGGCTAGTTTTCCACCTGTTGTAATACATATAATTTTTGCACCACGCTTTTGGGCTTCAGTAAACATCGAGAGCGATTCTTCCGTAGAACCGGAATAGCTTGACGCGATCACCAGTGAACGTTCATTGACAAATTCGGGAAGATTATAGGTTCGGTTGATCGTGAATGGCACTGAAAGATTCGACAAAAGATATGAACGTACCAGATCTCCCCCGATAGCCGAGCCGCCTAAACCCGCAAGAACAATGTTTGATATTTCATTTTTTTGCGGCAGAGAAAACCCGTCAAATGCCTGTCGCGCACGAATAGCAGCATCACGTAAATGTCCTCCCATGCCTGCGATAGCATCGCCCATCATGCTCTGATCAAGCGATAGAATTGTTTCCTTAGAGATTTGGGACGTAAAGCTCATATATAAATTAATAACGTGGGAACAACATATTGACTGTTTATTCTCGTTCGTATTACATCCGTGCTGTTATGATCGTTTCTGCCAATAATTGTTGAGTCAATAGTAAATCCTCATCTAGCATGTGACGAGAGTACTCACGTGCATGAAGCACAGCAAGCGGGTCAATATCTACTAAAAGCAGATCCTCATCGAAAAACGAAGCACGCTGAACAATTTCACCTGAAGGAGAAACAATCTGTGATCCACCCCAAAAATTAACACCGTCTTCGACACCGACGCGATTAATGAATGCCATATAGACGCTAAATAATCGAGCATAGGCAATATGGTGATCGCTATTTATTTTGTAATTTACCGGTATAACATCAGTGGAATTTTCTCCTAAACCAAGCCGCGTGGGACTGGCAGCTATAGTTATAATAAGCTGTGCCCCCTGATAGGATAGAACATATGGTAATGCCGGATGCCAGAGATCTTCACAGACAAGTATCCCAATCCTTCCGAGCTTCATGGATTCGAATACATGTGCAGTTTGCCCGGCAAGGAAATACCGTTCTTCTTCAAAAATTCCGTATGTAGGCGGATAAATTTTATGATGGGTATATTTACACTCACCATCTTCAAAAATAAATGCCGCGTTATGTACTCCCCCTGTGTGGCTACGCTCCACTCCTCCGCAAATGATCGTGATCTGCTTACTCATTTCGCGCAGGCCTTTCAGAAGTGGAGATGTGCCCGGATCGAGCGCTACTTCAGTATTAAGATCGCGCAACGTATAGCCGGTTAGCGATAGTTCAGGAAAAATGATCGCATCGGCTCCTTTTTGTTTTGCCTTTCGAGAGAGTTCAAGATGGTGCTTTGCATTTTTTTCTACATCACCGAGCACTGCGCTCACCTGGGCCAAGGCAATTTTAGATTTCTTCAGGAACATATTATCCGACGACAACATCATGGCTTAGTTCGTGTTTCATATCATTCCCAGGCACAAACTTTGTGTGGACATGCGCAACGATTTTTTTTAGCGCGTCTCGGATACCCTCTTCATAGTGAGCATGTTTGAAGTGCTCTTGCAATGTGGCTGCGACGTCGTTCCATGTTTCGGGATGCACCCGCTTATGAATTCCTTCATCTCCAAAAACATAAAATTTATGTTCCTCAAAAAGGATAAGAAGTAAAATACCATTTCGTCCGGCAGTTTTATACATTTCGAGTTTTAGAAATTCGCGTTTGGCGATCTCTTCAAGCGAAAGTCCGGCTTCATCATGATCGCGCTCTTCGCGGATCGATACGCGGATTTCTGCACTCGTGCCCTTTTCCACCTCGGCAATAGCAGCGGCTATTTTATCCAGAACAGGTTGTGTAAAAATATCTTTTACCTGTTTATGAGGATGAGAGTGTGCTTCCATAATTGTTATACCTTTTTCTGCAAAATCGTATCTACTTTCGCTAATTTTAGGTTAGGATTCGGATAATCCGTCATATAGTGTAGTCCTCTTGATTCCTTCCGCTCGAGCGCCGAACGAACGATCAGCAGTGCTACCTGAGCGATATTACGAAGCTCGAGCAAGGGCACGGTTATTTTTGTCTTCCGGTAATATGCTTCGATCTCATGCATAATAAGTTTCAGACGCCGCTCCGAGCGTTTCAGACGGTATGTCGAGCGTAGTATACCAACATAATCCCACATTATTTGTTGCACTTCCCTCTTATCATGCTCGATCACTACCCATTCTTCTGCATTCTCAGTACCAGATTCATCCCATTCTATTAATTGTATTTTATCTTTTTTCTTCGGATTTTCTTTCATGCTGTCAATCAGATGATTCGCTGCTCGGTATGAGAAAACAAGAGATTCCAGAAGAGAATTACTTGCCAATCTGTTGGCACCGTGAACGCCAGTCATCGAAACTTCGCCACAAGCATAGAGATTTTTGATGTTCGTTTTTCCGAACAAATCGGTTATTACTCCGCCGCAACTATAATGCGCAGCAGGCACGACTGGGATCGGTGCTTTAGTAATATCTATACCAAACTTCTTGCATTTTTTATAAATATTCGGAAATTCTTTTTTTATATGCGACGATGATAGATGTGAAATATCAAGAAGGACGTATTGATCGCCACTTCTTTTTAGTTCTGCATCTATTGCTCGCGCGACAATATCGCGAGGTGCAAGTTCCATGCGGATCGGATCATACTCTGCCATGAACCTCATACCAGCCTGGTTAACAAGGATTCCTCCGGCACCTCTGACTGCTTCAGAAATAAGAAATGATCTGGCGCCTTCCGCATACAGCGTCGTCGGATGAAACTGGATAAATTCCAAATTTGCTATGGTCGCTCCCGCACGATAGCCCATAGCTATACCGTCACCCGTCGCGATCTCGGGGTTAGTCGTATGGAGATAGACTTGCCCGGCGCCGCCAGTTGCGAGCATCACTGCTTCCCGGGCATGAATAATTTCGACTTTGCCGGTTTTCTCGCCGAGAATATAGGCACCATAACATGAGATCATTTTATTCCTACGACGTTTTCCGTCCGTTCGCTGATGATCGGTCAAAAGCTCAACAGCATAGTGATCTTCGAGCAAAGTGATCTGCGGATATTTTGCGGCAGATGCCAATAAAGAACGTTCGATCTCTTTGCCTGTTAGATCGCGTGTATGAATAATGCGATGGGTAGAATGCCCTCCTTCTTTTCCTAGATGGAGTTTCCCGGATTTATCACGCGTGAATTTGGCTCCGAGGTTCATGAGATCATGAATCCGTTCCGGACCTTCTCCTACAAGTATTCGCACAGCATCCTCGTGACAAAGCCCGGCTCCGGCAATAAGTGTATCACGAACATGGGACTCATAGCTATCATGTGCACTCATAACACTAGCGATACCACCCTGAGCATAATTCGTGTTTGATTCGGAGCGCTCTTTTTTTGTAATAACCAGAATTTTACTCTTCGATCGCTTTGCGCATTGTATCGCAAAAAAAAGACCTGCCGAGCCTGAGCCGAGAACGAGAATATCGGTTTCTATCACGCGCTTATAACAATTTTTTTTTACCAGTCATTTCTTGAGGAAAATAAAGAATATGCTCCTCTAGAAATGTACTGCAACATGCACATTTGCACTTCCGATAAATAATTTTGATGCTGATGGATTATCAGTCGTTCCGCCAGGAGTTGTAACGGTTGTCGATAAAGTACTATATGCATAGACATACTCACCGCCAATTGCAATGCCATGTACTAGATACCAATCAAAACCAATGAGCGGACCAATGGTCAATGAATTTTCCACGACTTTATTTTCCATGGTCACACTGCCAGATGTCTTTTTAATATCAATAGTTGCTCCGGCAAAAGTTGTTTGCATTCCTATGTAAGGAGAGACAGAAAAGATCGGATCGGGATGTTTTTCAACGCCGATGGAAAGGCCGTACAACTTAAGAGATGTTTTGCCAGACCCCGCATTTTCGATGCCGCTATTTTGGATTGTAAATCCAAATATTCCCCGCAGTGCAATATCATCTAAAAAAAACCATTTGCCACCGCCGCCGATGATTGTCGTATTCAGTAGTGTATCGCCGGGAATATTCAATATAAAACTTGCAGTGGGAAAACCTTGTAATCCAAATGAATTGAGTCCACTTATAGTAAGCAGAAATGCTGCCGAGCCTGCTTTGGTATCTGGGTGCGCCAATGTTGTATCAGGGTGCTGTTTTATTATATCTTTACCCGCAAGAAGAGTCGTATCTTGTTGAGCGTAGGAAATAGTTGCCGCCGAAATAATAGTGGCGGCTGAAAAAATTAATTTTGATAGGATGCGTTTCGTATGATTATAAAAATAATACCTCCCGAATATTCGAGAGGTATTATAAACAAATAATATTGTTTCCAGTTTATTAGAAGTGAACGACAAGATGAACGTTCGCATTACTTCCTGAACCTATTCCAAATGATGTGGAAGAGGGGTTGTCAGTTGTAGTAGAAGCCCCAGTTGATGTTAGGGTTCTTGTCGTACTACTCGACCCAGATGAGAATCCTAACATATACTCCCCTCCAACTGCGATACCTTTTGTGAAGTACCAGTCAAACCCGGCAAGGACTCCAATACCAAAAGCAGTACCACTAGTTTTCACTTCCGTAAATGTATTATCGACGCTCTTATTGATCGTCTGGTCATTACTCCCTGTTCCGAAACTGATCTGTGCTCCAAAATATGGTGATGTTGAATATACTGGATGTGTATGCATTTCGACACCCACAGCAATACCAATTGCAGTCGAAGAGTTATGAAAGTTCGGCCCTATCGAATCGGCGCCAGAACTTGCGGTAGAAAATCCCAGCAGTGCTCGTAATGCCATGTCATCAGCAAAATACCACTTCCAGCCTGCAGCAGCTACGCCACCAAAATTATTTGCCACATTAAACGTATTTAACCCTAATGTAGAGAGCCCTCCGAATGAAAACATCCATGCAGCCGAGCCCGCTTTTGTGTTCGGCCGAGCCATGTTAGCATCATCTTGTGCATAGGAAGCAGAAGTAATACCAATGAGAATAAATAGAGAAAACGCGTACTTTAAATAAGAACGTGACATATTTTACCTCCAAGTTATGTGAAAAAAAAGATAAAACAACAATTACGTCCACAACGAACGCAGTACAAATATATGAATAAAATCGGAAGGATGTATGAAGTTTACTCCGAATGTGGATAATCAATCTAAGTTGATATATTATTAGACTTATTCGAGAATCTGTCGTAAAGGCTTTTCGGGCAGTTCTTGTTTAGCTATGATCTTTATTATTTCGATAAGAGACTCACAACGGCTGATAAATTCGCTTTCACTTCCATTATTCTTAATAACGAAATCTGCATCGTCCTTCCATTCGGGGACATAGTGCTGCTGACCTAAACGATTGACGATATCTTCCCCAGTAAATTTTCTGGAAGCTTTCTCACGTTTTATAATATCTTCATCTTTCGCATCGATAAGTATAACCGCATCGAAGATGTCATCCAAACCTGTCTGAAAAAGTATTGCCGATTCCACAGCAACGATTTCACCCGATTTAGCTTTTCGAAACTCTGAGTTAAAGACCTCAAGCGTTGCAGGGTGGACGATTTCTTCTAACTGAATACGTAATGCATCATCAGTAAATATTTTTGAAGCAAGGTACGAGCGATTCAGATTATCATTAATAAAAGATTCCGAACCGAGCAGTGATTTAATGTTATCTCTAACAATTGGGTCAGAGGTCATTACTTCTTTTGCAATGATATCAGCTTCGAGGACACGAATTCCCTTTTTACGAGCAATTTCGGAAAGCGTGGACTTCCCGCTGCCGATCTTTCCGGTAATACCAAGACGAAATGCGCGAGACATGTCAACAAATAAAAAAGGAAAGTGCGGCTTTCAAAGAAGGTACCTGAAATGGCAATTTTAAGGAGGACTGCGGATGAGACCGAACCCTTCCATAATGCCGATGTGTGAGCCCCATGAGAGCGCACTGATCGGCGGAATACGTCCCGCTCACGCCGCTTGACGATCTCCTCGTCAAGGCAAGGGCTAAAAGAACCGTGTACTTCCAGATACACGCGGGCACTTGCCTTTGATACCGTTTACTTCCACTGTCCCTCACCTAAGCGGTCTGCAAGCAGACGGCGAAGTCTATCGGAGTTCCGCCTTGCGGCGGTGAGGCCTGTAATTGGCACAAATTAGCGTCAAGCGCCCATTGGATTAATTGTAGGTTCTTTTTTGCGTTGCCGCCCTCCGGTCAAAATGCCAGAGGATACCCTCTATTGAAAGCCGCACCAATGATTGGCTTCATAATATCTACAAAGTTACGAAGAAATAAGTGCGGAGAAATTAAAAATGACTCAAATTTTACACTATCTCTAATAAGGGTAATTCCAGAAACCCGAAGTGAGACTTGAACGTTATACGCCCGCAATCTAAAGTGGCCTACTGCCACCCGAGAATGCGGAGAGCCCGTAGCTCAGTGGTAGAGCATCTGACTTTTAATCAGAGGGTCGTCGGTTCGATACCGCCCGGGCTCACAAAAAAATGTCGTATTTTTGTTGTTCACTTTTCAATTCATTTTTACTAATTATTATGAAAAAACTTTCGATACTTTCTTTGATGTGTGCAGTAGCGCTTAGCTTCTTCCTTCTCAGTTGCGGAGCCAAGCGCGACGAAGCCTTGGTAACGGATTTCAATGCCAAGAAGACACAAGCCGATTCACTCATGAAAATGATGGATAACAGCGGTAAAATGATGATGACCGATCATGCGGCATGGGGAGCAAAACTTGATGACGCGGCAAAAGGCGGCGCCGATACTGCAAAGATCGCCGATTTTAAAGCTCAGATGAAAAAGATGGAAGATATGAGCAAAGCCAATGCCGCTATGGATAGCATGCATGCCTATATGAATGCTAAAACAGAAACCAATGACCAGCTTAGAGCAGCCATTGCCGGACTTGATGCCCAGATCAGCATGTGCAATACCATGTGCAACGGCATGATGGACGCTCATAAAAAGCTCGGCGCTGATATCACGGCATTTCTAGGTGGCGCGGCACCGGCTTCAACACCGGCTAAAGAAGAGCCAAAAGGCGGAAAAAAAGCCGACGTAAAATCAGATGCTCCTACAACTGCAACTCCAGGTAGTCCAGCTATGGACGCATCGAAGCATCCGGTAAAAACTGTTCCCGGCGGAAGACAGCGTAATGCTGCCGGAAGTACGATCAAGCAATAACCTTTACATCTATAAGAAAAGGTACAAACAATGTTTGTTAAAAATAAGGGGTTCGCACTCTCGATTTTTCTCGGCATTGTTTGTACCTTCTTTTTTTTCCAGGATTCCACCGCTCAATCGAAATTTTCCTGCAGCAAGTGGGCAACACTCGATTCAATGATGAAACCGGTGTTAATAGGCGTCGTAATGCACATGAATACTGACTCCAATAAGGTTACTTTTAAACACACTTCCGCATTCTATGCTGCCGAATTAGATACAGTCGTAGCTCATTACCAGAAGACAAATAATCAAGACGCACTTAACAGTTCATTAGGTATAGCCTTCCGAACAATAGCGGTCATGGAAGGAGATTGGGGAAATGGCCAAGGAAAAGTTGACTGTGCCAAAGCTTGGATGGGGGAAAAACTTTTTGAGGAATTTAAAACACACAACCCTAAAAAATATTTGCATCTGGTAGAACTCGATGCAAAATAATTTTGAGATCTGACGCTCGTTAGATTTCTACCCTCTCGATCGCAACCCCTAATCCTCTCAACTTCTGCTCAATATGTTCATAGCCGCGTTCCACATGATGAATACCCGTTATCGTAGATTCTCCATCGGCTAATGCAGCAGCAATAAGATAGACAAATCCGGCACGAAGATCCGGGATATTGATATTCGCGCCTTTTAATCGTGACGGGCCAAATATAACTGCCGAATGAGGATTCGATAATGTGGTAAAGCGACACTCCGACCCTCCCAGACAGGAGTTATACAATTCGATATGCGCTCCCATTTTCCGAAGCTCGGCTACATAGCCGAATCGATTTTCATACACTGTTTCGTGAACGACCGATAATCCTTCCGCTTGTGTCATCATCAGGACCCAGGGCTGCTGCCAGTCGGTCATAAAGCCGGGATGCACATCTGTTTCAATAGCAGTCGAGTGAAGTTTTCCTTTATAATAAAACCGAATGCCGCCATCTAAAATATCGAAGTCTCCCCCTGCCCGGCGCATGGTATTAAGAAAAGTCAGCATTGCCGATTGATCGGCGTCTTCGATGAAAACATCGCCCTTTGATGCAACAGCTGCGCAAGCGAACGATGCAGCTTCGATTCTATCGGGCATTATATGATGTTCCGCTCCATGGAGAGATGTAACACCCTCGATGACGATACGCCGATTCGTATCGATCGAAATAATGGCGCCCATTTTCTGTAAATATTTTACCAGCTCGATTATCTCAGGCTCGACTGCTGCATTCTCAATAATCGTTGTCCCTCGGGCAAGTGAAGCAGCAATAATAATATTTTCGGTCGCACCGACCGATGGAAATGGCAATTTTACTAAAGCGCCTTTTAAATTATCAGCGGTACAATGATAAAAATGACTTTTTAACTCCACGTGCGCTCCCATTTTTTCTAAGGCATTTATGTGGAAATTTACCGGACGTGCGCCGATCTTATCGCCCCCCGGAATAGGAACATCTGCCTTCCCAGTCCTATGCAAGAGCGGGCCGATAAGAAGAATCGGAATCCGGTTAAGCAATGCAAATCGCTCCGGCACTTGCGACGTCGTAAATTTCGGAGTATGGACAAGCATTGTTCCATCCTCGCTCTCGCGAACTGTTGTGCCAAGCGATTGAATAATATCGGTAGTGATCTCCGTCTCGCCAAGATGGAACGGTGCATTAGTAAACGTACTCTCGCCCTCGGAAAGAGTCGATGCAACCATCAGTTTCGAAATGAGATTCTTCGTGCCGCTAACGCGCACCTTGCCATGAAGTGGTTTGCCACCGGTTATACGGAATGCTTCCATTGAATCGCGTGAGAAAAAATTATTTTATCGTCGTTAATTCCTTCGAAGTTTTCTTTCCAATATCGTAAAGATATAGTTTTGTCGCGCCGCCATCGACGCGTAGATATAATATAGATGTTTCTTTAGGGGCGATCACAAGATCAAAGGATTGCTCTGGCAATGGCACAAAAAAGTTTGTTGCAGCATCCATTATCTTTTCGGAATCTTTCAAGATCGTATGAAAATATTTTCCACTTAAGGATAAATTAACTGCCAGTATGCCGCCCCAACTTGCAACTGTCGAAACATCTCCTCCGTTTTCGGGAGTGACCTTACCTAAAGCTAATTGATTTCCTTTACTTATCATATAGAATGAAACATTCATAGGATCATAGAAAGCGGTTTTTAACTCATCTCCTACAAAGGGCAACTCTATTTTTTGCTTATCCGTCGTTTCAATATTATAATTATATACATTCAACGTTTTCGGATCGCGCAGCAACAAATGTGTTTGCTCCCGGTCCCAGCACAGTGTTTCGAAATCTTTATCGTTTGCAAAGGCAAGCTCGGTAATATATTGCTGGGTGTCATAGCGGTAGGTATCTTTATGGCTGCCTGCGCCTTTATCAGATAAATAATATACGTAACGCCCGTTATATGCCAAACCAAGAATTTGTTTGCTCGATGTCCCATCTTTCGCCGTAAAATCAACTGGCGGATCGGTCGTCAGTACATTGATACGATAGAGATGAAC
>Ga0207152_1144_pt1 | contig 14756 bp, 16 predicted proteins | sample Alteio_BWMinHeat_30_FD_153590 | JGI IMG/M metagenome (GOLD analysis project Ga0207152, IMG submission 153590) | Enriched cells from forest soil in Barre Woods Harvard Forest LTER site, Petersham, Massachusetts, United States -... | ecosystem: Environmental > Terrestrial > Soil > Temperate forest >... | reverse complement strand
TGTATGACCACATCTTCCCTTCGTAGGGATTACCGACAACAATAAGGGCGCTTGCTCCGCAAGCGCCCTCTTTTTTTGACCTACAATCTCATAAATTAACTTATGTATCCCAATGATTCGTATTTTATGTGTTGATTCTCCTTTAGATTAGCTGCAATCTGCCAGCCGTCAAAAATAAGCGCACCCATGTTAGTTGTGTTAACCAAATTTTCCATATCAACGTCGCCATAATTTTTATGGTTGTTCATTAAGATAACAACATCCGCATCCTTAAAACCCTCCTCGATAGAACAGGGTTCCACGCCAAGACTCTTGATATTTTCGTTTGAAACTATAAAATCATGCCCGAATATATTTTTGATATTAGCCTCTTTAATCAGGCTAATAAGTCCAATGGTGGGAGACCCCCGTAAATCATCTGTTTCCGGTTCGCCCTTAAACGCAAATCCAGAAATGAATACTTTTATTCCATTAAAATCTTTTTTATTATTTTGCACGTATCGATTGATGCTATCTAAAACCAATGCGGGCAAACTTTCATTAATTTTTCTTGCAGATAGTATCAGGCCGCATTCAAAACCCGCCGAATCATTCAAAATATAAGGGTCCTTTTCAAGGCAAATCCCACCTACGAAACCGGGCTTGGGAATATTATTCCTTGAGTATCCGAAATTGGCCGCCTGAATTACTTCATTTCCATCCAAACCGAGTTTTCGTGATATTAAAGCTACTTCGTTGGCAAAAGCAAAAGATGTGTCGCGATAGCTGTTATCAATGAGTTTTATGATTTCCGCAGCTTCAAGGGAGCTGACTTTTATTACGGTTGGCGTTGTCCTTGAAAATAATTCTACGCATCTGGATGAACTTTCTTCGTCTAAACTTCCGATAATTTGAGGAAGGCGCTTTAGCTCCACCAAGGCGGTACCTTCAACCGTCCTCTCGGGACAAAAGCTCAGATAAATATCACTGCATTTCTTTTTTTAACATGGGTAAAACTACATTTCGTGACGTTCCAATAGGAACGGTGCTGCGCAAAATTATCAGTTGTTTGGGTTTTAAATGAGAAGAAACTTCTTCTATCCCATTGATAACAAATTCCATCTTTGGTTTTTTAGTAGCTTTGTCTACCGGGGTGGAGACGGCAATAATAAAACAATCTATTTGTTCGTTTGCTGGAATTTCGCCAAAAAGAAATAAATTCTTACCGTTATGTTTATTCAAAAGCCTGGCAAGATTTTTCTCGTGAAAATGAGGGTTTCCCTTTTTCAACTGATCCAGAACCTCCTTATTCTTTTCAATTCCAAAAACCTTAAAACCGCTCTCGGCCAAAACTACCGCCAGAGTCAGTCCTACGTATCCTAAGCCTATGATGCACACATTGTTTAATTTCATAATTTTCTATCGCGAATATAAGATAATATTGTTAGTATATTACCCAAATTAAATTAAATCAAAACAATCACCGTGCCTTGCAGGCCATTTTATTTTTTTAAAAAATTAATATAGGACTTTAACCCTTCCTGCCACGAAGGCAACGTTATCCCCAGAGATTTCCCTTTCTCATTCTTTAAGGCAGAAAACTTCGGCCGTTTCATTTTTCCACTTTGGCCGCCCCTATCAACCGGTTTTACTTTTGTATCTATGCCCGACAAGGTAAAAATTTCTCTTGTAAACTCATACCAACTGCACTCGCCCTCATTGGCAAGGTGATATATTCCGGCATCAGCCTTTGCTTGTAATAATTTTAAGGTGGCTTGGCTTAAATCTGCCGCGTACGTCGGGTTGACTATTTGCTCAAAACTTACTTCAATGACATTTTTTTCATGCGCCTCTTTCATGATATTCAATACAAAATTTCCTTTATCTGGACTGCCCTCTTTTCCGCCGTATAAGCCACAGGTTCGTATAATAAACGTACCTTCAGGATAGGAAGCCGCTGCGGCGCTTTCACCTGCTAATTTTGACATGCCGTACATTTGAAGCGGATTAGGCTCATCGTGTTCCTCGTATGGCTCCCCCTTTCTGCCGTCAAAAACATAATCGGTACTGTAGGTAATAAAAGTGATATTTTTTTCTTTACATATACGGGCTAATTTCGAAACCGCTAAAAAATTCAGCTCCATGGCGGACAGGGGGCTTTCTTCGGATTTTGCAACAAGATTGTAAGCCGAAGCGTTAATAACAATATCGGGCTTGGTGTGCTCTATGTGCTCTCGCACCTCTGACTCGCGGGTAACGTCTAATTCCTCTTTTTCAAACCCGGAAACCTCAAAACCAAAAGAAAAAGCGTCTTTCATCAATTCCCTTCCCAGTTGGCCGGTTTTGCCAATTAATAAGATTTTTTTCATACCTGTTTTATTAACGGCCAGCTCTTATCTTTTTCTGAAAGGATGGGATTTTCTATCGGCCATGTGATATTAAAAAATGGATCGTCCCAGCGCACGCCGCTTGCATAGTCTGGATGGTAGAACTCTGACATGAAATATTGCAATTCGCAATCGTCGGACAGTGTCTGGAAGCCTTGCGCCAGCCCTTTTGGCACCAGCAGCATTTTTTTATCATTATGCGTAAGTTCCTCGGCGACCCACTGGCCATAGGTTTTTGAATTTTTGCGCAGGTCGACTACCACGTCATACACCGCGCCCTTCAAACATTGTACAATTTTACCTTCCGCTTTAGGGTCATTTTGAAAATGCATGCCCCGCAACGTGCCTCTCTTTTTACTAAAAGATACATTGGCTTGCACGATCGTAAACTCAATTCCTAATTTGGATAATTCATCTTTGCAAAAAGTCCGGGTAAAAAACCCCCTGTCATCGGTTTTTAATTCCGGTTCAATAATGTACACCCCCTCAATTTTTGTTTTTTGAAAAATCATTGACAATATTATAATAGTATGATAAAAGGAACATAGCGACGGAGATGTTCTCCTTCATATTAACAACCTACAGCAAAGGAGGTGGTCGAATGTTTGCATCCTCACAGGTTGAACTACTGGAACTGACCCTGAGAGTCATGGCCGATTATCCGCTACAAAAAACTTGTAATGCGGTGTTTTTCTACGGACAGACAGCAGACAACGAACGATCCGTTATTGAACAGTGCGCCTTCCTTTTTGACCAAGGATTAGTTAACAATGTGGCTTTCAGTACTGGTGGCAGCTTGACCACTGGCCAGCCGTGGGCTCCAGACTATCAAGCAAAACTCACTGACCTTGGCGTCTTTAAACAAAACATTATCCCAGTACGAATCACTGCTCCGAAAGCACACACTCACACCGAGGCTATCGCATTTGTTGACTACGCCAAGGAACAAGGCTGGGAAAGTGTCTATGTGACCGGCTCGCCAGTCCACCAACTTAGGGTGTTCGTAAATACCGTCTCAATTGTACTGCAAAAGGGAGTCAAACTCAAGGTATTGAGTGCTCCAGGAACGCCGCTGCCTTGGACCCAAACGGCGATTCATTCGCAAAACGTGGAACGTGGAAAGCGTTTTGAACTCGTTTTGAACGAGTTCAACCGCATTGAAGCCTACCACGCAAAAGGCGACTTAGTTTCAGCACGCCAGGTGCTCGACTACCTCAATAGTCGTGACCAATAACACATTGGCCAGAAGAAGTCCTTCTGGCTGTTTTTTTACAAAATTTTAATTTCCGGTACCGGCACAATAAATTTACCTCCGCGCTGGCGATAAGCCCTTAACTCTTCCATATTTATGACCTCATCGGCAATATTCCAGCACAACACCAGTAAATAATCCGGTTTTTGTTCATCTATTTTTTCTAATGAATGCACCAGCAAATGCGTGCCGGGAGTATACAAACCTTGTTTTGCCTTTGACTTATCTACGATAAAATCCAAATAATTTTCATTGATTCCAAAATAATTCAACAGAATATTCCCTTTTGCCGGAACCGAATAAGCGGCAATTTTTTTGCCCTCCCGTTTAATTTTTTCCAATAGACCTGTTAATTCATTTTTTAGCCTTAAAACATTCTCACTGATTTTTTGGTATGTTTCCAGTTTATCAAACCCGCTTTCGATTTCCTGTGTGATAAGATTTTCAACATTTTCACTGATTGGGAAAACCCCGGGATTTGAAATAAATATCATAAGCGAGCCCCCCTGCATGTAGGTCATTTGGACATCATAAATTTCCAAATCTGCTTTTTCGAATACATTTTTTAACGCAATTAATGAATAATAGAAAACATGCTCATGGTAAATGGTGTCAAATTTATTTTCCATCAGCCCTTTTACATAGGGAAATTCAAAAACCGCCGTTCCTTTTGGCGTTAAAATTTCTTTGACCCCTTTTATAAAATCTGTGATTTCCGGAACATGAGCCAGCACATTCGCTCCAAAAACCAAATCAGCCTGGACATTTTTTTCTTTTTTTAGTTTTTTGGCAAAATCATAATTAAAAAATTCGGCGATAGTAGGAATTCCTTTTTCATTGGCTACGCTAGCAATATTTTGGGCAGGGTCTACACCCAAAACCTTAATTCCCAATTCTTTAAAATATTGCAGCTGGGCACCATCATTTGAGGCGATTTCCAACACCAAACTTTCTGAAGCAAGATTCAATTTTTCAGTTAATTCATCGGCAACTTTTTTACAGTGTTGCAAAAAAGAATCTGACGTTGAAGAAAAATAAATATAATTTTTAAACAACTCTTCGGGCGCAATGGTATCAATGAGCTGAACCAAATAACATTCAGGGCAAAAACCGACGCTTAAATTATACTTTTTTTCGTCGGCAATTTCCTCTTTTTTCAGGAAAGAATTAATCGGCGGCATCTGCCCTAAAGGAAAAAATTCTATGATTCCTGTTTTACAGCTTCTGCAACTCATTTTTGTGCCATGCAAATGTTTTTTTAATCCCTTCTTCAAAACTTGTCTTCGGCGCCCAGCCTAATTTTTCTTTCGCTTTTGACCAATCCAAATACTGTTTTGGAATTTCGTTTTTCGCCGTATTTAAAACTTTATACTTTATTTTTTTGCCTAAAATTTCTCCCATTTTTTCTACCACTTCAATTACACTAAACACATTATTGCTGCCGAAATTAAACGCATGGCCTTTATGTTTGGCGGATTCTTGCACCAACGCTATGCACCCCTGGCTTATATCTTGTATGTAGGTATATTCCCGTACCAATGTTCCGTCGCTTCGTATCAACAATGTTTTATTTTTTAACAATGCCTCGATGGCTCCCGGTATGACCCGTGAAAAATTGGCATCGCCGGGGCCAAAAACGTTGCTAAACCTTGTAATAACGATGGGCATTCCGTAGGTCTGAAAATAGGCGGTCGCGATTACATCGGCGGCTGATTTTGAAGCATCGTAGGGGTGGGTACCCGTCAAAGCATGGGTTTCTTTGTAGGGAAGGTTTTCTGATTTGCCGTACGCTTTGTCAGAAGACACCATGATTATTGATACTATATTTTTTTGCTGCCGGCAGGCCTCCAATACATTTACCGTACCCATAACGTTTGTTTCTATGGCCTCAAAAGGGTTTTTGTAAGCCTCTTCAACAAGGGGCTGGGCCGCCAAATGAAAAACAACGCTTGGATTTTCTTTTTTAAAAATGTTGTAAATATTTTTATCCCGTACATCGGCGTTGTAAAATATGGCTTTTGGGTGCACATTTTCTTTTTTTCCCGAAGACAAGTTGTCAATCACCACCACGGTATTTTTCAATGCGACCAAATCCGAAACCAAATGAGAGCCGATAAAACCGGCCCCGCCCGTAACTAAAATTTTCTTACCGGTTAGTTTTTCCATAGTTTCCATTTTGGGTCTTTTTGCCAAAGCTCGTTTAAATGCAAGAAATCTTTATAAGTATCCATGCCATACCAAAATCCCTCGTGCTTATATAAAGCCAATTGCTTTTCTGGTATCAATCTTGCTAAGGTATCTTCTATCATATCCCCTTCTTTTAGAAAATTAAAAAATTCTTTGTTAAAAACCATAAACCCGCCATTAACATAATCAAAAAGCATGGGCTTCTGGGAAAATTCAGTGACCATATTGTCAGGGCCCGCATTGACGAGCCCCCACTTAGAAGATGGGTGGACCCCTGTAATGGTTGCTATTTTACCGTGGCTTTTGTGAAATGTTATTAAGGCGTTAATATCAATATCGGCAATACCGTCTCCATACGTCACCATAAAAACGTCTTCGGTAATATATTTTTTAAGTTTTAACACCCTTTCGCCGGTAGGAGTTTCTAATCCGGTATCAGAAAAAATGATATTGAAATCGTCAGCCGGATTGAAAGGAGTATCATTATCAAACGTTACAACCTTGCTATCTTTTGTGCTCAAGGAGATGTCGCTTATATAGTGCTTTTGCTTAAGGAAATACTCTTTGATGATATTGCCTTTATAGCCAAGCGCCAGCACAAAATCGCCAAAACCGTAATGGTTATAAATTTTCATGATGTGCCATAAAATGGGCGACCCCCCAATCTCAACCATGGGCTTGGGTTTGAACTCGGTTTCCTCTTTTAGGCGCGTACCCATGCCTCCGCAAAGAATTATTGTTTTCATATCAATGAATATTTTATCTGCTTGTAATGAGGTTACCCCTTTCTATTTCTTTGAGTATTTCCAAAAACCGTTCACCGGGGTTGCATCTTGTCTCTATGTACCCATTATTAAAATTCAATGCAAACCTATCCAGATCGGGCGCAGTAACTAATGCTGTAAGGTATTTTTCTAACTCACCAACGGTTTCCATGGTTTTATTGCAAACGCCCAACTGTTCAAAGTTATCTGATGTTATCGGATAATTCACCAATTGTAAAGAAATCTTCCGCCTCATTGCCGCCTCGATTAATGCGGTTGACTGGAAGCTTATGAATATGTCCCCTTTGGCAAATGCCTCTTCAAGGTTTTCTGTTGTATCGTTAAATTGGATGCCCGGTAAAATTTTCTCTAACGATTCCCGCCGGTCGCCCGGGTGAGGCCTAAACACAAACTTCATGCCTAATGTATTGCAAATCCTATGTATTTCTTTAATGGTTTCTACCTTGATATTGAGAAATTTTTCGTTATACGATTCAAAGTCCTGGCCCAAGTAGTATACAACATAAGGATTATGGTTCTTTCCAATCGCGTTGCTGCCTTCGATCGGGCGCGGGTACCCTAACACATACATATCCTCCGGCTCCCTTGCCCGTTGCCTTACATATAAATCTTTAAAATATTGCCCCCAAACTAAGACCTTGTCAGCAACCTTGCCGGTTTCTAAGGGAAAAGAGTCATGGTACACCCCATGCTGGATTTCTATGGTAGTAATACCTAATTTTTTGCCTGCCAGCACAACCGCCCTTTCAATGGGAAGGCAATCTACTAACATAACCATATAGTCAGGATTTACTTTTTTTATTCTTTCTTCAACTTTGTTAGCGAGCTCGCGAAGGGAGGATACTTCTTTTTTTGTTAGGTAGGCAAGCATTAATCGGTTAAGGTCTGAATAACTGTTGTATGGTATCAAGTGTTTTATCGCAAATAAGCGGTCTTTTTTACCCTCTACAATCATCTCGACATCATATTCTTTTTTTGCCGCTAATATCATAGAACTGTATTTATTGCATGTAACAAATAATACCTTTTTTCTTCTTTTAGCTTTATTTCTGCGGTTTACCGTAAAAAAGGCGATTGTATTATAAGCATGGTCAATGATATGTAGTATTTTTTTATGCTTTTCAAACTTCAGGGACGCCGCCTGGAACGTGGCAGTCAGGATATTCTCTGTTTGGTAGAAATCCTTGGCATGCATGCGCTCAAGGTAATCCAAAACTAAAAACCGGGCCAGGTCGTTATTGCTCCAATGCCCAGATTTACCAAATCCTAAATTTTCGTAGTATGAATAGTCCAAGGTTTGCTGCCTTTTATTTCTGGTGTTCAGTCTTCCAATCCAGGCGCGGCTGGACGACTCCAACCAATACATTGCTATGCTCTTTATAGATGCCCCCTTTGTCAACGACCTCAAACGATATGACATGGTCTTGTTCTACATGGCCGGAAGAATCAATAAGCCCCGCCAAGTTCCCGATAGTTACATTAATAAAATAGTACCCTTCCTTCAGTAAATTACCCGGAATTTTACACACCGACCGGAACACGCCTTTCGGGCTGGGGCGGTCGTACCAGGTATCGGGCTCCGTGCAAATTGAGGGCAAACTGCTGGCGGTTAATATGACTACTCCTTCATTATTGACAATGCGAATGCGCGGCAATAGTTTTGCGCCTTCGATGAAATTCTGGTAGGCCAGTTCAATGAAAAAATCTTTGCTGATATCCAATTTTGAACTGGGCACAGAGTGTTCCGAAAGAATGCGTACGCTTTTAAGCCGCACTACTGAATCTCCGGGAGCTTCAAGCGGATTTTCCCACGTAACTTCCGCCCCGATAGTTTCCCTCAATCCGATATATTTTTCAATAACGTCGGGCGTAGACCCCTCCATAACCAACCGACCCTTTTCTAAAAGAATCGACCGGCTGCAAAGCCTCGCCACACTGGCCATATTATGGGAAACAAACAGCACCGTCCTTCCCTCCTGGCTGACCTGGCCCATTTTTTCCAGGCACTTTCTTTGGAACTTATAGTCTCCGACCGCCAAAACTTCGTCAACAAACAAAACTTCCGGCTCAAGATGGGCTGCCACGGCAAATGCCAATCTTACGTACATTCCGCTGGAATACCGTTTGACGGGAGTGTCTAAAAATTGCCCAATTTCTGAAAATGCTACAATCTCATCAAACTTTGAATCAATTTCCTTTTTCGTCATTCCTAAAATCGCACCGGCAAGATAGATATTTTCCCTGCCTTTCAATTCCGGATGGAAGCCGGTTCCAACCTCCAGCAGGCTGTTGACCCGGCCGCGGATAACGGCATGCCCAAAGGTAGGAGGAGTGATTCTGGATAACACCTTTAACAGGGTGGTTTTGCCGGCGCCATTCCTGCCAACAACCCCTATTACCTCACCTTTTTTCACTGAAAAATTGATATCCTCCAGCGCCCAAAAAGTTTCTTTGTTTGCCCGTTGCCCTTTCAACCACCGAGCCGGTTTTTTTACTGCTTCAACGATCGTATCCCTGAGCGAATAATAGTATTCGCGCTTAACCCCAATCTGGTAGCTTTTCGATACATTGCGCACTTCAATGATGTTTTCCATGTTTGGTAAGAATTAAATAATGTCGGCGAAAAAGCGTTCAGACCTTTTAAAATACAGCAGCCCAAGCATAAACAATATAATTGACAGCAAGGCCGAAAAACCGAATACGGACCAATCAATCGTGCCAACCCCCAACAATCCGACCCGCATGGTTTCAATTACTCCGCTCATCGGATTAAGGTATAATAGCCATTTATGCGTCCCTAAAATGCTTGCGGGGTAAATCACCGGCGTGATAAAAATGAGAAGCTGTATAAAGAACGGCAGCGCATAGCGGACATCGCGGTACTTAACATTAATGGACGAAAGCATAAGGCTAAGCCCGGAAAAACTTAGGAAGGTAATGATAATTGACGGAACAACAAGCAGCACACCAACCAGGCTTGGAAAAAAATGATAGTAGACCATCAATCCCACCAAAATAATGGCGGCGAAAAAAAAGTCCAGTAAAAAAACTAACGTAGAAGAAAGCGGTATGATGATTTTTGGAAAATATACTTTTTGGATGATATTTTGTTCTGCCACCAAGCTGTTGCTGGCCGCTGAAAGGGCATTTGAAAAGTAATTCCAAAACAACAAACCGGAATACACAAAAATCGGGTAAGGAATGTTCCCGCTTGAAATGCCGGCCACTCTGCCAAAAATTACCGAGAAAATCAGCATGGTTAAAAACGGCTGCAAAACCGCCCAAACAATGCCAATGGACGTCTGCTTGTAACGGACTTTAATATCCCTCCACGCCAAAAAGTAGAAGAGTTCCCTGAACCTCCAAAGTTCTTGCAAGTCAATATTAAAAAATCCTTTAACCGGTTTTATGTTGGTTTCCATCATATCTTTTTAGGTCGTAATTTCTCTTATTAACTCAAACGCCTCAACCAATTCCTTCCCAACCACCAACCCCCAACGGCGTGCAATGATTTCCACCGCTCTGACAGAACGGGGATGAGGGTAATCCCGTATTTCACTCTGATAGGCTTTTAGGGCTTCAATTTTTTTATTGAAAAAATCCTTTACATCCACGAAAACGTTTGGCACAAAAGGCATAGCGGTGCTCCATTCGGTTGATGATGGCACTTCACAAGAATATATTTTCCTTACCGTTTCGTTTTTTAATGGGCGGCAGGCCGTCATAACCGCCCTAAAGACGGTCCGATGGTCGAGATTTAAATCGCCCTGGTGATGTGTGAAAATAATATCCGGCTTGAATTTGTTCTTGACTCCTTCTATTACTTTTACCATTTTAAGAAATGGCACGGTGTCGTATTGCTGGTCAGGGAAATCTTCAAAAATAATTTCAGAAATTCCAAGGATTTTTGCCGCTTTTTTGGCTTCCTGGTCTAACATACCTTGCTCCTTTTTTATTTTTTTGTTGTTGCCGCCTGAATACCTCGAAGCCTTCCCTCTCCCCATAAAAAGGCACCGTACCTTGCTGCCCGCTTGTATATATTTGGCTATGGTCGCGCCGCAACCTAAAACTTCGTCGTCGCGGTGGGCAACTACAATTAAAATGTTGTGGTTCATTATTTGTGTGGCAAGTTGTTTCATATACAATAAAATTAATGCTAATGTGAAATTTTTATAAATACCGGAGCATTTTTTTATGATAAAGGCCGGAAGCGGCTACCAGATCTTTAAAATATATTTTTTTGCCGGAATAATCAATCTCGCTTCCGTCCCAGAGAGATAGTTTCCCACCGGCTTCGCTTAAAATCAAGCTGCCGGGAGCTGTATCCCAAATTTTAAATTCTCCTGGCTTTAAGAAAACACCCGCCTTGCCTTCGGCTACTTTACATATTTTTATCCCATAGCTGCCCATCTCTAAGAATTTGTTAGCTCCCGCCTGTTTTAAAATTCTGGCGGTACCATCGGTAGCCGGACGGCTATCAATATATGTTGCGTTGAATGGTGTTCTTTTCTTCAAAACGAGCTTACTTGTGGCATTCCCCCGTTTCATATAGGCTCCACCATTGATAACCGCCCAATACGTCAGACCCAGCGCCGGTGCATGCACAACTGCCACCAGCGGTTTGCCATTTTTTATATACGCAACCTGAACGCAAAATCCTTCGTATCCCTCACAATAACTTCTTGTGCCGTCTATGGGATCAACCACCCAATAACCGCTGCCTTGGTGGGTGAATCCTTTTGCTAATCCGTGCCGTTCTTCCGATAAAACTTCTTCATTCGGGTAATAAGTTTTCAATAAAAATAATATCCAATGCTCAACAGCAACATCAACCGAAGATTTCAACTGGCCGTCTGGGTGGATTTTCGCTTTTGGCAAAACACCGGTTTCGCGAAGCTTTAAGATAGCTTGGCCGGCCGATTCAGTAATAGCAATAGCTAATTGCAAACGCCGATCAAAATGATGATTGTTCATGTTTTACAAAATCTATGAATTGGTTTAGCCTAACATTTAACGTCGGCGGAGTAAAACCCAATAGCGTTTCTGCTTTTTTTATACCAAGGCAAAAGACCGGATGCCCGACAGCTTGTTCGGCTATAACCTTGGAGCGTGAACCAGATAGCGCAACAATCTTTCTGGCTAACGATACCAGTTCAACCGGCTCTCCATATCCTATATTTACTATTGCGTTTTTGGCAGGTCGCTCAAGAGCGGCGGTAATGGCGCCAACAACGTCATCAATAAAAATGATGTCCCACGGCATCGGGGTGTCAGCCAAAATATGAATATCTTTTCCTTGTATCGCCCGCAAAATAAAATTATAAACGCCTCCGCGTTTGCGATGAAAAGCAAAAACACCAGGGAATCTTAGAATCAGATAATCATCGCTGAAACTTTTAACAACTTCTTCTGCTGCCGCCTTGCTGAAACCATAAAAGCCTACAGGGTCAAGCGGGTGGCTTTCATTAACCGGTAAATATTTAGGGAAGCCATAGACGGTCATGCTGGAAGCGAAAATTATTCTACTGATAGCATGTTCTTCCATCGCCGAAACTAAATTGAAAGTTGCCACTACATTGGCTCGAAATATCTTTTTCCTTTCAGCGGAGTTCACATTTCCTAATGTAACGTAGGAAGCCAGATGAATGACCTGACTGAAATCATACCTTTGAAACAGACTGGAAACTTCGTTCTTAAAAAGCAAATTACATTTCTCAAACTTAAAATTCCCGCTGGGCGGTTTTTTTATGTCACAGCCCACGACGTTTATTCCTTTTTTTGCAAGAGCCTGAACCAAGGCCGTCCCGATTAATCCGCTTGAACCGGTGACCAAAACCACTCTTTCCTTTGGCTGTTTTTTTGAATGCATTTTCATCAGATTTATGCCCGTGGCTTCAATCGGTATTCCGGCAAATAATACTGTTCTTGATAGCGGACCATGACAAGATTTTTTTTAAAATGAGCTTTGGAAGTTTTTCCGGTAAATAGGCTTTCAATCAGGAGGCCGACTTCATCTACTCCTGCCGCCATTGTTAAAGCAACTGTCGTGGAAAACCTTGGGTTAATTTCAAAAACCTTTGGCGTACCAGTTTTTTTATCCATAATTAACTGGACATTGAATGGACCGTCCGCCCGTAAATGTTTTTGGATCTGGCGGCAGACTCGGTCAATTTTCAGGTTACGGCGGGTAACAGCTATGTTGGTAATGCCTTTTTTCAGGATTATCTCTTTGGGCACCACCGATAGGACTTCGCCCCGCCCCGAAACAACAACCGAAACCGTAAATTCTTTCCCTAAAACCGCTTCTTGGACAATAACATCCTCTTTCCCGTACGGATTGCTTTTAAAATAATTCCTGAAATCTTCTTGGTTGTTGATACGCCAGAATCCCCGGCTGCCCCTGCCGGTGATTGGTTTGATGATGCCGGGCAGTAAATTCCCGGGAAGCCGCTGCATCGACGTTACCTGGTAGGTTTTAGGGCAAGGGATGTTGGCCGCAGATAACGCGTTCATTAACTGCCACTTGTCGAGGCATAGTTTTATGAAATGTTCGCTGGGAAGCAAAATTTTCGTGGTTTTACTATGTTGGTAGCGCTGCCGGATAGGCAAAAGTTCCTCGTCTATAAGCGGAATAATTACATCTACTTTTTCTTTTTTTATGATTGCATCTAACTTTTTAAAATAATTGCGGTGATTGCATGGAGGCAAAACATACCCCTTGTCAGCCAAATAAAGCCCGGCCGCGTATTTATCCATATCAACAGCAATAATCCGATATTTTCCAATCAGCGATTTTATGATATAAATCGTCCCCGCTCCGCCGGCGGCAGTTACCAGGATCGTTTTTTTTCTCTTATTTGACGACATTCGTTTAAAATTAACGGTATTAATATTTCCTTATCTTTTTAATTTCTGTTAATTTTTGGGGATGGATTCTCTTTAATTCCTCCATCGCTTCACGTACCCACTGCTTGCTGCCGGTCAGGCTATCATTGTGTAAATTGCGGCAGAAGAGAGCTTTTTGGATATGGAATCCATTCCATGCCTTTTGTGTTCTCAATAATAAGTCATACTCGGAGAATTTAAGGTCTTGACGATAAAACCCCTCTGCCTTGAATTTTTCTGCCTTAAACATTATGCCAACCGACCCGGTATTAAAAATGTTGTTGCCGGTTAAGATAGTCCTCGTTTTTCCCTCTGATGATTTTTCGTAATAATCACTGTAGACAAAGTCAATATTCTCTTTTTTGTCTAACACGCCTGCCATTACTTCCAGAATGCGCGCATCGAACCAATCGTCAGCATCTAACTTAATGAGGTATTTTCCTTTAGCTTTTTTAAATCCTCGGTTAGCTGCCGTTACCGCCCCCTTATTTTTTTGGCTGATTATGGTTATTTTCTTTCCATATTTTTCTAAAATTTCCAGCGTTGCATCGGTCGAACCGTCATTAATTACGATGACTTCAAAATCTTTTTTTCCAAATTTTTGGGCAAGGGCGCTATCAACCGCTACACCAATCGTATCCTGGGCATTAAAAACTGGGATGACAATGCTTACCTTCATAAAATCAAGCCCCTGGTGAGAGGAGTGCCGCGTCGAATGTTTTTGGCCGCCCTTTTACCTAAAATCTTTGAAATAAATTTTGGTGCCAAACCATACCCGGGCCGGATGCAGCGGACATTTTTCCTGGTGAACTTTTCTCCGGACTTTATATCATTCACGACAAATAATGACCGCCGGAAAACAATGTTTTCCCGCTCTTTTTTGCTGATGCCATAGTAAACTTTGCCAATCGTTTTCTCCACTTCCCGAACCGACAGAACCAATGCTTTGAATTCTTTTGGCTCAAGTGAAAAAGCGGCATCCAAACCGCCGTCAGCGCGCCGCAACGTCAAATGCTTTTCAATGATTGAAGCCCCTAAAGCCACTGATGCCGTAGATGCCAGGTTGCCCAGGCTATGGTCTGACAACCCAACTACTACACCAAATCTTTTCTGGATATCCAAGATAGTTGCCAAATTCATGTCTTCTGATGATGCGGGATATGCGCTAACACAATGCAGCACTGCCACTGCTTTCGCCCCGTTCTTTCTCAAGGTTGAAATTGCCAGGCCCAATTCTTCTAATGAAGCCATTCCCCTCGATATAATTACCGGTTTGCCGGT
>Ga0207152_1143_pt1 | contig 14840 bp, 21 predicted proteins | sample Alteio_BWMinHeat_30_FD_153590 | JGI IMG/M metagenome (GOLD analysis project Ga0207152, IMG submission 153590) | Enriched cells from forest soil in Barre Woods Harvard Forest LTER site, Petersham, Massachusetts, United States -... | ecosystem: Environmental > Terrestrial > Soil > Temperate forest >... | reverse complement strand
ATGAAAAAGATAAGCAAGGATATTCAGAAGCAGATTGATGAGCTAAGCGCTTTAGAGAAGCAGCTCGTGGTTGACTACATTCTAGCCGATTTCGATAAGCCCGATCCTGAAATCGACAAGTTGTGGGCGAAAGAGGCGCTTCGTCGGCAGAAGGCTATGCGCTCCGGAAAAATGAAGACGCATTCATATGACGATGTAATGCGGAAATATTTGAAGTGAACGTTGTTTTTGGCGACGCGGCCAAAATTGAGTTGGCCGAAACTTTCGATTGGTACGAGGTTCAGCAAAATGGTTTAGGTAAGCGGTTTGTGCTTGCTCTGGATCTTACTAAGAAAAGAATTTCTGCCTTTCCCGAGATAAGCTCCGAGATTACTACGGGAATTAGAAGAGCAGTAATAAAAGGCTTTCCTTACGGGCTAATTTATTCAATCCGCAAAGAGACAATTGAAATCATAGCAGTAGCTCATTTACATCGTGAGCCAATGTACTGGGATGGCAGAGGCTAAGTCATCAGGCTATTTGGGTGAATCAGCATTGATTGTCAAAGCGGCAGGGTAAAGAGCACTACGCGTGAGATCGTCAATACAACTTCGAAAAGCTCCCCGTAAGTAGCATGATCGGCCGCCGCATAACAAGTGGATTGAACCGTCTCCGCGCGGCCGTCATGTCCGTTGCGTGCGCAACGGCCACGCCGGTTTCCTCAGCCGCTTCTGCTTCGCAGGCGCGTCTTCGGCCGTGCTCGCGGCTCATCCAAACGTTATACGGACGGAAATAGGAATGCTAGTGCGGCGATTTCTGAATAACATGGCTGGTTGGGAAATGTCGAAATTGAGGTAAAAACACCGATTCTAAACTGCACCAACAAAATAAATTCGAGATGTATAAATACATTTGGGGAGGAGATTCTCCCCAAATAGGAGATTAATATCATGATTGGACAAAATAATGGAATAAAAGAACAGTGGGATAGAATTCATCGCTTTAGAGCAGCCCTAGATAATTACTCGGTAGATCAAAAAACATATGAAGATATGATATGGGCATTCTTTCAAGCTACGCATCATTTAAAGGATTGGATATCTAGCACAAATCCAGGGTTGGCTTTGGATGTAGAGACGGCGATTAACAACAGTAGCTATTTGAAGATAGCAGCGGACTTAGGTAATAGAAGCAAGCATATGCTGCTGACTCGTCCGCGCGGCGGAAATGCAGACATAACCCGGAATGACGCAGCGGTATCATTGGGGACAATAGTACTTACAGTTTCGAACGGAAATATCCCTACGGCTGCACCATCAATCTCCAAACCATATGTATTTTGGAAATACTACGCTGAAGTACCTGGAGGAAGTTCGTTCGATCAAAAAGATCTGGCTGATCTGGTAATCATCGAATGGAAAACCTACTTAACTTCAAAGGGGTTGCTCTAAGAAAACCAGATTATTTAAGGCGCGGAATCACTCGCGGAGTACTCCAGCATTGGCTCGAAATGTATAAAGCCCGCCGGGTGGATTCGCACATGAAGTGCGGCAGTCTCAAGAAGAGCGCGACGCATGAGAGGGGCAATGCAATTGCGAAAAGCTGCTCGTAAGCACGTGCAACCGCCGCCGTATAACCATTGGATTGAACCGTCTGCGCGCGGCTGTCCCCGTCTTTGCTTGCGCAAAGCCGGCGCCAGTTCCCTCAGCCGCTTCTGCTTCGCAGGCGCGACTTCGGCCGTGCTCGCGGCTCATCCAAACGTTATACGGACATAATCCGATCGAAGAAATTATTATTTGGGTGAATTGGCACTCAACATAAATGAGGAAATTTAAAAATGGAAAATAAAATAAAGTGGTTTCTAATATTCATTCCGTTACTCACTTATTCTGAACCTGTCAAAATAGATTTAAGTGTAATTGACAAAGAATTTAGATCAAGAATAGAAAATGTGGCCGGCATAAAAATCGACAACGCTGCGGAATTCTTCGAGAACCTTGTAACTATTGTTGAAAGGAACGATTCCACTAGGTTCTCGGAACTTGTTAATTATCCAATTACGATTATTTTGAGCGGAAAGAAAATTAAATTGAAAACCTCTAAGCAATTTCTCTTCAGATACTCGAAAATAGTCAACGACAATGTTAAAAATGCGGTCCAGAACCAGAAATTTGAATCTCTATTTGTAAATTCCAAAGGGGCAATGTTTGGAAATGGCCAAATTTGGTTTGCATCTGTCTGCGAAGATAGTAACTGCAAAGAATCGAAAGTAAAAATCATTGCGATAAACCAGTGAACAAAAATGAAACTTCGCGTATCTGATTATCAAGTATGATTCCGCGATTAATGTATGAATTCTGGTGAAATTGCATGTGAAGGACGGCTGTCTCGGGAAGAGAGGTACGCATACGATAGTCAATTCAATTGCAAAAAGCTCCCCGTAAGTAGCATGATCCGCCGCCGTATAACAATATGGACTGAACCGTCTGCGCGCGGCTGTCATGTCCGTTGCTTGCGCAACGGCCACGCCAGTCCCCTCAGCCGCTTCTGCTTCGCAGGCGCGGCTTCGGCCGTGCTCGCGGCTCATCCAAACGTTATACGGCCGAACCAAATCAATATTGAAGAGCTAAGTGCGCTTCGCGTGAGCGTATTAGGCGGGGATCCCATCGACAGAGCCGCCCCGAAATACGTGGGTCAACGTCGTAAGATATAGAAGAGATTGGCGCGGAAGACTGAGGAAAAGAGACAGCACGGACGTTGCACCAGCGGCACCTTTAACCTGCGGAAATGGTCGGCCTCTGTTGTAGGATTTCCGAGGTTTTTCGGCGAACAGGATGGGCGTGGTTGTAGAGGCATAAATTGAGCGGCGCACTAAGCAATTGAGTGCGCCAGTCACCCAGAATGGAATGGCTCGCTAATCCAACCGCGGCGCTTAAACCGACCCCAATTTCGAAGCATTTAACCGTCCGCGTGCCAGGAAGACCTACAAAATTGAGTGGCGCATATTCATGCCTTGGCGCGGCGCGCACCCAATATTGAAGCGCACGTTGAACAAGCCGCGGTGCGAGCTGGAGTCGCGAATAGGACAAAAGCAAAAGGCGAGAGTACACTTTAGCTACCGCCATGGAACTCCCGGCAGAAATTGAAAACCGCGCCAATTCGGAAATCCCGATCAGGGCTCAGGGAATCTGGGTGCGACCCGGGAACCGGGTGCGCTCGCCGCATAACAATCGAGTCGAACTGCCTGTGCGTGGCCGTCATGTCTTTTGCTTGGGTCTGTCAAAGAAGTCGGTCTCACGGCAAAAGCCACGCCGGTACCCTACGGGCTCGTCCGTCCCGGCCGGCGCCCTCCGGCCATGCTCGCAGCTCACTCGAGCGTTATACGGACGGAATAAAATGAGCCAAGAGTTTACTAGCGGCTAAACGCCGAAGTTATAAGGACTAGAGAGCCGAGATGTTTAGAGCCCGAACAACGGAATTCTATGCTGCATATGAAGATGCACTGAATTGGATACATGGTCTTGGTGTAGCAATTAATCCTTCCTCCAGACTTTCAGGCTACAAATCATGCTTTGAGCGCTTTGTTTCCGCCTTCGTTAAAAAGGACCAAGGTTTCAGCGAACGAGACTTGGAGCGAATTGGAGCAGAGATAATAAACGCGTTCTACGAGGCGAACGAAGTCGTAGTGATTCATAGGATATTTAAGAATAGCGACCCTGAGCATTTAAGGATAAAAATTCAAGAAATTGTAAGTGGGCCTGTAACCGGAGCCGCTGAGAATATGGCGGCGTCTTCAAACCGGGCAAGAAATATTTCCTTTGAGCTCTATGCGGCATCGCTTTTTCAGGCCGCTGGGAAGAAGATCGATTTTTCAAGCATGGCAGACGCTCAATTTGACGCTGGTAGGTACACATATTATTTGGAATGTAAAAGGCCTCAGAATGAGGATCGGGTTGAAAAGAATATAAAAACAGCCAATAACCAATTTAGACGGCGATTCTCACAAAACCCAGAGATTACTAATAAGCGCGGTGTATTAGCCCTATCATTCTCAAAAATAGTTAACCCAAAAAATCAGATATTCCAGTTCGATACTTTTGAAGACGCCGAGCGATTTCTAAAGCCGAAAATATTGAAGGTAGGCGCTCAATATTCGAATTTCATTAAAACGAAGATAGATCGAAAGGTTGTTCTTTGGGCGGGCTTTACAAGTATTCCCGTTATAGTTCGGGATTCAGGAATGGATTTTTCCATCTACAAATCTCCAATGCTTGTTAATATCACCCACCGAACGGAAGTCGATCATGATTTCATCAACGAAATGGAATTGGACATAAAAGCGGCATATGATTCAGATGAATTTTAAAACGTAAATTCAATATGGCAGTCATGATTCGTACGGACACTTATTCGTTCAACTAACTGCTTCACCCAAAGCACCAGGGCTCCGAAGCTCTGATAGACACGAACCTGTCGCCTCCCACGATGATGTGGTCGAGCATTGGGATGCCCAACAGTTTGCCCGCTTCACACAACCGCCTGGTGGCCACCAAGTCCGACTCACTGGGCTCCACATTACCCGATGGATGGTTGTGGACCAGCATGATGCTCACGGCGTTGTTCCGCACCGCATGCTTGAAGACTTCACGTGGGTGGCACTGTGACTGGTTGACCAGCCCGATCGTCACCATGTGGTAGCTGCTGACACGGTTGTTGCCGTCCAAGCAGAAGACCATGATGCACTCCTGCTCAGCATGGGTGATGGCATCGCACAGCGGTATGATGTCCTTTGGGTGGCGGATCTTTATCCTGTCCCTCTTCGCAGCAAGAGGGCGACCACTGTCACCCTCCGCATGCGCCTTGTTGGCGTCTTTCATTTCGTCTCTTCGGTCTCCTTCCCAGCTTCCAGGGCCTTCGACTTCTTGACCCGGGTGAACCGGCCGATGGTCTCCGCCTTCGCCATCGTCAGGTAGGCAAAGACCAGCGTCGCATCGTTCTGCGAGATCTTATGGGTGGCCCGGAGCTTGGCCGCATCACCGACCTCCATCTTCTCCAGGTAACCCGCCATGATGCGGTTGGCGATCTGCTTCGGGTTCAGTGTGACCTCATTCATTGTTGTTCTCCTAGTGCTCATCGGGTGTAGTGGGAGGATGAGCGAACTCCCGTGTGATGTTGAGCAGGAAGTCCCGCTCGGATGCGATCTCGGCCAGCTTGGTCTCCAACAGCTCTTTCAGCTCTGCGACCGAGCGTGCACCGTGGTGCTTGAGCTTGACCCGCTTGAGATGCCGCCACACTTTCTCATCCGGATTGAGCTCGGGTGAGTAGGGCGGGAGGTAACGTATGTGTAACCCCGGGACTCCCATCGCATTCATCTGGAGCCACTGCGCTTTGTGCAGCGGAGAGTTGTCCATGATGACGATGACCTCACGGTCGGGGAAGTGGGATCTGAGATCAACCAAGTAGTTGTAGATGGTATCGGTCTCCACCTTGCCGCGCCAGACCCAGTGGTGCAGGTGACCCTCGGTGCTGACCGATGAGAGGCAGTTGACTCCACCGCGCTTGCCCGTGATGCGGAGGATGGGTGTCTTGCCCCGAGTCCCCCAGGTCCGATGGGTGCTGGGTTGCAGGGAGACCGAGCACTCATCCTGGAAGAAGATGACTGCGTCCGTCCGCTTTGCCTGCTCCAGGATGGCCGGGTACTCCTTCTCAACCCAGCGCCGCTTCTTCTCAGGATCCTGCTCCCTATATAGTGTGCCGGGCTTCTGGGGAGTCAGGTTGCTGCGCCTTAAGTAGTTCCACGCGGTGACACGTGAGAGCTGGATGCCGAACTGCCGGTCGATCATCGTGATCACCTTGCGTGCGGTCCAGTACGGATCCTCGAACCCGTACAGTGTGGCGGGCTGCTTCACGATGTCGACCAGGAACTGCCGAGCATCCACGGGCAGGAGCCACTGGCGACCCTTGGGGGACTTGACGTCCAGGTAGTCTGGGTTGTGTAAGCGCCGGCGCCACTTGCGGACGGTGCGGCGTGAGATGTGGAGGTGGGTCGCTAGGTCAGGAGTCGGGAGATCAGATTCTGCTACTTGCTTCCTGAGCAGTTGGAGCATGTAGCGTCTTGGAATGTGACCATGAATCCTGGTGGTTTCCATGGATTGTATGGTAATAGGACGGGATCATCTTGGAAAGGAAAATCCCAAGCGGGACTGGGTCAATGGAACGAGGTGGATTCGCACGTGAAGTGCGGCAGTCTCAAGAAGAGCGCTACGCATGAGAGGGTCAATGCAATTGCGAAAAGCTGCTCGTAAGCACGTGCAACCGCGCCGTATAACGATTGGATCGAACCGTCTGCGCGCGGCTGTCATGTCGCCCGCTTACGCGAGCGCCACGCCAGTTCCCTCAGCCGCTTCTGCTTCGCAGGCGCGGCTTCGGCCGTGCTCGCGGCTCATCCAAGCGTTATACGGACATTCTCTTCGGATGGAAGAGCAACGCGAATTTTACTACTAGGTTCACGGCGTTGCGGGGCCCTAACCGGCTGCGCCGCCCCAAGAGAAGGTGATGAGGTGCTTAAAATAAGGTAGAGCTTTGATGGAACCGAGACGTACCGCTCATCGAGCGGTGGGTGCGGATCCGAAGCTTCGGAAAAGTGCTTTGAATCGGCTTTTCTCGGATTTCCGGATTTCAAGAGCGCGCGAGAACAGTCTACGCTGGTTTCCGACTTCCGAAAAGCGCGCTCATCAATTGTGAGCCAGATTTCTGTTTTGCAAAAGCGCAGCGCACTCTTTCCAGGTTGGAATGTCCGCACCCAAAAAATACCGGGGAAGTTAGGTTTTCTGTTGTGTGTGAAGAGCATTGTAGTGAGAGGCTGGCGGAGAGTCTGAGTGGGTTCACCGGGATCGTGGCTATGAAACAAGAGCGCTACGCACTGAAGGGTCAATGCAACTTCGAAAAGCTGCCCGTAAGTAGCATGGTGCGTCGCCGTATAACCACTGGATTGAACCGTCTGCGCGCGGCTGTCATGTCCGTTGCTTACGCAACGGCCACGCCAGTTCCCTCAGGGCTTGTCCTTTCCAGGCCAAGCCCTTCGGCCGTACTCGCGGCTCATCCAAACGTTATACGGACGGAATGAAAATTGGAGACAAAAGGAAAAATAATGGCTGAACTAGATAGATATGATAGGGGAAAAACAATATCTCGAGAGAGCTTGATTTCGGTTAAAGCTTTTCTAGAATCCGTAACGATCGTTCTCCTCTGTTTTAAGCGAGGCGAGGAGGTTAAGGACCTTGTTGAGATTTGCTCAGGAACTCTAGTAAAGTATAACGGGCGCTATTTTGTGGCTACTTGCGGCCACACGATAAAGAATTACGAATTTCAACGAATCGCGATTTCATATTCAAAGGTGAAAAACGAACGGCAGCCCTTTGTTTTCCCGTTCAAGGCGATGTAATTTCAAGAAGACAAGTTCTTCGATTTAGGGTGGTTAGAAATCGATGAAAAACACCTGAACAGTTTCGATAAATCGTTTTTAGACTCATCCCGAATAAGCAAGACAACCAATGTAAATGATGATTCGTTCGTCGTTACTGGTTTTCCTACGGATCTGATACCTCGGGAACTGCTCCAAAAAAAGACGGCCCAAGTTCAGCAAGTAATCTATGCAACCATAAACAGTAAACAGGAAAAGCCTGAGATTGATTTCACCTACCATATTTCAATGGCCTACCATTTAAATGGGCAAGTACAATGGAACTTCGAAGGAAAACCAATGCCAAAGCCCCATGGACTTAGCGGAGGTGGAATATGGAATTTACACATGATTGAAGATACAGGAATTTGGTCGCATGAAAAATGTGAACTGGTTGGAATTGAATATCAATGGTGGAAGGAATCGGAATTGGTCCAAGGTAACCACGCAAAGTATTGGATTGATAAGTTCCCATTGTGACGTGTAGATTGAAGCTCCGAACTTACATCAATATGAATGCTGCAAGACCACGAACCATGGTGCGCCGCCGCATAACAATCGAGTCGAACGGATTGCGCGCGGCCAGCATGGGCTTTGCTCGCGTCGGTCAATACTGGTGGGTCTTACGGCAAATCCCACGCTGGTCCCCTACGGGCTTGTCCCCTCCGGGCCAGCGCCCTCCGGCCGTGCTCACCGCTCACTCGAGCGTTATACGGACGGAATAAGGTTCAGTGCAGCACTAAAATCGTAGCGTGCGCCTCCGTCCTCGGTTTTCCCGGAAAGATTAGCCCACGGTTTTGTGGAACTTAGCCTTGCGTCCGACCCAGACCAGACCAAGCAAGCCTATAGCCAGCAAAGCCAGGGTATCCGGCTCGGGAACGACACTCGTATCCTGAGCTGTGTAGGACAGATTATCGATGCCGATTCCATCGCCAGGGTTTGAAATCGTGAATACAAAGTCGATGGTTGCTATGCCAGTTGAATTGAACATCAACAGGTCTTGATTTCCGAGTCCGTTTACGGGTCCGCTGAGGTGCTGGAGCACAAAGGTTTGCAGTGTATTGCCGAGTGCATCCTCCGCCGTCACCGTCCACTGAGCGTATCCTACGCTAATGGCGTAGACAGAAACATTATCGGCGGTCGAGGGAGCCCCTGTGGTGGGATCGACGAAGCGGAGAAAGATATTAGAAAAGATATCGTTTCCAACAAGGATATTGGACTGAGACACAGCCTCAGGAGGGTCAGTAAGGATATGAGCTGATGTTCCACCATTGCTTGTAAATACGGCTCCAAGTGATTGGTACTGTGTCGTGATAGCGGTGCCATTTGACAAAGCCGTCCCATTGGGGAGGGTATCGAAGTCGATGATAACAGCCTCGGCTGGTGAAATCGCCAAGGTGAGCAAAGCCGCACCGAGCATCATTTTCCATATTTGATTATGCATGGTTTCCTATTCATTTCGTGTGGATTTACGGTTGGCCCTCTTCCCCCAGCAGAGCAAAATCCATTCCTGTATCAATTGAGCGTTTTGATAGAAACTCATGGGGAGATTTGGGGGGAGGGGAAAAGGGTGTAAAATTTATCGACAGATACAAAACAACTTTACATCTTTTTCTCTACGCACATTTGACTAATGCACCTGATCAAAATTTTAAACCTAATAGGTAACCTGCGTGCTACGCGCCGTATAACGATTGGATCGAACCGTCTGCGCGCGGCTGTCACCGTCTTTGCTTGCGCAAAGCCGGCGCCAGTTCCCTCAGCCGCTTCTGCTTCGCAGGCGCGACTTCGGCCGTGCTCGCGGCTCATCCAAGGGTTATACGGACGGAAAAAACATAGTGGCCAGGAAGTACCTAAACCCTGCCCATGACGTGTTCAGATGGGAATAAATCCAGACATATTGAGGCGCGGGCCGGAAACTAAGACAGGCGCGGGAAAAAGAGATACCTTGGTGAAATGGCAGCTGGGAATTGGCCAAAACCATTTAAGGACAATAGCCAAAAGGTTTATGGCTTTACCGTATATTTCCAGAAATCCAGAACCAAACCCGGCCACGTTGATCAACTTGTCGCCATCGAAGCTTTAGCAAACACCATCCATTATGAAGAGCAGCGCATCGATAAAGAAAAACGGCATTGTATTATCGGCACTTCTGGTAAATATCCTGGGAAGTACATTCGCGTCATTGTACTCGATGATTACATGACGATACACAATGCATTCTTTGATCGAGGCTTCAGAAATAAGATAGAGGAGAAAAAATGATTCTCGAATACACTCCAGAAACCGACACCCTCTTTATTCAATTCAAAAAGAATAGGGATGTTGAAGGTGAAAACCTTAATAACAGGACTGTGGCCTTTTTCACGGACAAGAATGAATTGGCTGCGCTTGAAATAGAACACGCAAAAAAGGCCGTGGATATCCACGCCATTGAAATTAACGGGAAAATAGTGGATTGGTCGAAGTCAGGCCCGCGCCTCAAAGACAAAAAGAAGAAGCTCGGAAAGTAACCCCGCCCAAAGATTAGACCATGGAAAATGGTCAATCGCGCCGGGTGGATTCGCACATGAAGTGCGGCAGTCTCAAGAAGAGCGCCACGGATGAGAGGGGCAATGCAATTGCGAAAAGCTGCTCGTAAGCACGTGCAACCGCCGCCGTATAACCATTGGATTGAACCGTCTACGCGCGGCTGTCATGTCGCCCGCTTACGCGCGGCTGTCATGTCGCCCGCTTACGCGCGGCTGTCATGTCGTCCGCTTACGCGAGCGCCACGCCAGTCCCCTCAGCCGCTTCTGCTTCGCAGGTGCGGCTTCGGCCGTGCTCGCGGCTCATCCAAACGTTATACGGACGGAGTAGGAAAGCCAATTTCCGCCAAGATTGCGAGAGGCCCCGTTTAAATCCTTGAAAAAGCGGCTGAGTTGCTGGGTAATAGTCACCGACTTGTACAATTGAACAAATAGCGGTATATTGGCTATATGAAGCTTGTTATCGATACGTCTGTAATATTGGGTGTTCTTCTCAATCAAGGCCCTAAAGAATGGCTTGTGGCAAGCACAACCGGAGCCACCTTGATTTCGCCCGCTTCTCTTCATTGGGAAATTGGAAATGCCTTATCTTCTCTAATGAAGAGAAAGAAAATTACCGAAAAAGAGGCGGATAGCGTATTGGATGCCTATGCCAAGATCCCCATTCAATATGTGGACACCGATTTAAAAGCATCACTAGCTCTCGTAAGCAAGCATTCTATATACGCCTACGATGCTTACATGCTTGTCTGCGCCAAGCATTATAAAATTCCACTCATCTCCTTAGACAAGGCTCTCGTGGAAGTCGCGAAGAAAGAACACATTCGTGTTTTGGAGGCTTAAATGGAGGCGTTTACGTATTCGAATGCGAGGCAAAATTTGTCAAAGCTACTCGATATAGCGATGAAACGGGGCGAAGTCCGGATTCGTCGTCGCGATGGAACCAGTTTTATCATCAAACCTGAAGACAGGCGATCATCCAAATCGCCCCTTGATATAAAAGGGATCGAAGTCAAGGGTGTTGGGACAAATGATATTCTGAAGGCCATCAAGGACGGTCGAAAAGAATATTAGGACGTACATCCGCTGAATGTCCGGGCGGTTCATAAAGAGCGCTACGCACAACATGGCCAATACAATCTCGAAAATCTGCTCGTAAGTAGCATTGTGCGTCGCCGTATAACAAAGTGGATTGAACCGTCTGCGCGCGGCTGTCATGTCGCCCGCTTACGCGAGCGCCACGCTAGTCCCCTCAGCCGCTTCTGCTTCGCAGGCGCGGCCTCGGCCATGCTCGCGGCTCATCCAAACGTTATACGGACGATGAAGCAATGAAGAAATTCCAATAATAATGGCAATGATCAGCAAAAAAGCATCGTCTCCGAAGTGAAAAATCTACTCACAGAAATCCGCGCCTGCGTCCTCTGCGAACGCCACCTACCCAACGAGCCTCGGCCCATTCTTACTGCTCATGCCAAAAGCAAAATTCTCATTATCGGCCAAGCTCCCGGCAGGGTAGTCCATGAAACAGGAATCCCTTGGGATGACCAAAGCGGCAAGGAACTGAGGCGCTGGCTAGGAGTAGAATCAAAATCGTTTTACGACGAAAAGAATTTCGCACTCCTTCCGATGGGATTCTGCTTCCCGGGAACGGGTAAATCTGGAGATCTACCTCCAAGGCCAGAATGCGCCTTGCATTGGCATGAGCGCATCCTCCGGAAAATGAAAGCCGTGAAACTTACTGTACTCATCGGGACATATTCCCAACGCTATTACCTGGGAGATGAAAACGCGAAAACGGTGACCGAAAACGTTCGCCACTTCAAGAATTTTCTTCCCAAGTATTTGCCATTAGTGCATCCATCCCCGCGAAACAAGATATGGCATAAGAAGAATCCGTGGTTCGAGCGAGAGGTAGTGCCGGAATTGCGCCGTATTGTCGCGGAAGCTTTGGCGTGAATCCCTGGGATAGAGAACTGCGGGTTCAAATTAAGGCTGGCGGCGGCGATTCGCAGGGCTTGCACGATATTGAATGTTAAAGCGAAAGAAACAAAGAGGTCCGAACTGACACTGGTACTGCGTCGCCGCATAACACATATAAAAGGCCTATCGTCAAGAAATAAAAAGCGTCGCCGACTTTCCTTAGGAGCCTCACTGCCGATACTGTTTCGTTACGCTCCATGGCTCCTCCAAGGCACCTTCGTATTCTTCCGCCTGCATTTGCCGTTTCTCACTTGGGCTGACCCATAAGATCTGCGCCAAACACATATTCGAGTTCAAGAGTCCAGACAATCCTTTGATCGAATGGCCTCCCTGGAAAGGATCCCCCTTTCCCTCAGAAATCGATTCGTATCCCTTGTGCCCTCATTCACGATGGGGAGAGTTCGCTCCGAGACGTCCAGTTATCTCCGAGGTCTCATAAGGGCGCAGACAAATTCATACTTCCTTTCTTTGAATTCAAAGCGGAGGATGAAGCTCCTTCCCAATCAAGCGGACAGGCTGGGCTGAAGGGTTCAGACGTTGCCCTGCCAGTTATGCGACGGGACTCTGAGTTTCATCCTCCTAAGAACCTCCTCTCATCAAATCCCTTTCCGTTTTTAAGCATATGGAATACGGCAAAGGCAAAGCGGTGGCCAGCGATGACTTTGGCCTTTGCCACTCCATGCTTCTGCTTCATGCGCTCGTGGTAGGTTTTCAGGAGTGGTGAACTGAGCTGGCCATGGATGAGGATCTGGGTGAAGGCCCACTTGAGTTCCGGGTTCCCGATGTTGGCATTGCCTCCCCCGAACGATTTCCTCCTGAACTTCGTTCCGGACGTACCAGACGGCAGTAGGAAGAGAATTTCTGAGGAGAGGGAAATCGGGAGATCGTGTGGATCTCATAGAGCAGGGTCAGGGCTAGGATATCGCCCACACCTGGGATGGTTTTCAAGAGTTCGAACGCGGCGCGGTCATGGTGCTTGGCCCGCTCGGTGATCTTGGCTTCCAAGGCGTCGATGAGTTGATCCATGTCGTTCATGACCCTGATGTCGGCAGCTATAGACAAGGAAACGATCGGATCCTGGATATCCTCGAGGATGGATTCCCGTCCTCTCCTCTTGTTCAGGGTGGGGATGTCCCGTTCGATAAGCCCGTGCTGCATGCGAACCATCTGGATATGCCTATAGGCCGAGGCACGCAAGTCGACGTAATACCGCCTTCGGCGCAGCAGATCCCGCACAGCCCGCATTTCGTGTGGGTAGGCATAGGCCATGGGAAAAAAATTAGTACGGAGAAGATCAGCGATGCGTCGGGAGTCCACTTTGTCGTTCCTGTTTTTCCCTCCATGGACGGCTTTCATATAGAGGGCATGGCCTAAATAAAAGGGAATCCCTTCGCTCCGGCAGGCATCGGAGAGCCAGCACCAATTGAAGGTGGATTCGACGCCCACGGCCACGTCAGGCAGAAAGGGATTCAGAGCATCCCTCAACGCCTCGATGGAATTGGGCAGATTCTTGTGGAAAAGAACGGAGCCGGCTTTATCCTGGACGGTTGTGTACATGGTCTTCCCGTGAAGGTCTATTCCGCAGTAGTACCTCTTGTCTATATTCTGAAGTTGCATGGGTCCTCCCTGGTTGGAATTTCTGCCAGCAATCAGAAAGGGTAATTCCCATCCGGCTGGGGAGGCCTTTTATATCAATATCAAGTCGGATCGAGCTGACTCCGCTCGGCCGTCACGCCCTTTGCCTACGCAAAGGCCGCGCCGGTGACGCTTCGGTGCTGTCCTTTCCAGGCCAGCGCCTACGCCCGTGCTCGCAGCTCATCCGAGCGTTATACGGACGAACAAGAAAGGAAATCGATGATTCAAGATAGGAATCAATTGTATAGCGACATAGCAAGGGAACTCAAATCCTCCTATGATCAGATTCGGTCTTCGTTTTTAGATACCGAACTAACTGGTTCAGCAGGCGAAGATGTTTTAAAAAGTTGGGTCCAAAAATGGATACCCAAAAGAGTCGCACTCAAAAGTGCGACAGTTATCTCCCAAAAGTCAGGCCCTACAGATCAGTTGGACTGCTTACTTTTCGATCATGTGGATAGCCCTGTTTTTCACAGGATAACATCAGTTGATATTCTTCCCATTGAAGGTGTTTTCGGTGCAATCGAAATTAACACAGGTGAAAAATCATCTTATTCGAAAATAATAAAGGACGCCGAAAAATTGTCGAATCTGGCAAAGCTGGCAGATGAGCGTCTCCCGCGATTTTCAAAGGCATATAGTCACCTCCCAGTTGATTTTGATCGAACCACCTTGACCCAAAAGATGCTAATTGATTCACTAGTTATTCACAAAGACTATGATCAAAAGCAGGTGTACATTATTTTTACTGAAGATATCAACGGGAGTTTGGAAGAAGTATCGAAACGGTTAATGCAACACAACAAGTCAGGGGGGATAAAAAATTCAATTGACGGCTTATTCGTTTTGGACCAAGGGTATGCTTTGCATTTGGATCCAAACCAAAATGGATGGATTACAAGTCGTCAGCCAAACTCAGGCTTTGGCTTTTTAAAAGCTACCCAAGGACAGGTCCTTCTGAAAATGCAGTCAATAATTTTGGTAGTGGTTCAGTTTCAAATTCCTCAACCAATACCCCTCTACTAAATAAACTACAAAGAATCCCCCAATATAAATACTCCTACACATACCACAGGAGTAGTCCCATATGTCAGAACAAGAAATTTACCCGAACCAGTTCCAGATTCTTCCCAAGGGCAAATACACCCTAGTCTTTGACAATAAGATTCTTGGGGTGTTCGACTCCAATGAGGCAGCCATCAAGGCCCAGAGCACCCTAGGACGGAGAGGAAGTCGAATCGTTCCGCCCAATCTGA
>Ga0207152_1142_pt1 | contig 14894 bp, 7 predicted proteins | sample Alteio_BWMinHeat_30_FD_153590 | JGI IMG/M metagenome (GOLD analysis project Ga0207152, IMG submission 153590) | Enriched cells from forest soil in Barre Woods Harvard Forest LTER site, Petersham, Massachusetts, United States -... | ecosystem: Environmental > Terrestrial > Soil > Temperate forest >... | reverse complement strand
CCCGGAAACGGAGCAAACGAATGCGGAACCTTGTTCCGTTCGTTGCGCGAAAAAGCGCGGAATTTTTCATGTTTTTTCGCGCTTTTTCACGTTTTATCACCGAGAACAGGCCCGTAATTCCGAGATTTTCACGCTTTTTCGGGCAAGGCTTTATTTTATAGGGAAACGAAGAGCAGATGAGGCCAGCAAGAACCAATCAGACACAAGTTGCGCGAATTGGCACATAATTATGAGAGCACGCGCATGGACACGCATCGAATCGAAGCGGCGTGAACGTACTCCGGAGAGGCGACGAATCCCACGGTTCCGGGTTGTTCCGCTGCTGCGACTGGCGCTTCGCACTCAGTCGCTCCAGGAAAAAGTCGCGGATGGCGCGGAAAGGGGTTCGGCCTTGCGCCGTTCGCGTTTGAGTTGCCGGAATGGACGGATCGTCCGCTTACATGCGAAAATGTTCGCCTATACGCGAACATTTTCGCGTATTTTGAAACAAATTATTTTTTTCCGGCGTTGTGGTTGCCAGATACGGGTACGCAACGGACCAAGTTCGTCACGGTGTTCCATCGTAAACCCTGATATAATCCACCTGCATTTCACCGGGGAAAACAGTGTTTGTATCGGGACTGCCAGGGTAAGCGCCACCCACGGCCAGGTTAAGGATGATGTAAAAGGGCTGGTCGAAAGGCGCCGGGTACGGAGCATTCGCCGTGGACCAATTGGTTTGCGTTTCATAAAGCCGGCCATCCACCGACCAGGAAATCGAATTGGTTGTCCATTCCAAAAGGTAATTATGAAATTTATCGGCTCCCTCATTCTGGGGGAAAGTAAAATACTCCGTGGACTGAAGATGATCACCATTTGTTTCCGCGTAATGGATGGTCCCCTGCACAACCGCCGGATAATTCCCCCGGTTTTCCATCACATCAATCTCGCCACAGGCGGGCCAGCGGCCGTAAGGCGAATGTTCGGGCATCAGCCAAAGCGCGGGCCAGTAACCCTTGCCTTGGGGAACTTTGGCGCGGAATTCGAAACGTCCGTATTTTTTTGAGAAAAGCCCCTCACCCTTAATCCGCGCCGAGGTGTATGAGAACCCATTGGTGGATTCCCGGCGCGCCACAATGTGAAGGACGCCATTGCTGACGCAGGCATTATCGGGACGGTCCGTATAATACTCCAGCTCATGATTGCCCCAACCGTTATGATTGCCCGTCTCGAACTTCCAATGATTGGTGTCAATCGAAGTGCCGTTAAATTCGTCGCTCCAAACGAGCTTCCAATCACCGTAGGTTGTGAACGTCCCCGCAAGAATGACCGCTCCACCAATCAAAGCGCGCAGTCGCCTGCTGTAAATCAATGAATTCAAGGGCCGGGACATTCGTTATGGAGTTAATTCTACAAGCTCGCAACTTTTAACACAAGCCGGCAACGCCCGCCATCCCTGATTTCGACCGCTGCCATGTTAAGGCGATGCCAGTCTGAAAAAGACGCTGGAGTTGTTCGGGTCGGGACTTATGACAACCGGATTCGTCGCGCTGGAATCAAACCAGTTTCCGTCCACCAATGAATTTGTCTGCGTTTGCAAATGGCAGACGATATTCGCCGGCCAGGTCAAAACCACGTTGCCGTTTGTTTGAGTCGCGGCAATCTGAAGCGGCGCTGTTTGTTCTAAAACGCGCACGTAATCCACCTGCATCTCAGCGGGAAAAACGGTGCCCGCATTGATCTGGCTGATGGTGGGATTGCCAACGTATTGGCCCCCCACAGCCAGATTCATGAGGAAAAAGAAGGGCGCGTTAAACGGCGCCTGACTGCTCTGGGTTTCATAAAGCTGACCGTCCACGAACCACCGGATTGAATTGGGCTCCCAATCCAACAGGTAAGTGTGGAAATTGGTTATCGAGTCTCCTCCGGTAAAAACATACTTGGCCGTTGGGCCGCCTGCGTTGGAATGGAGGCTTCCTTGCACAAAAGTTGGATCTGCTCCATTGTTTTCCACGACATCAATCTCTCCGCAAGCAGGCCAACCGACAGAACTGATATTGGTTCCCATCATCCACAGAGCCGGCCACATGCCCACTCCGGCTGGCGTTTTGGCCCGCCATTCAAACCGTCCATAGGTTGGTGTTGCGTAAAGGCCCTGGGTCTTCATGCGGGCGGAGGTGAAGCTGAATCCGTTGGTGGATTCCTGTTGTGCAACGATGTGCAGCAAACCACCACTGACGTAAGCGTTGTTTGTCCGGCTGGTGTAATATTCAAGCTCACTATTACCCCATCCGCCATTATTTCCGGTTTCAAACGTCCAAATGCTCTGGTCGATGGCAGCGCCATTGAATTCGTCATCCCAGACGATGTTCCATTGAGTGGCCGGTGGAGACGTGCCGCCGGTTTGGTTCAGCGTGAGGTCATCGAAATACATCGAGCCGTTGGCGTTGTCCGGCCCCTGCGCAAAAACGGTCTGATACCGCACGTAAGCCGTGCCCGCCGGCGCCGCCAGATTGGTCACTGTGTTGGTGACCGTTCCGGGAAGCAGGATTTGCGCCGAAGCATTCGTAAAGGAACACTGGTTGGTGATCTGCAAATCGAACCAGGTGTTCGTCCCGCCGAAGCCGGCCAGGTTGTTGCCGGTCACGACCACCGACCGGTAGAGAGCCAGGGCATTGTATGACGAATCCCTGAAACTCACTTCCAGCCAGATCGCGTCCTGCCCGTGGATGCCGCCGCCATCACTGCCCAGTGTATAGGCCCAGCCGTCAGCCGAGTAGATCGCGCCTGGAGCCGAGGGAATGTCCTGATAAATACCGGTGTAATTACTTGTGCTGTTGAACTGGCCGTAAACCTTGTAATAGTTGGCTCCGCCATGGGCAATGCCGGCGGTATTTTCGCTGTAATTATTCGGCCCGAAGGTCGTCCAACCGGCGAGGCCGGTCGTCTCAAATCCTGGATTGGTCAAAACATTGGCCGCGCGAGCTTCAATCGCACACAACAATCCCATGGCAAAAGTAAAACCGGCAGCCGCTCTTGTCAGAAAGGCCGCTTTTGAAATCCCAGTCCCAACAAGAGACATGCTTTTACGTGTCATTTGGATGGAGTCGGTCACAATCACCTTGAACACCGCGCCTGAAAGCGGGCTTTTTTAATTCTTCTGTGTTCATTGATAAGATTAAAAAGTCGGCACCGGCTTTACGTCGGTGCCGACCCAGTTCTTTTCTTAATCCAATTGTAATCCACAACCGGCTTTACTCAATCTGCAACTTATAGAATCGTTGTGAGCCCGCCACCGTGTCAGTCACAGTTTTGACCGTGCCGTCGCCGGCAACAGGGGTGGACAGTGGCTGCCAGCTGCCTCCGCTCAGACTGTTCTTGTAAAGCACCGCATAAAAGTGCCCGGCCTGGGTCGGGAATTTCAGCAGAATGCTGGGTCCGCTTAATGAGGCGGTCAACTGCACGGCTGGGGAAAAGGCCGGCACAAACATATAGAAGTTTGCATTGAGATTATTCCCGCTTTTCGCCTGCACCGTTTCAACCCCTCCAAGTGAAACCGTCACCAGGTTGCCGTTTGTGTCCCGCATCGGCACCCAGTGCCAGGTCTGCCAGCCGGCGGCGTTTGCATCGGCAAATGAGCCCAGAAGCTGGGTGGTTTGATTCGTCGTGCCTCGACCGGCGGTCACCAATGCCAATGTGGTATTGTTGAAGGGGCCATTGCCGCCCGCCAGCCGGCCATAGACATTGTATTGATTTGCCGGGAATGTGCGGGTGTAGTCAAGCCATTGACCGCCATTCCAATATCCCACATCCAAATCCGACGCGCCGGTAACAACGCTGTTAGATACAAACTTGTCGCGCAAGAAGTCAGCGGTAACTTCGCATTTCACACCATTATCCAGGTCCCGGTAACCCGACAAGGCTTCACCATCGTAGGTGCCGTCATAATCGATGTTAAACACGGCCGCATTGGTCTGACTGACGCCACCGGCATAATAACTGTTCGTAGCCGTGCTGATGGGATACGTTGGAACCGGGTTGTCAATAAATTGACCGGCATTGAAGTCAAAGTCTTCAGCTTCGATAATAAAATTACCCTGGCTGAAGGTGTCAAAGGTCTCCGTAACACTGTTGGACAATCCGCCGGCATCCGTGGCATTTATGACCAGTGTGATCAGTTGATTTTGCGGGCTGGGGACACTCACACTCCAATTCGTGTTATTACCGGAAATGGTTGCGAACGGCGAGAGGTCGACCCCGTTCACCAATGCGTGAATATTGTTTGACGCAACCGTGCTGAAAGCCGAACTGACCGAGAAGGTTATGTTCGTGACATTCAGGAATATATTCGCATTAACCGGCGGATTTACATTATTAGGACTTAGATTATTAATGACCGGAGGGAACCCAGTACCCGCCGGAACAAATATGAAATCAACAAAATTTGCAATGCCGCCGACACCCGGACTGCCGCTCAGCAGTTGCAGCGTGTTTTGTCCCGCCGACAGATTCACGATTACCTTATTGCCAAAAGCGTCCGTCAGGGGCACCCACGCATAACCGGCCCCCGTGTTGGCGCCGATAAACTCCCCGATATTGTTGCTCGTTTGAGTGGACGTCCCATACCCGCTGGTCAAGACGTTGAGCCTTTCAACATTGCCCGCATTGTTATTATTGTATCGCAAGTAGACAAGATAATTGCCCGCCGGATAATTCCTCGTGTAATTCTCCCAATTGCCCCCGTTGTTATACGCTATCTGGACGTTATACACATTCGGATCATTCGCGGCCAGGTATTGGGGCAACTGTATGTCGTCGGCTTTTTGCATTGCCACGTTGGTATCCGAACGGACAAGCTGCGAAGCGCCTCCCGGCAACACCCCGGTTCCACCGTAGGTTGACATATCCACCCCTAAAGTGCCCGCCAGCCCGTTATAGCTGTTGGGAGCAGGCGCGGAGGTGGGGGTCGGATTTTCGAAGAATTGACCGTTGGTGTAATCATAGTCTTCAGCGCTAACGATGAAGACATTGGTGGGGAAAGTATCAAAATTGAGGGTTTTGGAGGAAACCAAACCCGCACTGTTCGTGACTGACACGCTTATCGTGTAAAGCGAGTTTGATGCCAAACCCGGCAGAGTCACGGCCAGATTAGTGGATGGCCCGCTAAATTGCAGGCTCCCCGTTTCGTTCACGCCATTGACCACAATCCCAACGCTGCTGGTTGAATTGGTGGGGAGAGGCGCGCCTCCCGTTGACGCCGAAGTGACATTGAAAGTGAAATTGCTGCTGGCACCGTTGAAAAATTTCGTGCCATCCGGGGATATATTTCCGATGATTGATGGAGACACACCCCCCACCTGGTTCAAGGTTGCATCATCCCAGAAGGGAGCGCCAGCCTCGAAGGCGGCCTGATAGAGGTTTATCCTGAATTCCACTTTTACCGCTCCCGGAGGCGCGGTTATATACTGGCCGCTGCCCAGCGTGTTGGTGATGCCGCCGGCAACGGCGGGATCGGTATTTGGCGTTACGGTGGTGATGTCATATTGATTGGTTACCGGACAATCTATCCAGGCCAGATAAATGTTGCTGATTGAATTGGTCACGACAGGCAGTGTGCCGTTATAATTTGTACCCGTGGCAGTGCCGACGAAGGCAGGGGTGACTATAAATGACTTGTAATCCGCAAGCAGAACGTTGCCTGAATTAAAGAACATCACTTCCACCCAGCCGTCTTCGTTGCCGGACCCGTCGGCCTGAAAAAGACCGGAACCTCCAGGAGAATCGCTGCCGTCATCACCACCAATATGGGACTTGCAATATGTATATGCGGAATACCATGCATCGGCGGTATAGGTGTTCCCGGGTGTACAGGCAAAGTCCTGCGCAGCAAATGAAGTTTGCGGGCCTCCCTGGCCGTTGCCATACAAGCCCTGCATCCATAAGCCATTGGCCCCGCTGCGAATCAGCTTGACCGAAGTGGGATCGGCGGCGGTGGCGGAAGACATGCTCCAGGTTTCGGAAGCATGTTGCGACCAACTCCCGGAGGCAAAAAGCGGGGACGCATCAAAACTGGGATTTACCAGAACGTTGCCCGCTCTGCCAGACATCGCAACAAATGTCATGATGATGGCGGAAACGAGCGCCATCAGAATCCGGCGGCGTTCGCTCAATGCTTGGTTTATACTTTGGATTTGCTGGGTTTCTTCGTTGATTTTCATAAGAACTTTGTTGTTTGACCGGCGACAAGTGCCAAGTGGTTTACCATGGTTGTTTTCGGGGATATTAGTTGGACATTCATAACATGACTCCGCAGCGCTGGGAATCGGCAATTCTGCGGATTGCCCGACACCGATGGCGTCCTTTCGGGTTGGTGCTGATTTTCAGCAAAGTCTGGTTCTAAAGTCGTGGGTGACATAAAGTTGTGGCGGCACCATTAATTTTTCAATAGCTATTGATGGCAAAGACATCATTTTTATCTGTTACCAAATCAGTCCATTTCCAACTTTCGGAGTGTCCATCGCTTAATACGAAGGTGGCGCGTTGAGCGTGACGGCAGGCTGCCTGCTTGTGAGGCGTCGGCGTTGAAGGAGCTGCCCACCCTTGAGCTGGAAGCAACCCTGGAAGCGGCTGTCGGGTGCTGAACTCGGTGCTATAGCCACTCGTGGGAAATCTGTTCGCTGACTGATCAGTGATACTTTTTGGAAGTCCCACATCGCCGAACAACCAGAGTTGGCTCGCGCGGGTTAATGATCCTAATTTTCGGCTGCCCATCTTCTGGCCATTAACAAACCCGAAACGAAGAATACCCGAATCGTTCCCCGGTTGGTTGCCTTCCATCGGGCCATACCCCTCCAATAGTCCATAGGGACCGCCGATTATCAAATCCTTATCCAGCACCGCCGGACAGCGCCAGACACCGTTTGAGACCGTGCTGTCGGTGATGTATTTGCCGTTGCCCAGATATTGGAAATACCAAAAGACTCCGGGGGGCGCTGGAATCGGAGGAGGATAGGCGTCCGTATTCAAAGGGGGCAGGGTGTCATTGTTGTCGCCAGCATACATGACCATGGCCAAGCCGATTTGCTTGTTGTTGCTGAGGCACTTGATCGCCTGTGCCTTTACCTTGGCCCGGGCCAGCGCCGGCAGCAACAGCCCGGCCAGAATGGCGATGATGGCGATGACCACCAACAGTTCTATAAGGGTGAACGCGCCCAATTTTGGAAGCGCCGATGCGAAGTTTGGTACGGACCGCATCGCGGTGGCAGGTCTTTCCAAGGTGCGCCAGTGCGTAGAATCCATAAGACACTATTAAGTACTGTGACTGTGCTTCGATCACTCCATGGACGGCCCCGTCCATCGGCCCGTACCGCGTCGAGCGGCAAGACGGTTTCAACTGTTTTCCATTGCTCGTCTGTCAGATCCATCCATAACGACTTATACACCGATGACGACTTATACACCGATGATTAAAGTATAAGTGCTAAATTGCACTACTTATGAGATGGGTTCTAGTGTGACCCGTGCCAAAAGTCGCCCAACCCTGATCCAAGCCCGATAGGCCAATCGGGTTTCCGGTGAACCCACTGGCGTTTTCAAAACCGGGATTTACCACACTTGCCGCTTGTGTGGTTGACGCACTGGTCACAAGTGCGACGGCAACCGCAATGCTGCTGCCGAAAATTTTACTAAACATTTTTATATAGGTTTTTACGGCTGTTGAACTGGAGTATGATACTTTTTACTATGTTCGCTGTTTTTTGTCAATATGTTTTTGCGAAAAAAATGTGAAAAGGCCGTTTAACGGGCCGAATTGCCGGTTTGAAACAGTGGCCGATGATTGAGAAAAGAGTCGGTGCGGTTAAATAAACATGTCTATCTTGTTAAATTCAAGCATCTTGCAGATTCAGTGCGTAATTCCATTCAGAGAACCGGCCGTCGTCGCGCGTAATAAATAAATGGCGTTATTCTGGAGTGTGTCATTATCGTCGCAGGCCCATGAAGCTATGCTGGTGACGTTGATCCCAACCAATCAGACCAAATTGGAACGCCATGAAAGCGAATATGACTCCCGCCGTTCACGAGACGTCTCAACACCATGATTCCCGCAACCCCTGTTTCAAGACGCCGTTTGTGGTCGATGCGTCTGTTTGCAATGATTTTCGTTCCGTTGCTGGTTTTGGGCGGTGTTGAACTCGGTCTCCGCGTGGGAGGATACGGCTACGACACCAGTTTTGTCCGGTGAATCCAGATTGAGGGACATGATTTTTATGTGCCGAATGAACAATTCGGTTACAGGTTTTTCCCGCCGGCCATTGCCCGAACAGCGCCGCCCTTTCGATTTCCCGCAGAGAAAGGCACCAATACATACCGGATTTTCCTATTGGGCGAATCAGCCGCCACAGGAGACCCCGATTCCACTTATGGTGTTGGCCGATACGTGGAAGCACTACTGCGCGAACGTTATCCCGGAGCGGACTTTCAAGTGGTTTGCGCGGTGATAATGGTCTGCTTCTTACATGAGAATGATTTGTCTGCCGGGTTGATCGAATTCAACATCTCCTTTAGGAACACATTTGTAAAACACAAAAGCCACCCGATTTATCATCGGGTGGCTTCTGTTAAGCCTCAAACCAATCAATTATTTCCGACGACGAATCAGCGACAGAAAGGCTGCACCACCCAACCCTGCCAGGGCGAGCGTCGAAGGCTCCGGCGCCGGGGTAACGACTATGTTGCCGAATTGTCCAACATCTGTAGACCAAACATCAGGTCCGATGATCTCGAAGCCATATTGAACATGGCGGGTGGGGTCGTTGACGGTGGTGAGACTGATGTCGAATCCTCCAGTCACCAACGGCGCGGTTATGGTCACCGACGACGAATAGTCCGGAGCGAAATCCTTGATGAATGCCACGCCGGTCCAACCTTCTCCAAGTGAGTTAACCGGCCCATTTGCCAAGGTATCGGATACCACATTGCCGGTGAAGTGCAGTGAGGCGCCCACATACGTGCCGGTCGTCTCGTTATACAGGTTGGCGTCCATGATCTTGTTGCCAGTCGCTCCCGGTCCGCCTGCCGGAGTATACCAATAATTAGCCGGGTCATTGATTTGATTGGGCCCCAGCGTGAGGGTGGTGCCGCTAAAAGAGGCCGTCAAATCAGGAACTCCCCAACCGCCTCCGAACTGATAGCCTGCCGCTGCCGACGCGCCATATCCCGGTGTGCCGGTGATATTGAAAACATTCATGAAGCCAGAGGTCAAGGTGCCAGGATCTACAGTGACGGTCTGTGCGTTGAGATTGACAATTGCACCGAGAGTGGTGCAGACGAGTAGGGTTTTTATCGCGGTTTTCATCTTTGGTTCTTGATGGTTCAGTGTTTGTTTGTCGCCAGTCTGAATTGTATTTTTACTTCTGAAACGGGCTGTTGTACCATTTTCTACTATAATGATTTGCCTGTGTCAAGAACTTTTCGGCCAAATAAAGTGACAAGATTTAGTATGATGTGCCGGCTTCTGGATGGGGCATTTTTGATTGTTCAACGTCTATACCATTATGGCAAAAAGGTTTACAATTGAATATTGCTCCAAAAGAAATGAGTCAAAAAACGGTTCTTGCAAAATCTGACCCTCTGTCGCGAATCTGGAGCTGGAAGGGTCGTCGAATTAGTCAATCTTGCGGCCAATTCGTATCAATGGGATGGAGCTGTCGCCTGCTTGCGCATGGCCGTTCAAGCCAAACCGAGTGCTAACCAAGGTTCAGACCGATTTGCAGCTTGACCCGGTGAACACTTCCCGCACAGCAACAGCTTGGCTTCATCAAGGCCGCGTTGCACCAAAATCATTGATGTTTTAAACTAAGATTGATCCCGGAGGCGAAGGAGAAGCAACGGGGAGCGCGGGCCGTTTTGCGCGGACAGTCGGGGCTTGGCGGTTTTTCGCCGAACGGGCAGACTTAATCATAATCAGTTAATTCGGTGTTTTATTTTACTTTATGAAACTGGCGTTCGGACAAGCCGGGGTTGGTGCGCGGGAAACAGCCGGCAGCGCGATTGTGTTGCTGGTTTTCCTTCTTGCCGGTTGCCTGCGTTTGCAAGGCAAGGATCTTCCGCTTCAGGAATTACGGACGGCTGAACAGATCCGGTTGTTAACCCCGGAACAGGCGGCGCGCCGATATCCGGTGCGGCTGCGGGGAGTGGTGACCTTCTTCGACCAAGCCCATTATTTCCGCTTTATGCAGGATGACACGGCGGGCATTTATTTCTTTTTGGGCGATGCCCCGGACAATCCGCCCCTGGCCGCGGGACAATTGGTGGAACTGGAGGGGGAGGTGAGCGCCGGTGAGTTCGCGCCGATAGTGACGCCGTCGCGGATTCAAATTCTGGGCGCGGGGACATTCCCGGCAACCAAGCCGGCCACTTTCGAGCAACTGGCAAGTGGACAGGAGGACAGCCAGTTTGTGGAAGTCCACGGCATCGTTCGTGCCGTGGATTTTGAAAAAGACAGCCGGTATTTTGTGATTGAGATTGCGACGGGCGGGGGGCGGTTGACAGCTTACGCGAGAAAATTGTCGGTGGCGCAGAGCGGCGATCTGGTGGACAGCACGGTCACCGTTCGCGGGGTTTGCGTCACGCGCTTCAACCGCCAGCGCCAGCTGTTTGGCATTCGCCTTCTGGTTCCACGTCCAACGGACCTGGTGGTTGACGCGGCAGAGGTGCGTGATCCGTTTGCCGTTCCGGCGCAACCCATAGAGAAACTGTTGCAGTTCACACCGCAGGGTCCTTATGGCCATTGGGTCAAGGTTGTTGGCACGGTCATTTACCGACAAGATGACAACACTTTGTATATCCAGGACCAGACTGAGGGGCTTTTTGTTGAAACCAAGCAAGCGGGCCCGCTGCTGGTCGGCGATAAGGTGGAAGTTTTGGGATTTCCCGCCAAGGGGGAATACACGCCGATGTTACAAGACTCGGTTTTTCGAAAAATCGCGTCGGGAGCCTTGCCCGAACCGGAGCCAATCAATACCGACGAAGCCTTGAAAGGAATTTACGACTGCCGCCTGGTGCGGATTGAAGCGACGTTGCTGGACCGGGCGCGGCACAGCAGTGAACAATTTCTGGTGCTTCAAACGGCCAGCGGCTTTATTTTTCACGCGTATCTCGAGCGCAAAAACGACGGGACGGACTTTGCTTATTTGCAAAACGGCAGCAAGGTGGCGATAACGGGAGTTTGCCTGATCGAAACCGGCACCGACTGGTCGGCTGGGGAAAACTGGCGCGCCAAATCATTCCGCATATTGATGCGGTCGGAGGCCGACATTTTTATTCTCAAAAGATCGCCGTGGTGGAATCTGCAAAAGCTTTTGTGGGCAATCGGCATTCTTGGCGTGACGGCGCTGGCGGCGTTCACATCGGTGGTGGTTCTGCGTCGTCGCGTTCACGAACAAACCAGAATCATCCGCCAGAAACTTCAGACCGAAGCCGCTTTGAAGGAACGTTACGAAGACCTGTTTGAAAACGCCAACGACATGGTATTCACCAACGATCTGAACGGCCGCATCACATCCATCAACAAGACCGGCGAACAGGTGTTGCAACGCCCGCGGGATGAAATTTTATCCAAGAAGCTCGTGGAGTTTGTCGTGGAAGAACAACGCGCCGCCGCGGAGCAGTGGCTTAACCAGATGGTCAAACGAGTGGAAATCCCCCCGGCCGAATGGGATTTTATCAGCGGCACGGGACAGCGGGTTCGACTGGAAATCGGCGCCCGCGTGATCGGGCAGGAAGGCAAACAAGTCGAGGTTGAGGGTATCGCGCGCGACGTCACGGAGCGGAAGCGCCTGGAAAAGGAGATCTTGGAAATCAGTAACCGGGAACAACGGCGCATCGGGCATGATCTGCACGACGGCGTCTGCCAGCAACTGGCCGGGGTCGCGTACCGGATTGACATTCTCGCCGACCAGCTTCAGGAAAAAAACATGGCCGAATCCTCGGAGGCGGAAAGGGTCGGCATATTAATCAATGAAGCGATCACGCAAACCCGCGGGGTGGCCCGGGGTTTGTTCCCGGTGCAACTGGAGGAAAACGGCTTGATATGGGCGCTGGAAGACCTGGCCACCCATGCCAGTAATTTATTCCGAATCAAATGCGATTTTTCGTGCAAAAAACCATTTCCAACATTGGAAAAGGAGGCGGCATTGCATTTATATTACATCGTGCGAGAAGCCGTATTGAATGCCGCCAAGCACGGGAAAGCCGCGCAAATCATCATTTCCCTGACGCGCAATGGCGACCGTCTCGTGTTGGCCATACAGGACGACGGGTCGGGTTTTGAATTGTCCGGGAGCAATCATACTGGGATGGGGATAAGGATTATGCGCTACCGCGCCCGAGTCATCGGCGCAACTTTAGACTTGAAAAGCCGGCCCGGTCAGGGTACCCAAGTTACCTGCGTGTTTTATTCAGCGCCGCAGGCAGCCCGGCAGGAAACTGAAGATGCCAACAAAGCCAGCAACGAAGGTTAATGCCGTGAGCGACGATCCATCAAAAAAAAATCAGATTTTCATTGTGGATGATCACGCGATGTTTCGCGATGGGTTGCGGCAATTGATAGATCGGGAAGTGGATTTGGCCGTGTGCGGAGATGCCGCGGAGGTAACGGAGGCGCTGGAGGGCATCAGCAAGTCAGGCCCCGATCTCGTCATCGTCGATATTTCGTTGTCCGGCAAAAGTGGCATTGATCTCATCAAGGCCATTAAGGACAAATATGAAGATTTGCCGGTGCTGGTCGTCTCCATGCACGAGGAGACGCTCTATGCTGAACGCGCCTTGCGCGCCGGGGCGATGGGTTATGTAATGAAACAGGAACCCGCCAAAGTGGTAAAGATGGCAATCCGCAAACTGCTTGGCGGCGGCATGCACCTGAGCGAGAGAATGGCCAGTTCCGTCATCTCAAAATTCGTGCGCGGCACCGAGGAGATTCCCCCGTCACCGCTCGAGAAATTGAGCGATCGCGAACTGGAAGTTTTCCGAATGCTGGGCCTGGGCATGGCCGTCCGACAGATTGCCGAGGAAATGAGCGTGACCATTCCCACCGTCAATTCATTCAGAAATCGCATCAAGGAGAAACTTCAATTGAACTCCTCGACGGAGGTGATGCTGCACGCCATCCATTGGTCGCGCGGCGAGGCTGCAAAATGAACAGCCTGATCAGCGTCAGACTGGCACATTTTGGCAATTTGTGGCCTGTTAATTAACGCTTCCGACCCGAGCAACCGCAGAGCGAAACCAGGACGGTTGCCACCCCCGTGAACGCGGGGTGTTCAATATCTTGAAGTCACGGTCTGATCCATTATAATCCCCGCTAGTTTATGCACATGATACGCAGTCAGTTTCGGCGTTGGACAAAGGGATGGATTTATTATTTGTCCGGCCTGTTCAGTTTTATGGCGGTGGTTATTTTATCCGGGAAAGCAGTCGCAGGGGCGGACGCGACGGATTCAACAAACAGGTGGTGGTCTGGTGCCGCGGTCGAAGAGGCGCTGGGCCGCGCGGGAACCAACCAACAGGAACTGGTTCGCGCACTGGACCAGGCCCCTCCCGCGCAGCGCGAGGGAATCCAGTTTCTGGTGGAAAACATGCCGGACGGCGATTTGCGTTCGCTTTCCGCGAGCTTTCTTCTCGATCATCTGGCGTTTGCATATGATACTTTCGAGAAGGCGCCTTGGCATGACCAGGTGCCGAACGAAATCTTCCTTAACGAAATCCTTCCCTACGCCTGCATCAGTGAAACGCGCGACCCTTGGGACAACACACTTCGTGAAAAATGCCTGCCGTTGGTCGCGGACTGCAAAACGCCGGCCGAAGCCGCGCAACGCCTTAACGAGAAGCTCTTCCCGCTGGTCAACGTCCGCTATTCGACCCAGCGAGAGAAGGCAATTCAAAGCCCTCTCGAATCCATGAAAAGCGGCATGGCCTCGTGCAGCGGGCTGTCGATTTTGTTGGTTGATGCATGCCGATCCGTCGGGGTGCCCGCCCGTGTAACGGGAACGCCGATGTGGGTGAATAATAGCGGGAACCATTGCTGGGTTGAGATTTGGGACGACGGCTGGCATTTCACCGGAGCGGCTGAGCCGGACCCAAAGGGACTCGACCATGCCTGGTTTGAGCACAATGCTTCGGAAGCGCTCAAGGATTCGCCCAGCAACGCAATTTACGCAAGCAGTTTCAAGAGGACCGGTGTTTCGTACCCGGACTGGGCGGTGGGCGCTGAGAACGTCACTGACCGCTACGCGGTAAAGGCGGCCGCCGGCGATCCGGCCAGGTTTCGAATGATGGTGAAGGTGCTCGACCATCTCGCCGGCAAACGCATCGCCACCAAGGTCACCGTCACCGACCTCACTAACAGCGACGTGCGTTTCGAGGACACCAGCCGGGATGAAACCGCGGATTTGAACGACACCCTACCCTTCGAAGTCCCGCGCGGCCACACCTATGAAATCCGCGCAGAGCGTGATGGCCAGGTGGCTGGCCGGAACTTTACGGTGCCCCCCACCGGCACCAACACGCAGGCGATCGTGATTATTTCGCTCAGTGACACACCTGTCTTTGCCATTCCTCTGCAGGCCGGCTACACGCCTCCGGTCCCGGCAAAAGCGTTGAAGGCCCATGACGAGGCAAAACTGAAGAAGGCGCTGACCGATTATTTCACGGCCCCGGCCGGCGATCAGGTATCGTGGAAATTCCCCGGTAGCCTTGAAAAATTGCTGCGCAATAACGAGCCGGCCGTTAGGCGCGCCGCGTGGGAGTCCTACAAAAGCGCGGCAATTCACGACGACGCAAAGAAGGATTTTGTGGCGCATCAGGTGCGTTTCGAGGAATATTTAAGTCCTTACACGGTCAAGACCGTCGGCTCACGC
>Ga0207152_1141_pt1 | contig 14912 bp, 13 predicted proteins | sample Alteio_BWMinHeat_30_FD_153590 | JGI IMG/M metagenome (GOLD analysis project Ga0207152, IMG submission 153590) | Enriched cells from forest soil in Barre Woods Harvard Forest LTER site, Petersham, Massachusetts, United States -... | ecosystem: Environmental > Terrestrial > Soil > Temperate forest >... | reverse complement strand
GACCCGCGTGCCGAGAATTCCGCGGTGGCCTAATTCCTTCCGGTCCAACCGGCAGGCATGACGAAAGGAATGACGAGAATGCATACCTGGGAAGCCTCCGTACACGTTGGGATATTGTCGCCGGAAAGGCGAGCCGAAGCAAGGCTCGTAGCCGTTTTGTGGTGAGGATTTGCGTGCTGAGTCGTATGCAACGGGAGAGGCGGCGTCGCCGTTGGTTCCAGCAGTCGAGTGGATGAGGATGGATTACCGGCGGTCCGCTGCCGTCCGCCGACCTGGGCGGACACTGGCCACGCGCGCCCAGGTTCCGGCGGCGGCTCGGTCGGAGGTTGTCGGCACGGCACCGGTTTCCAAGGACTGTGGTCTTTGACCCAGTAATCTAATAACATTATGGTTTGTCTGACAGCTTTCCAGACTACGGTTAGTGGGTATCCAATATGTCCAGGTCTCGCGTCAAGTTCCCAGATAACAAACCGAGCGAAGACGAGGCCGCTTTCCTCCGGGACGAGGACGAGGTTGAAGCGGAGCAGGAGGAGGAGGATGCAGACCTGATCACAGAGCCGTTCGATCCGGCGAAAATTCGCGTTACGCCTTGGGAACCAACCGTTGAGCTTCTTATGAAGAGGATTCAGAATAAGGAAATCGACCTTGGTCCAGCTTTTCAGCGTCGCGGCGGGATATGGAGTGACGGTGCGCAAAGCAGATTGATTGAGTCCCTTCTAATACGCATTCCCCTTCCGTCATTTTACATGGATGCCACAGACGAGGACAAGCTCCTTGTCATTGACGGTCAACAGAGACTGACGGCGCTCAAACGATTTATGGTAGACAAGTCGCTAAGACTTGAAGGACTTGAATTCCTTAGATTGAAAGGCAAATCCTTCGACGAACTCCCTCGCAAAATGCAAAGAAGAATCGAGGAGACTCAGGTAAATGTCTTTCTTATCGAAAAAGGCACTCCAAGTGGGGTGAAGTTCAATATCTTCAAACGGATTAATACCGGCGGCATGCAGATGTCCCCGCAGGAAATCCGACATGCGATGAATGAGGGGCCAGCCCTCGAATTCATAAGAGCTTTGGCGGAATCTCCAGAGTTTCTGAAAGCAACTAACAGTTCTGTACTGGCGGAACGTATGGCTGACCGAGAATGTGTCTTACGCTTCTGCGCTTTCGCGACGACCGAAATTGACAAATACACCTCTAAGGATTTGGATCCCTTTCTCAACGAAAAAATGGGCGAAATCAACCGGATGTCCCAAGCGGAGCGAACCAAGCTATCTAAGCGATTTAAGCGTGCAATGGTGAGTGCAGGCGACCTTTTCGGACCGAGTGCTTTTCGAAAGCAAATCAACCCGGAGAAAGGTCGTAACCCCTTTAACAAAGCCCTATTCGAAGCATGGTCTGTGAACCTTGATAGGCTTTCGGATGGAGAAATCGGCCTAATCGTCAAACGCCGTAATGCCGTTTTTACCGAGTTTACCAAATTGATGAAAGACCCCGAGTTCGAAGTGTCGGTTACGGCTGGTACGGGATCCCCTCCGAAGGTTCGACGACGCTTTGATGGTATCAAAGAGTTACTTATTCGGGTGCTGTCATGATTACTTCACTTGAGATCGAGAACTTCAAGGGCTTTGGCAAACAGGAGATTACATTTGGCGGTATCACACTATTGTCCGGTCTAAACGGCAGTGGTAAATCGACTGTCATTCAATCATTGCTTCTTTTGCGACAGTCATTTCAGCAACGGTATTTGCCAGACCAGGGTCTGTCGCTGAATGGTCCTCTTGTGGAGATAGGCACTGCACAAGATGCCCTGTATGACGCAGCGGAAAACGAGAAAATTGGCTTCAAAGTACGGCTTCTTTCAGGAATCGAAGGGAGTTGGAGCTTTGTTTTTGACCGCACTGCGGATGTCATGGGGATTGCAAGTACCAACAATGATAGGGCTATTTACGATTCGGAGCTGTTCTTGGAAGGCTTCCAGTATTTATCGGCCGAGCGAATTGGACCTCGCGCCGCTTTCACCATGGCGGATTATGTCGTCAAACGTCAGCATCAACTTGGGACTCGCGGCGAATATACGGCTCATTTCCTGTCTGCATATGGCAAGGAGCAACTAGCAATTCCTGCGCTTGTAAAGCCAGAAGCTAGCTCATCGGAACTTCTACATCAAACCGAAGCTTGGCTGCAATCGGTTAGTCCAGGAGTGCGGTTGTATGTTACGCCGTTTCAAGGAATCGATACTGTTCAGTTGGAGTATTCGTTCATTACCGGAGACGATGAAAGCAATCGATATCGACCGACAAACGTCGGCTTCGGCCTGACATATACGCTTCCGGTGGTCGTTGCAATTCTGGCGGCAAGGCCCGGTTCCTTGGTGCTCATCGAGAACCCCGAAGCTCATCTCCATGGCAAAGGGCAGCGCGTTCTCGCTGAACTTGCCGCCCTCGCCGCTGAACAAGGGGTACAGGTAGTCTTAGAAACTCACAGCGATCACGTCTTGAACGGAATTCGCGTTGCGGTTCATACAGGCAAAGTAAAGCGAGAAACAGTTACGGTTCACTTTTTCGAGCGACGCAGGGTTGATTCAGGTTCTGGGCATGCGGTTGTTACCCCGACGATCGACGACAATGGGCGAATCCGGGGGGCACCATCAGGGTTCTTCGACGAGTGGGACCGATCTCTAGATGAACTTATTGCTCTGAAAAAGCCATGACACCTGAACTTGTCCTAAACGAATTGTCGCTTACTCCGGCTTTAGATCGCGACCAGGCCCGCCAGCGAATATCTGAACTGTTGCAGTGCATAGGACAGCTCGGATTGTTGGGTGTGCATGGCACGGTTCGGATCAGCGAACCGCTCGATGGTGTCGAACTGGCACCCGGATATCCGATCGGCTTCTGGCGCGGCGATAACGAAATCGATCTTGAGCTGAGACGGTTATATAACGCACGTGTCGGCGTCGGTCCTTATCTTACGAAGGAGGAGGTCAAATTACTCAAAGGTGACGAGGACATCGAGGTCCGAATCAATGGCAACATTTCGCGAGGGTGCGAAGCAACATACCTGCTGAACGGCGTTGCGCTAAGTCTTAAATCTGGTCCAGAATGGGATACGCCCGAACTGACTGTTCAAATAAGACGGTTGATCACTGACAGTTCAATCGCCGAATCTAATGATGTCGTTCGGCACATAAGCACGCAGGAACACATCAACCATCATCGGGAGTGGATCGATGGTTTACTAGCCGATGTGATTGACGATGACGACCTCTGGAACAGGAAGGAGAACCTTTTTCCTCACCTCATCTTCGCAGACCTAGTCAGGAAAGAGCTTCGAGACGAGGCGAGAAAGAAGGATCGGTTTCGTGCCATTGTGAAGCGGCTTCATGAGCTTGAACGGTATTTTGCAGGTTGGAGTGGAGACCAATTTGATGCAAATGGAGTTGGATCAAGGTGCACACCCGAAACGCCCAAGACCTTGAAAGACTACAAAGATGCCTTGACGAGGTCTTGTGGTGACGGTGTAAAACGCTTGTTCAATTATCACGTCCGCTTCACTCCGGGTAGCGGCCGACTTTACTTTTTCCCCGACGCCGCCTCCCAAAGAGCACACGTTGGTCTCATAGGGGACAAGCTTGCGTTCTAGCCCCAAAGCGGCCTCCTTGGCCGGTGGCAAAGTGGCACATGATCGCAACCGAGACCGCACGCGACCAATCTATGACCTAAAATTCCTCAAGTGCCTTCGGCACAGCAGTACTAATGTTTCCCCGAACAGACATCATCCCCTCAGCATCAATACGATACTCCAACTCAATTCTTGATCCGAGTGGGTGGTGTACCAGATTAAAGACAAGAGCTTCAAAGGAATACGCATGGCCAGATATGAGGACCGGATTCATGCCACCCAATTCATGCACGGTCACGCGCCCATTTTGTTCAAAGATGTCGAGGCGTCGCTCCATGGCCTTCCAAGGTTCGAAAGCTCGTGGAATCTCCCCTTTTACATTGTGTGGCAATCGGATTGCAACGGTGGGAGTACGAACAGCCTCTTCCCCGATATTTGTGACGCGAAATATGGCCTTGAAGTTGTCCTCGTCAATCAATTTAAGGCGTTCGATAGTTAATGCACATTCCCTCTTTTTCACCGTGCGAAACCGATACTCCATTTCCTTATATAGCTCATTCCTCCATTGTCTGACTTCATTTTCCTTCAGCCCTTTGGCAAGCCGTGTCTTTCCATCGTAATCGTCATGGTGATCGAAACACAGAAAGGCGAGATTCTCTTCAGCAGAGTTTTCATTGTCTCCATCTAAATGAGCAATCTGACCCTTTTGGACCTCGTCGGTACCATGAAGCCAGAAGCACAAACAGCATCGTCTCCGGCTCTTCATCAAAACACGTTTCTGGGTTTCTTCTGGGATAGGTTGTCTTGCCATCGGACCTCCTTCCGGCGAAAATGCTTCGTTTACGATAACCGAAAAGCCAAGTTTTCCAAGGTCAGTTTGCTCTTTCTGGGAGGGTGCGGGCAATCCTTTGCCTGACGGAGTTGGTGATCTGGTGTTGGCGTTCTGGGCTGGGGACGTGGTCGCCAGGGATGACGTTGGGCCTGGCGAAGTCGCCGTGGAGGATTGCTGTCCCTAGGTTTGCCGCCCAGGCCGCCTCGTGTTTGGAGGGGTAGTGGCCGAGCCAGATTTGCTTTTGGTGGTGGCAGACGTAGCCCTGGAATTGGTGGTTGGGACCGACGGGGCTGACGCCCTTGTAGCCGGAACGGCTGTCGCGGTGGGGTCTGGAGTTGGCCTTGTTCTGGGCCCGCGTCGCGGGCCGCAGGTTGTCGGGCAGGTTGTTCGTGGGGTCCAGGTCCTTGTGGTCGATTTCGTGGCCCGGTGCGATGGGACCGCGGTAGTGCTCGTAGATCACTCGGGCGAGGGGCCGTGAGGTCCACCGGCCGTTGGGGAGCTTGACCGTGGTCGTCACGTGGCCGGCTGATAGGTTTAGGCTCAGTTTGGCCAGGACATCACGGGTGAAGTCGTCGTCCAGGACAGTGGTGTGGCCCACAACCTGATGGTTGTGGCCGTGCCGGCGTCCGGTGATGGGGAGGAGTTTGGTAGGCGGCATGGCATGGGACCCAGGAGACAGGCGGTTGGCGTCACGCCGACCACGGGATCGTTCGGCGATGCCACACGAGCACCTCGTTGACGGATTACCTGCTTCGGGATCTGCAAAGCTGGGGAGAAGGTCCACCCCGGCCAATACCCCCGCCCCGCGGGTATCTGTTCCCGTCGGCCACTCAATGACTCGGGTTGGGCGGGGATGGAAGGCTTAGGTTGAGCACCAGATGCTCAACGGAGATGGTGGCCGTCACCTGATTCGCCTGCAGCTCGCGTTATGATGTGTGGAACTTATTTGCCAGGGTAAATTGGCCCGGCAAGGCCCTTTTTCTTTGCCGGAGTCGGAGTTTCCCTTTTTCGAGGGGTAAACGCTTTCCCATTTACTTGAACATCTTGCAAGATCAGCCCAAGGCAGTAAGGAGGCGAATCGTTCGGGATTATAGGTTCGAGCTTTGCCTCCATCACCTTTCCTTGGATAGTGGCTTGCTTCACATCGGCAAGTTTTTCAGCATCCGCGGCACTGACTCCCTCGAACTCAAAACTTGTTCGGTTTCCCAGGAACCGAGGATTTACCGTGCTTGTCCAATCGTTTGCCCCCATGACACGAACGATCCCGTTATCTCCGAGAATTTTGACCGCAATATCATCCAAGGTCAGAAAGGTCCAATAGGTTCCGTCATCAACCCGTCTGGGAACGATAACATGCAACGACACATGAAGCTGGACCGGCTTTCCTTTCCCGTTGACATTTTCTTGCAGCCAATCGTTGACGCGGTCTCGTCGGACTCGATTTCCTAATACGTTCGAACGTAAGTCCGCAGGAATGCCGTCGAACAGGGATTGAATCGAGTTTTTATCCTTCTCCTGGACAGACTCAGGCGTGTTCGCAGTGCCTGGTGAAAGCAGGTCTTTCAACCTTCTGATTTCTTTCAAAGCCGAATCTAGTTTGAGGCGGAGGTCGGCGGTTTCCGAACGCTGGTCTTCTCTCGTCCTCGCCTGCATGCGTGTCGCGACGAAATAAGGCTTGTATTCATCCAAGCTAATGAGGTTATCGCGATTCGTGTCCCACTTGCTCAGCTCGGCCTTGAGTTCCGCGGGCATTTCATCCTGATTGAGGAAGCCGTCGCGATTGCGGTCGAGGCGTCTGAAGTCGGTCTCCGCCAATCGACCGAGGATTTCCAGGGCTTTACCCAGTTCCGAGCCGCCGAGGCCGGGTAAAGCCATTTGCTCGTTAAACGCCAGGAACAGCTCGCGAGTCACCTTGCCGTCGGAGATTCCTTTGTCCTGGAGGAATTGACCGAGGGGTTCGGCAAGCCGCTTCGACTCCGTGCTCAAAAAGAAACCCCGCCCTTTAGCCATGAAATCGAACGTCTGGTTGGGGTCACCGTTGCGCCCAAAACCGCCGTCGCCTCCAGGCCCGCCGCTGTCCGGCCCAAATCCACCGCCGCCAGAGCCCCCCTTTTTGCCCTTTCCCTGGCCCATTGTGCTGGCGGGGGCCAGAACAAAGAGAAGGATCGTGATTGAAATCGAGGCAAAGGCGATTGTGTAACGCATGGCAAAACTCTCGGGAAAAGTAACTCTAAACAGCCTTTCATGACGGCCCGTGGCCACCACCATTGCCTCTCTGTCCATCGGCATCTTCTTGCAGTTTTCGACCTGTCTATTCCACCGAAAGGGAAAAAGCCGATGTGGCTGAACAGCTCAAAGTGTTCCAAAACGTCGGCTTAGTCTTTAACTAGCAACCCAGAAGGGCCCGGGTGCTTTTCCGACGCCTTCGAATGTATCCATCTGGCAGCCACCGCGATTGTACCCGTCGGTTGGGGGAATGCAAGAGCTCACCCAGTTGGCGTCACGCTGATTTAAGCGAGTGTTGGCTCCGCCAACCAGGGTTTTCATTGGCCACCGAACCCGAAATCGATTATCCTCCATGTCGTGAAGAGCCTTCACCCGATCTTGTCGCTCGTTGTGTGCATTCCGCTGGGCGCCATTTGCGGAGGCCTTTATGGACTCGGAACGAATTCCACCTTGGGAGTGATCGGCGGGGCGTTCATGGGCCTGGTGATGGACCTTGCGTTTGATGGCGTCGAGCGGGTTGCTGATTTCCTTTACGGCCCCAAGTAACCGGACGAATGACGTGATGGACTTAAAACCTCCAAAACCACTGCGTGAAGTGGGCCCTAATTGCACTCGATGCCGCGGCGCGGGTTGTGACGCTTGCAATGGCACACGCAGAGACAATTGGGCAGATTGCTCGTCGCGCTCGGGAACGGGATGGTTCTTGCCAGGCATCACAATGAACGTGCCGTGCAAAGTATGCAACCGCATAAAAACTCGAAGCAACCGTTGCAAGTGTCTTCCCAGGGAAGTATGCTCGATTTTTGTAGCCGTGATCGATTCAAATGACCGAGGGACATTGCACACGTAGTCGGAGGATGCTCAGTCTTTTTGATGGCTGACGGCAGGACTTTCCGACAGAACAGGTTCCACAAATAGAGGGTCTTGTCATGAGATTTTTTGCGATGATAATTGGTATGGCAGCGCTCTTACTGGCCTGCCCCGGCGTCGGTCACACGGGATCTACCGAAGGCAAGCAGCGATGGACTTTCGCCAAATACAAGGAGCCCAAGGCGAAGCAGCATCCTGCCATTGAAGTTCCACGCGCAACAGGCAACGTACCTGGCGAGTTTAAGCTGCTAATCGTTTTTAAGGCGAAAGAGGTGGCAGAATTCGTTGTAATCGGTGATGGCGACACTCCCATCAGTCTGCACGTCTACGACTCCAATGACAAGTTGATTGCTAAGGACGAGGATCCCTCCCATCGAGGTTCCGACTTGTGCGTGTGCGAGTGGACGCCCAAGAAGGAGGAAAAATTCCGGATCGTCATTAAAAACCATGGTGAAGTTTCCAACTTCGTGCTGGCAGGCTGCAACTGATCGACACCGAGAAGAGGTACGGCACTATACCCATCGCCCAAAAGAGAGAAAGGGAATCGAAGTGGCTCGTTCCTTGTTTATCTACTCCTTATTTGGCATAACCTTGTTTCTTTGTAGTTTTCTTTTACCCCTCTTGCCGTTCATCACAGTTCAAAGGTTCAAGCTAGAGCCACGAGGGGAGACACTGACGTGGTTTCTATCGCTACTTATCTTGCAAGTTGTGCTGTTAGTTGGCTATCTGTACGCCCACTTAGTGAGTACATATCTAAAGGCCCCTCAGCAAACACGTATCCACATTTTTGCCTCTGTCTTGGTGATTTTCTTGAGTTTCAGCATGTTCGCGATCACAGCCGAAGAGGAAACGAGTGACGGATCCCTCCTGTCTGCGGTGTGGCTCAAGATGGTTGTGGTGGTTTTGCCATTCCTGGCGGTTGCGGCCAACCTTTTCCTCCTGCTGAACTGGTTTAGCCATATAAGAAAGTCGACTGTTCTTTGGACCGTAACGCAACTTGGCTGTATTTCTTCCTTGGCAGTATACGTTGCACTCATCGAGCCCCGCTCTCCAAAGCGCGGTGACAAGTTCGACTTGCACAGCCCGACAGTCTCGCGGATCGCCATCTACGTGGTTTTTGTAATTCTGACGGCGTTGTGTGGTTGGTCCTTTTTGCGAGCGACATCTACTCGCTCGGTAACACGGAAGCGTGCTCACCAGTCGGGCCCACTTCAGATTTCAGAGGCTAGCAGTTTCGAACCAACGCGACTTTCCTTAGGGCATCGATTACACTGGATGTTTTTGGCTGCTGTGCCGTGCACACTGATGCTAATAATTGCTACGCATCTCACGCGTGAAACAGCCACAATACCCATTTTATGGATTCTTCCTCTAGGGACATATATGCTCGGCTTTCAAATTTCGTGGCTCGCATCCGGACGGCCCGACTGGATCCAGCGACGCACGCTAGCTTGCATGCCCGTTTTGGTGGCGTTGGGGACTTTTCACCTGTTTACCTGTTGGCCTGCTGTCCCGGTCTGGGGGGACCTTGCTTTTTATTTGGTTGTGTTGTTCGTGGCTTCTGTCGCTTGCCATGGCGAACTACTCAAGAATCGACCCTCCAAAGAGGCTCTACCCGTGTTTGGAGGGTCTGTAATTATTGGCGTCATTATTGGCACTATTTTCAGTTTTCTGCTTTTACAAATCACTTCCTATGGAATGCTAGCCATTACGCTTCTTTTGGTACTTGTCAGCGCATTCTCGCCCTTAATTAATAAACTAAAAGCTGCAAGCCTGCTGAACCGAGCTGTGGACCTGTTAAGCCTTGCTGATATGCAGGGCAAGAAGCTCGATGCTCAAGTGGATGCTATCCTGAGCCCTGCCAGGAAGAATGCGAGCCCGTTGGAGCAAAAAGCGCGGGACCTCCGTAGAAAAGCGAATGGTCAGGCCAAATCGCTCGAGAGCCAGGCAAAAGAGCTTCGGCGTAGTGCGGAGAAGGCGGACGCTGTTGGCGATATGGTAACCGCGAGCATGTTCAGAGCTCACTCGGTTGTGCTCGACGGGCGAGCAGCAACTATTCGCGCGGAAGCGGAAGCACAATCCATCCCTCTTGAGCAGGCAGTCGCTTCAATCATGTCGCCGGCTAGAATAAGTGCCCAACCATTTGAGCTGCAAGCGCAATGCATCCGCAGCCGAGCAGATTCCCAAGCTCATCAGCTCGAAGAACAAGCGAAGAGGATTCAAAAGGAACCCAAAGCTCAGGCCGGTTGGGTCAAGATGCATGGCCAATTAAGAGTACAAAGCACGAAACTCAAAACGCATGCAGATGACATGGGGTTAAGGAAACAGGTCGGTGCGGCGCTCAAGTCGTCCATATTTTGGATTGTCACGTCAGTTTCCGTTATCGTTCCATTCATTCCCTGCTTCGTTCGGGTAAAACAGGTGGAGGGGGCATGGGGCACAATATGGTATGGCATTCCCTTTGCGATCGCGTCGTTTTATTCGCTTTTTTTCCCAGGACGTTTTGTATTCGTCTTCGGAGCAATGGTTTTCCTGTATCCCTTGCAACAAAAACTTCAGTTTTTATTCTATAATCCTGGCCAAACTCTCCTTAGCTCTGTGCGTGTCGGCGACAAGTCAGAGACCAGAATTCCGTTCGGAAAAGCTCGAACCGAAACTGTCCACTATCGCACATTGTTTCGGGGAAACAGAGTGCTTGGTTTTGAACCTACGCGTGCTTTGGTTAAACTTCAGGAAGTCGACAAATTTGCCAAACTCGTCAAACCACCAGCGGCCAAGATCGACCCAGATGGTCGTCGCCCAGGATTTGCGGGCAAGTTCGATGAGAACAACGATCAAGATGAGTTTCCCGTAAACGTGGAATCAATCCGAGAAATGCTGACCGCCTACTATTCGAAAGAGGGACCGCTGGGAGACGTTTTCAAGAATGCGCGTGATCGCAAAAACCCGCTGAATATCGGGGTGGTCGGGCTTGGTACTGGCATCATTGCAGGCCACGCTGACGCGGGGGATCGTTTCACTTTTTACGAATCCGACCCTGTCATTAAGAAAATCGTGTGGGATTCGACGGAGTACTTTTCTTACCTCAGCGATGCACGTGCGACAATCACCATGAACAAGCGCCGAGTCCCGAGTGCCGGAGTATTGGACATAAAATTCGGAGATGTTCGTCTTGAGCTCGCTCGTGCCGATCAGAAGTACGATATGCTCATCGTAGATCCCATCTGTTTTGAAGGAATCCCAGTCCACTTGGTTACAAAGGAGGCTTTCGATTTGTATCTTGCGAAAACGCTCGAAGACGGAGTGATCGTCTTCAATACAACAAATCACTCGCTCGATCTGAAGGGTGTTCTTGCGAAGATGATAGAGAGCAAAAACATGGACGCATTGTTCAAACACGATAACACGGCCAATCCTTTTTTCGGGGAACTTGCCTCGGAGTGGGTCACGATAAGTCGTCCAAGTCAGGGTTGGATTTGTCCACAATTGTGGCGATCTCTCCCTCCGGTTTCGCGACGTCGCCCTTTGTGGACGGACGAGTTCACAAAACAATCCTCTTTCCTTCGTCAGTTTTACCGTTGGATGCAGTAGTTGGTAACCCACGGTGTTACCTTGGCAGGCGATGAAGAACTCGCTATTCTTGGCTCTGGGTAAATGGCGAAACGCGGGTCGAGATTCTCATGGACTCTGGCAAAGCCCAGTGAATAACGTCTGACAACGGACAGCTGGGGCCCTCGGTGGCTTGTTCGGGATGCTACCTGGCGTCGAGGTGTTTCGCAAATCTGCGGTACAAAAAAGGGCAAGGCTTAAAAATGCCGTGTACCCCAATCACGTGGCCCTCATGGGCACTCCGCAACACAGCTGGCAGGCTGATCCAGCTGGGTACGGATCTGGAGGAATCCGTTGCTTATCGTAGAATAGATCCTCAACAATTACCCAAAAGGAGCGACACCATGGCAAAGAGAAGGAACGGTCCCAACAAATCCCAGGCGGTCCGCGACATGCTGAACGAGAACCCAGGCATGGCCGTGAAGGATATCGTCGCCACCATGGATTCGAAGGGCATGAAGATCACGCCAAATCTGGTGTATTTCCTGAAAGGCAAGATCAAGGAGAAGAAGCAGCGCAAGGGCCGTGTCATGAAGGCGGCTCGGGCTGCATCCGGGGGTGGCACCATCGTTGAGAATGGCTTCATTGGCAAGGCAGACGCTGTCACCCTGATCCGGGAGATCAAGGCCCTGGCCTTGAAGACCGGCGGGATCGGGAAGCTGAAGGCGTTGGTGGAGGCGTTGGCGGAGTAGTCATCGAAGGAAATTTGAATGACACACTACGAAGAAATCGCTCATCTGGCTGTCGAGCATTCCAAACAGTTTTTTCAAGAGCGTGGCGAGTGCATTAGCTTTGCCTCTCTTTTGATGAGAACGCTGGCGGATTCAGTTGAGTGCCCAGACGACGCCCTCGTCTACTTGGAGATTCTGCCTGGTCTAAAATTTGGCGAAAGCAGGCGGAGCGTGCTCCTGTCGTCGCCTGCCGTTATCCATGGTCGAGATGATTTCTGGTATTTCGGGGTCGAATTCCATTTCGCGTTACCTAGCTCACCACAGGTTTTCGGAAAGCTCCACAATCTTTTCGGAGTCAAAATCCGCAATAACAAATTCGTTGTCCGCTACGAGAGTGACTGTGAATTCCAAAAGGATGAGGAGGAAAATAGGGAAGCTATTCTTAGTTTTTGTGAAGCTGTCATTGCCGATATCAAAGCATTTTACAAAGCGCCCGGCCAGAGCCGTACCAGAATCGGATTCGTCGTCCCAGAACAGACTGAGGAGGATTGAGGGGAGGCGTTTTCAGAGGGGCAAATCGGACGGCCCAAGATAAAACCGGACCTTTGTCTCCCCGAAGAGGCCTCGCTTTGCCTTGGTTTTGTATCCATAACATCTCGGCAAGCCTTGGTATCGCCGTTCGGGATTTACCGCTCACCACCGGCGAGGCCGATCAGATCCTTTACGCTGACGGCAACGCTCAGCAAGCTTTTGGTTTCTGCATCATTGCGTCAAGGGCTCAGCCTCCGGGTTGGGGAGGGGTTCCCCGGGACGGTGCGTGCGGTAGCCATCGTTTACGGCCAGGGCCGCGAGATAGGGGGTGGCGTGGTGGCCCAGGTAGAGCGAGTGGCCGTTCAGGTGCATTTGGGCCTGCCATTTCTGAGATGATTTGTTCCAGCACACGCCTTTGAATCCCGATGTGTTGTCGCGGTGTTTCCCTGCGTTGGACTTGTTGGTGGACTTGGTGACCGCTCGTAGGTTGGTGGATTGATTGTCTTTTTTGTCACGGTTGCGGTGGTCGATGACCTTGGGCTTGGGCGGGAGGGAATGGCGGAGGTAGTGGACGACTCAGTGCAAGTAATAGGGCCGGCCTTTAAGTGTCGCTCCGACGTAGCCCGGGCCGACGTGGTGCCAGGACAGTTTGCTTAAGACTGGGAAGAGGTCGTCATCGACCAGGGCGTGATCGACCACACTTTTGGATTTTCCCCGGCCGGCGTGGACGGGCAGGAGAGAGGCCATGCGAGCACCTCGAAAAGACGGGGGCCTTTCAGGGTCTGCGGGTGGGGAGCGGAAGGGAGCGAACCGATCGTTTGCATCGGGCTGGAATTAACGCTCCGTGTATTCATGATGCCGAGGTAGCCGGCCCGATCACGGGCGGCAGCGTTCAGGAAATTTCCCGGCCGAATCTCACAGCCACCCTTGTGTCCCAAGGGTTGGGGAGCACCATACAGCAGCCACGTTGGCTCGGGTCGGGTCAGGTCTCATCACCCATCGGAGCCGGGTCTGCTGTACTCACATACCCCTCACTGAATCTTTGGGAGTGGATCACTGTGAGTCGTGCCCTCGTTTTTATCAGCCGCTCAGGGATAGAAAAGCTTTACGCTCATCAGCAGGCCGCTCTGATCGCCTCCAGCGTTCCAAGGTGGAGCGGGGCGGCCATAAGCAGTGTTCCTGTTTCACTGTGATCAGCAATAAAGCTTTTTGCCTTGCCCCAATGAAGAGCGTTTCGCCGGTCGCGCAGCGTCGTCGTCCACACTTCTGCATCGGTGACCTTGCTAATGTGCTGTCCTGCGGTTTTGACTAGCGTCTTTCCATCCGGATGTTCGAGAGCCTTCCGCGTCTCGGTCACGATCTTGCTGATGCTGGCAAGCAGATCGTTGACGGCCGCTTCCAATTTCGCGTTGCCAAGCTTCTTGGCAATGGCGATTCCGCACTCCGTCCAGGTGGCCTCGGCCGCTGCGGCAAGCATAGCGGTAGCGGGCATATAGAGCCCTTTGCGGAAGCATCCGAGTGCCTGCTCAATCGCCTCTCGGATGCCGGGATGGAGATCCTTGCAGCCTATGTCATGGATGAAGATGTCGGGATCGGTGATCGCATTCTGCGGGACGCGATGGAATTTTGACAGGTAGGGATACACGACGTTGTGAATCGGGATTGGGCCAGAGCCGTGGCGGGTGCTATATCCCAAGCTCGGTTCCCATTCTTGCGACGCACCAACGGGGACGATGTCCCCCGAAGTCACGAGTTCCCAAACCGACTGATACAAGGCCATGCGTAAGCTGTAAGCCCGAGCGATCCGTTCAAGAATCTCAGGGCAGTCATCGTCCAAGTAGTTGACCATGTTGGGCACTTCGAGCTGCTGGTCTTTCAGCCACTTGTCCACCAAGTCGCCCGTGACGGTAATCGTCTCTTGCAGAACGAACTGCTTGGCCCGCGCGATGTCCTCTCGACGCACCACGATTGCCGTCTTCAGGATTTTCGACACGTCGGTAACCGCCACCATTGGGACAACCTCCTTGAACAGCGAAGCTTTCTTCTCCCAAGACAGTCTACGTCCGTGCCATGTTCACGCCTTCCTCGGAATGAGTTTGCCTTAACGGGATCGACCCAATCCCACGCGAGGCAAACCCCAATGCCCCCAGCGCCAGTGTCATATGGGCCTCATCCTGCGCCCTGGCTCTTCCGAAGTATCCCGACACGAAAGTCACGGCCCCTGTTGTTTGCGGCTGGTGTGGGCCGTTCTCTGGGCCGCACGCGATCGCTGCTAGAGTTTTCGGAATTCGTCTAGGTGGCGGGCCAATTGGCGGAGGGCGTCAGCGGTCCGGGGTGCGAGCCACTTCCAGTGTCGGTCCGGGTAATGTTTGCCCCGAGCCGGGACGTGGTGGATCGCACGGGCGAGTTTTCTCAGGAAGGGGCCGTCGTTCGGGCGGACGAGGATGAAGAAGGAGACGCGGGTTAACCCGGTCGCATCGGTGCGGAACCGGCGGACTCGTCCTCCCTTGGCCTTGACCAGCGCCTCGACTTCATCGTTGTTGGGTGGG
>Ga0207152_1140_pt1 | contig 15003 bp, 9 predicted proteins | sample Alteio_BWMinHeat_30_FD_153590 | JGI IMG/M metagenome (GOLD analysis project Ga0207152, IMG submission 153590) | Enriched cells from forest soil in Barre Woods Harvard Forest LTER site, Petersham, Massachusetts, United States -... | ecosystem: Environmental > Terrestrial > Soil > Temperate forest >... | reverse complement strand
CGGTTTATTATCTCGATGACAAATTTATTACAGACATGAGCAAGGCTTTTATAGTCATTAATACGTCTAGAGGTATAGTAGTGAATTCTAAAGCTTTGTTAAAAGGATTGCAGAATGGAAAAGTGAGTGGTGCTTGTTTGGATGTGTGGGAAGAAGAACCCCTGGATGCGATGAGTGGAGAAATAAAAGAAATATTATATAAGGTTGTAGCATTACCCCAAACTATAATAACTCCACATATTGCAGGCTACAGCAAGGAAGCATTGTATAAGATGAGCAGGATATTGTTAGATTGGATAATAAGAGATAAAAAATAATATAAGGTATTAGACGATCAGAAAATATTTTGTTAAGATTTTTAACAGAAATTTTTATCTTTACCGCTTCATTTGGTTTATAAAATTTTAACGTAGGATATGGTACGTACATTACGCTATCTAATAGTAGTGCTGTTAAGCGGTCTTGCCTTTTCAGCTTTCGGACAAAACGCACCGGGCGAAATTTCAGGTATAGTGCTGGATAAATCGGGAGAACCGATGATGGGTGTTCCTGTTTCCGTATCGGAAGGTGGAATACCTAAGGGAGGAACGGTAACAGATATTGATGGCCGGTTTTCTATAAAACCAATAGACGCAGGCCGTTATGATGTTTCGGCTCAGTATGTAGGGTATAAAAAATCAGTTTATACCAATGTGTTGGTAAACCCTGCCAAGACTACAGGTTTGAAGTTCCAGATGGAGAGCTCTACAGAACTAGGTGTTGTAACTTTTACAGGCTATAAAGTACCAGTCGTAGATTCTTTTTCACCCGGTCCTGCCCAAACTTTCCAGTCTGAACAGATCGAGAAAATGCCTACCCACAGCATCAATGCGGTGGTAGGTACTGCTGCCGGTGTGTATACCGGCCAGGGACAGTTGTCTATACAAGGTGACCGTAGCGGTGGTAGCCAGATAATAGTAGATGGTGTGCAGGTAAATGGTTCGGCTTACGACATACCTGTTGGCGCTATAGACCAGATACAGATCATGCAGTCCGGCTTATCTGCCAAATATGGTAACTTAAGCGGTGGTGTTATCAACATTGTTACCAAAGGCCCTGCAGCCAAACTGAAAGGAAGTGTTGCTGCGGAGCACTCAATAGATGGTTTTAATAACAACCTGTTGAACTTCACCCTTTCCGGTCCTTTATATAGTAAAAGAATAGATAGCACCAGCCCTAAAAAACCTATTATTGGTTTCTTTTTAGGCGGTGATTATTATTATGATAAAGATCAAAATCCTTCTTACACAGGCTATTATGTAGCAAACCCCCAAACACTTAATAATCTCAGGCAAAATCCATTACAAATAGTACAGGACGCGAGTGGTAATCCTGTTTATAAATATGGTACTGAATATGTTACCAACAGCCAGTTAGATCATACAAAGGCAAACCCAAACAGTTTAAATAAAACAGTAAATCTTAATGGTAAGCTTGATTTCAGGTTACCTAACAACCTGGGCTTAACTGCCGGTGGTACTTTTAATAGCTCTGATTATCAAAATTCATCAAGAGTATATTCTTTATTTGCACCCGAAGCAACACCCGAAGTAAAAAAATATGCAGCCAGCGGATGGATAAGATTTACACAGAAATTCGGATCGAAAGCTGATACAGGTAAAAAAGGAATTATTTCTAATGCCTTCTATAGCTTACAAGCAGACTACCATTTAGATCGTGTTGGCCAGGAGGATCCGAGGTTTAAACATAATATCTTTGATTATTTATACTTAGGCAAGTTTTCTCAAAATACAACTCCGGGTTATGCACTTGGTACTGATTCTGCCAGTGGTAGCCGCTTAGGCGTTATTTATCTTGGTAATTTTCCAAGCGGCGTATCTTATACCAGGTCAGAGCTAAATCCAAACCTGGCTAATTATACTACAGAATATTTAAACACCTCTACAGGTGCGCCACCATCAAGTTATGACCAGATACGTAATAACCGTGCGCTTATAAATGGTGACCTTCCTCAATATACTTACGGACAATGGTCCAATGTTGGTACCGCTATTACAGGGTATTATGAAGCAAGAAACGACCAGGTGTCTTTATCAGTAGACGCGTCATTCGACCTGCAGACCGGCAAAACAAAACATGCTATTGAATTTGGGTTGTATTACCAGCAAAGAGTAGAAAGAAGTTATACTGTATACGCAAACAGAAACGGCGCTTCACAATCTTTATGGCAGCAAATGCTCCTATTAACTAATAAACATATAGGCCTGGATAAACAGCATCCTGTGTTTATTATTAACGGAAAACAATACAGTTTAAGCGATGTTAATAATGGCCTTGTAAACCCTAGTCCAAGCGATACTATAACCTACAGCTATTATGCAAATACTACAAATAATAATCATAATACAAGCCCTAATAAATCGGATTCTACAGGTACCCAGTCTACTTTTGACAGGAACCTCAGAAAAAAATTAGGATTAAATCCTAACGGTACGGATATGATCAATGTAATGGGATTAGACCCGAGTACCTACTCTTTAGATATGTTCTCTGCTGATGAATTATTGAACAGTGGTACGCCGTTTGTAACTTACCAGGGTTATTCTTATACCGGGCAGGTACAGAACGGACAGGTTAATTTTAACGATTTCTGGACACAAAAAGACGCGAATGGCAATTATACACGCCCTATAGGTGCTTTCAGGCCTAACTATACAGCAGGTTACCTGCTCGACCAGTTCCAGATCAAACATATATTGTTTAATGTTGGTGTTCGTTTTGAAAGATATGATGCCGCTAATAAGGTGTTGAAAGACCCTTATTCGCTATATGCAGAAAGAACAGTTGACCAGGTTGGTGGTGCGCATCCTACAAATATAGGCGGCGGCTATGTGGTATATGTAGATGATAATAACTCGGCTAAGCCAAATGTGATCGGTTATCGCAGTGGTGATAATTGGTATGATGCAAATGGTAATTATGTAGAGGATCCTAAGATCTTGAAAAATTACAGCGGTGGACGTGACCCTCAGCCTTATTTGCAATCGAATTCAGTTAAGATCACTGATACAACATTCAATCCGAGCGCTTCATTTACAGATTATACACCACAGGTTAGTGTATTGCCACGTTTGTCATTCTCTTTCCCTGTAAATGACGCATCCTTATTTTATGGTCACTATGATATCTATACGCGTAACCCGCAATCAAGTGCAGTTGTTACATCACCGTATGATTATTTTTACCTGAACCAGAATGCGAATTCGATCATTCATAACCCGGACCTGAAACCGGAAAAAACATTTGACTATGAAATGGGTTTCCAGCAAAAAGTGTCTGAAAACTCATCCATATCCATTGCCACCTTCTACAGGGAAAGAAAGGATATGATACAGGTTCGCCCTTATCTATATGCGTGGCCTACTACTTATTATACTTATGGTAATCGTGATTTTTCTACAACCAAGGGTATGGAATTAAGGTATGATCTGCGTAGAACCGGTCCGTTACAATTGGGTATTGCTTATACTTTACAATTCCTGGAAGGAACAGGCTCTACTATTAACTCTACCAACAGCGGTGGCGGAACACAGGTTTCGAACAGCGGTATATTACAAAGCTTTATCAGTGCGGGTGTGCCCAACCTTCGTTATGTATACCCATCTGCATATGATTCACGCCATACCATTAACGTAACGTTTGACTACCGCTATTTCCAGGGCGAAGGGCCTATAATAGCAGGTAAACATATATTACAAAATGCAGGGCTTAATGTAAGCATGGGTGCAAGAAGCGGGGAGCCATATACTATCTATCAATACCCGGACCCAAGCAACAATGCCATTGTTGGAACATTGAATGGTGCCCGCATACCATGGCATTTTAATATGGATCTGAGATTAGATAAAGATTTTACGCTGCCCGGTATTTCTTTCAGGAGAAAACCTGCTACTGCAGGTGCTACTGCCACACGTCATAAACCGTATACGATCAATGGCTATTTGCTTGTTAAAAATGTGCTGAATATTAAGGATGTTGTATCTGTACACCAATATACCGGCGATGCGCAGGATGATGGCTTCTTGTCATCATCATATGGTAAAGCTAAAATACCAACAGAAACAAATGCACAATCTTATATAGACCTGTATAAATTAGCTATTGCCAATCCGAGTTATTTGGGATTGCCAAGACAGATTTTTATAGGTGCGTCATTTAATTTTTAAAAATATTATTAATATATAACTGAATAAGTTATGATCTTCAAGAATAAAACAGGATTTGCGATAGCTGTAGCAGCTATTGGGTTGACGGGTTTCGCATTGCGATCTGAAGCACTTCCTAACGTAAGTAAGAATGGCCATACCGGCTTATTGCGTACAGCTGCGGCATGTCAGCCCGCAACAGCTGCTATAGATCTGGACATTAACAATGTAAGAGCACGTTTGATGACAGGTGGTGATATGTGGTGGAATATTGGTTTAGGTAAAGCCGCATATGAAGTACCTAAAGGCGGTGGCGCAAGCTCATTGTTTGCCGGTTCTTGCTGGATCGGTGGTTATGATAAACAAGGACAATTAAAAGTTGCCGCACAAACTTATCGCCAGGATGGTAATGACTATTGGCCGGGCGCATTGGAAAGTAAAGCCTTACCTGCTATTACCAGCACCGAATGTTCTGCATGGGATAACTTCTGGAAAATAAATAAATCAGATGTGCTGCAGTTTTTAACATTGAGTAAATCAGGGCAATCTACCAGCGCTTCTACATTCGATGTAATAAGGCAATGGCCTGCGCGCGGTAATACGAATGTATTAGATTCCAAAGGTGCTCCATTGTCCCTGGTAACTGGAAGGGATTATGCTCCCTTCGTCGATGTTAACAATGACGGGGTATATGACCCGAGCAAAGGAGATTACCCGGACATAAATGGTGATCAGTTCATCTGGTGGGTATTTAATGATGTAGGTAACGTAAAAGCGCAAACACAAACAGCATCCATTGGCCTTGAAGTACAAGCCAGCGCATTTGCTTACTCTACCAATGACGCACTTAACAACGCTACTTTTTATAATTATCATATTATCAACAGGGGCTCTCTTACATTAGACAGCACTTATATTTCTACCTGGAGCGATGCCGATCTTGGCTGGGCTTTTGATGATTATATAGGCTGCGATACTACACGTGGTTTAGGTATACTATATAATGGTACCAATTTTGATGGTAGTGGACAAGCCGGTACCTATGGTGCTCATATACCGATGGTAGGGGTAGACTTTTTTAAAGGGCCTAAGAAACAGATCCCTGACCCGGCACGTCCCGGCTTCACAAAGGATACTGTTCTTACCATGACCACCTTTGATTACTATAATAATGATTTCACTGATATAGGCAACCCTACCAATGGTTTGGAAATATATAATTATATGACAGGCTCATTGCGCAAAGGGGAGCGCTTTGCAAATGACTGGAACGGTACTGCAGGTTCTCAATCAAGAGGGTATGGCAAAGGACAGATCACTAAATATGTTTTTTATGGTGATCCGGAACCTTCTTCAAATACATGGTCAGAATGCGTTTGTGCTAACGTACCGGGCGATCGCCGTTTTATACACTCATCAGGCCCGTTTACATTAAATGCAGGTGATTTTGAAGATATTACAATTGGTGCAGTATGGGTTCCTAACGTAGGGGGGTGTCCAAGCACATCTTTTAAACCTATACGCGCGGCAGATGACCTGGCACAGGCATTGTTTGATAATAATTTTAAAACATTGGAAGGCCCTGAAGCACCAAGGTTGGTATGTAGGGAATTAGACAGGAAGCTTGTATTTTACCTGGAAAATGACCCTGCCAGCAATAACTTCAGAGAACAATATGGTTATAGAACAGATACAGTAAAATATCGTTCAGCATCCGCAAAAGCTAAAAATGCCCACGCATCTGATTCCTTATATAAATTTGAAGGATACCGTGTATTCCAGTTAGCTAATAGCGGTGTATCACCTGCCCAGATATTTAATGCTTCTACCGGTGAAGTTGATCCTACTTTGGCAATAGAAGTATTCCAGTGTGATCTGAAAAATGGAGTTACCAAGATCATTAATTATACCAAACGTACAGATGTGTCAGACACTACTTATGTACCTTCAATACCTATAATAGGTAAGGATAGCGGTATTGTTCATAGTTTCCAAATTACACAAGACCAGTTTTCAACGATTAACGATAAAACAATTGTAAACTATCGTTCTTATTATTTTGTAGCAATAGCATATGCCTACAATAACTTTGCGCCATTCAATGCAAAACATTCCGATTCAACACAAGATGTTACCTATATAAGTAGCAGTCATGCGGCGGGCAGTACACCTATTACCGTAGTTACTGCTATGCCTAACCCTGCAAATGGCAATATGGGTAATGCACTAAATACAGATTATGCCGATGGCGTAATAATAAAAAGGATTCAAGGTGCAGGTAACGGTGGCAATGACCTACAAATGACATCAGAAGCAGAAAATATTGCACTTAATAAAGATTCAGGTTATATAGCAATACAACCTACTTACGAAAAAGGACGTGGACCGGTAAATGTAAAGGTTGTTGACCCGGTAAATATAGTAGCAGCAGATTGGGAATTATTTTTCAGCTCTTCATCGCATGGCAGCTCATATGCTTCCGGCTTATACAGCGGTGTAGATGCAAACAGGGGAATTAAACCTGATTCAGGCTCATGGATGTTGATCGCACATACCGCTGCAATATCTCCGGATACAATATATAGCGAACGCAGCATAGCATTATTGAATGAACAAATACTTGATAAGTATGGTATTTCACTTAGCATACAGCAAGTAAACCGTCCCGGAGACGATCAGCAGAATGGTAATGGATATCTTTCTTCCTCACTTGTTTTTGCAGATTCATCTAAGCCATGGCTGGCCGGTGTGCCTGACCAGAGTGGAGTAGATTTAAGGAACTGGCTTAGAACAGGTTTAGGTACTCCAAACGATACCTCAGTATACTGTGATTTCTTCCCGGTTCAAAAATGGGATTCCACACAGTTTTATGCTAATATGATAAAAAATAATACTGCTGCTACAGGTTCATGGGGCCCTTATTCTTTGGGAGCTACGGTGCCTACCAGTTTCCGTGGTGGTGCTACTAATTACTCACCATGTGGTTTTGCTGTTACTTTAAAGGGTAGCGAAGCAAGTGGTATAAAAGGATTATTTAGTGTTGACATAGTATTTACTTCAGATCAGACAAAATGGACAAGATGCCTGGTATTTGAAGAACAGGAAGACCCGGCACTGGCAGAAGGCGGCGCAATAAAATTTGCTGTTAGAAAACACGCCAGCTGGAATAAAGATATTGATGCAAGAGGCTTACCTGTTTATTCTTCTGTTTCTGGTGACCAGGGCTTCTCTTGGTTCCCGGGCTATGCCATCAATCATGAGACTGGTGAAAGGGTAAATATTGTGTTTGGTGAAGACTCTTATTTAAAAGGTGAAAATGGAAACGATATGATTTGGAATCCATCTAAAACCATTCTAAATCCGTATACTGGCGATGTTGTATTTGGTGGTAAGCATTATATCTATGTATCTAATCAAAGGTATGATGGGGATAGCACAATGATGTCTGTTATCAATACAGGAACCACAATTGCCAAGAACACACAGTACAGTTCATTTCAATGGGTTGGTGTGCCTGTGTTAAGTCAAAGTGGACAATTCCTGCCATTAAGCCAGGGGTTGATACCTACTGAAACAAGGGTTAAGTTAAGAGTTACGCGTCCATATGCTTTATATACGCCAACATTGGCACGTCTTCCTAATCCATATTCCGCAAGTGGTATGACAGATACTACTCCCAACCATTCTCTGCCTTATTATAGATTTACTACTAAGGGCTTAAACCCTACACCTGTATCGGATGCTACAGATAAAAACAAATTGTTGAACAGGATATACGCAGTACCTAATCCATATTATGGTTATGCAGGTTATGAAACAGGAAGGTTGGATACGCGTGTTCGTATTATTAATCTGCCTGCAAAAGCTACCATTAACATTTACTCGTTAGATGGTACATTAGTACGCTCTTTATCAAAATCAGATCCAAGTGTTTCTTATATTGATTGGGACATTAGAAATGCTGTTGGCCTAACTGTATCAAGCGGTATGTACCTTATGGATGTAAAAGCAGACGGAATTGGTGAAACTGTAATTAGGTGGTTTGGTGCGTTACGCCCGATTGATATAACACAATTTTAAATTAAACATGGGCTGATAATGATCCGGCCTGTTAAAATGATATAATGATTATGAAAAAAGTTTTTATAAAAGCTGTCATTGCTATTTGTGTTCTTGGAATAACACACCCGGTATTTGCAGGAAATAAAGACCGTTCAGGACAAGCCGGTGCCACTGAGATGAACATCAATCCATTTGGACAAAGTACCGGATCATTCGGTATGAACGTGGCTTATGTATCCAGCATTGACGCAATGAAAACAAATATTGCAGGCTTGGCAAACGTGGAAAAAACAGACATAGGATTTTCTCATGTCGTTTATCTTACTAATTCACAGGTAACAATAAATGATCTTGCTTTTGCGCAAAAACTAGGTAACATCGGTGTTTTGGGTGTCAATGTGATGTCAATGGGATTTGGCGATATTACGGTCACAGATTATAATAATCCTGAAGGTTCGGGTACTTACAGGCCACAGTTTTTGAATTTTGAAGTAGGGTTTGCAAAAGAATTTTCTAATAGTGTGCGTGCGGGTTTTGCAGCCACTTTTATCAATGAGCAGCTTACTTCTATACATGCAAATGGCGCAGCCTTTGAAGGTGGTGTACAGTATGTGACCGGCACGCGTGATAACTTCCATTTTGGCATCACACTACGTAATATCGGAACAAACATGCGTTTTGCAGGAACAGGATTTACGATCAATGGGGAGTCTCCATCCAGCAACTACAGCATGTCTGAGACCACCCCGGCTGACAAGTTTTCTTTGCCAACATATTTAAGTATAGGCGCTTCTTATGATTTTTATCTTGATGAAAATCATTTGAAAGGTGCTGATGATAAGCCTAAACACAGACTTACCGTAATGGGCGATTTTACATCCAACTCATTCCTTAATGACTACCTGGGCGGTGGATTGGAATATTCTTTCAGAGATATGTTTATGGTACGTGCAGCATATCGTCATGAAAATGGTATTGGCAGTGTTAACAGCCCCAGCATGTATACGGGTGTTGCTGTTGGTGCTACTGTGCAAAAACAAGTAGGTGACAAAGGACCGGTGCTTGCAGTTGATTATTCATACAGACCAACCCAAAAACCCAATAACGGCGTACATGTAATTTCTTTACGCTTTATGTTGAGGTAATAAAAAATTTGTAATTTTGTTGTGTACAACGCTTCTTTACCCAAAGAGGCGTTGTATTTTTTTCTGTTGTTAGTATAAATAATGGTATAGTATGTCAGAATTGAATTATGTAACAAAAGAAACCTTGCAGCAGATGAGGGATGAGCTAAGCAAGCTCAAAACAACAGGCCGTGCAGAGATAGCAAGACAAATTGCAGATGCCCGTGAAAAAGGTGACCTGAAAGAAAATGCGGAGTATGATGCTGCTAAAGAGGCGCAGGGACACCATGAAGCAAAAATTGCTCAGCTGGAGTCTGCCCTAATGTCAATACGAATAGTAGATGCTAAAAACATAGATACCAGCAAAGTGTCTATTCTTAGTAAGGTTACAGTAACCAATCTAAGCACTAAGAAAACAGTAGAATACCAGATAGTATCAGAAACAGAGGCAGACCTGAAAGCTGGTAAAATATCCAGTAGCTCACCTATTGGCAAAGGCTTGTTGGGTAAACACCCGGGTGAGACCGCTGAGATCACGGTGCCAAGCGGTATCCTGAAATTTAGAGTGGAAAGTATAACTGCATAATATGAGTAGCGTATTCTCCAGGATAATTGCCGGGGAGATACCCAGCTATAAGATAGCTGAGAACGAGCATTTCTTTGCCTTTCTTGATATTTTCCCAATGGCATACGGACATGTGCTTGTTGTGCCTAAAACAGAAACGGATAAGATATTTGATGTGGATGATAGCTTGTTGGCGGAATTACTTGTATTTGCCAAACCTATAGCCAAGGCAATAGAAAGGTCTTTCCAATGCGATCGTTGCGGTATTAGTGTCATCGGGCTTGAGGTGCCACATGCTCATATGCACCTGGTACCAATAAATAGCGCGGATGATCTGAATTTTACGCGCCCTAAACTGAAACTAACAGAGGCACAATTGAAAGAAGTGCAAGAAAAAATATTAGCTGCACTTGCCTAAGCTACTCAAAAGAAATGTTTTCTAAACTCCATGCCTGTGGCTTAGCTGCAAATAAAATTTTTGTTTGCGCCCAGGTATCTTTAAATAATGCTGAAAAGCGATAATGGTTTAAAGATGTTTCTGTATCCCATTTGCTGTAAGTAAAAAATACGGTTGGGTCATGTGCGTCGCGCAGCAATTCAAGATGTGTACAACCATTAAAATTTCTGATCAATTCCTTTCGTTCATTAAATAGCTGCAAAAATGATGCAACGGCCTCTTCTCTAAATGTCATTTGTACGATCCGTACTATCATTCAAAATATATTTTGATCGTATTATAGATAGCATCTTTTTCCCTGTGCATTCGCAACCCAAGCAGGCTGGCTGCTTTGCCATGGTTAATAGCTATTTCCATGTAGCCGGCGCTATTAAAGCGGCATAGTATATCACCCGAGCGTACATTGTGATAATGAGTGCTGAGCTGTGTTATCTCTTCATCACGCATAAAAACAATGCGAAACGATCTGCCACGCCCGATGGTATCAAACTGTTCTCTTGTGATATTTATTACTATATTTTCAAAGCGGTCTATATGTATTACCTGGCATTCTACCGACCCCGATTGAACTTTAGGCTGGCAATGCTGGGGTGCGTTTTTTAATTGGCATATTTCCAATTGCAAGTCATCTGGTTGGTTGGTTTGTAGTTTGGCTGTTATTTCAGCAGTCTCATTCAGCCAGTCTTTAAAATTGGCAGGTGGTACCAGGTCTAAGCATTTCCATACTTGTAGCAATGATTCTCCAAAGCAAAGCGACAGCAGCCCATTGTCTGGTGCCAGGAAATATTGCTTGTCTTTTTCTGCAAGAATAAGTGAAGGCGTTTTTTCTGAAAAAATATCAAATAACAATACATGGCAGGTGCCGGCCGGAAAATTTTTGTAAGATGCGCTTAGCAGGTAGGCCGCCTGCAGCAAATGATACGGTTCTACAAGATGCGAAATATCAATTATTTCAGCCTTTGGCAACCGCTGCATGAATACAGCTTTTGCAGAGGCCACCGAGGCATCCTGCAAGCCAAAATCTGATAATAATGTTATAAGACCCATGTATATTAGTATGAGCGCAAAAATAATCCTACAATTTGGCAATTAAGCTATTTGATGTTGAAAATTATAGCTTATGAATTTATACAAGAACCTTTGTAAAATATTTCTGTTACAGTTCCCGTTATAGATGCAATTGTTAACTTTAGGCGCGAAAAGAACCCATGCGTATAAGAATTTCATATAGTATCATTATTACGGGCATATTATTATCCCTGTTAGGCAGTGCCTGTAAAAAGGATGAGACACTAAGTGCAGGCGGACAGATCACATTCTCTGACGATACCCTCAGGTTTGATACTGTATTTACGCAGCAGGCCAGTTTTACTAATGGCTTTAAAATATACAACCCGCAGGATAAGAAAATAGTGATCAGCGCCACCAGGATGCAAAAAGGTAATAGTTCTTATTTCCATTTGAATGTAGACGGGCATACCGGAAATAATATAACTGACTTAGTAATACAGCCGCATGACAGCATATATGTATTCGCTACTATTAATGCAGACCCCAATAATGTGAATACACCCTTTGTGATAGAAGATGATTTTGTTGCGACAATGAATGGCAAGGATTTTAAGTTACACTTCATGGCCTATGGGCAGAATGCTTATTATGTAAAAGATAGTGTTTTGGCTGGCAAAACAATCTATTGGAGAACAGACAAACCATATATTGTCATTCATAGTGCTAGGGTAGCAGATACCTCTACGCTTATTATTCCGGCTGGTTGCCGTGTATATATGCACCAGGATTCGAGGTTGGAGGTATTCGGCACATTAAAAGTGAATGGCACTAAAACAGACACCGTAGTTTTCCAGGGAGATAGACTCGACAGGTTTTATTTTGGATATGAAGGTTACCCGGGCGAATGGGGTGGTATCTATTTTAGCCCAATGAGTAGCGGCAGTATTATTAGCTATTCAAGATTATTAAATTGCGGTAATACTGGCGTGTTGCCGGCTGGTATATATGTCGCCATTGATTCTGTGCATGATGTGGCTCATCCGCAATTAAGTATGGACCACACTATTATACAAAACTCGCTTGGTTATGGTATACTTAGTTTGGGCGGCACTATCAATGCAAATAACTGCCTGGTAAATACCTGTGGTGCATGGGCAATGGCGCTTACTGCAGGCGGCAATTATAAAATTGATAATTGCACCTTTGCCACCTATGGCAATGATAAGATAAGCCATACAGATAATGGTACAGTGGCTTTACTTAATTATTTTGATACCAGCCAAACTCTTTATCTAAGCGGCGATATGAATGCGGTCCTTACGAATTGTATTATCTACGGCTCTCTCGACACGGAAATATTTTGTAATACCAAAGCCCCTGTTTCTGGAGGTACTGCATTATATAATGTAACCTTGAATAACTGCCTGGTAAAAGGCGGGCAGCCCCCACTAACCAAAGTAGGTGTAGTAGCAAATAATTGTATCTACAACCAAGACCCGCTATTTGTAAACTATACTAATTTTAATTTCAGATTGAGCACAGGCTCTCCCGCAATTGATAAAGGAATAACTACACCATTTATCTATGACCTTGATGGCAATATGAGGACTGGTATCTATGACATAGGCTGCTATGAAAAGCTATAGATATTGCAATAAGAGATTAAATTATTCTAATCTACACCAATCACTATTATCATTACATTGTCCTCGTAATATGAAAATCTCATTTCATATTCTTAAAATAGGGGTTTAACTAAAATTTGTATTTTATTATACTTTAGACATTAAACTTTGGGGAATAATTCCGTTCAAACTAAATGACGTTTTTCGCATATTGAAAAATGCAGATTTGTCGCCCGAAAACATGACCAACGTGAAAAGACCAATTCTAATAGCATTAATACTTATTGCCGGATCTTTTTCATTAGTTGCAAGGGCGCAAGTAGAACAGCATGCCATAACTGTGATAGTGGCGCCCAAAGATAGTATCAGCAAGAAGAGAGACAGGACCTATTATGACAATATAAATAATGAAATAGACCTGATAGATGTGGGGCAGGAACTGTTTAGTAAAAATGTGAAAAAAAGAACCAATGACGATAGCGCTGTTTTTAAAAAACCACATCTTGCCGTATTGCCTGCAGTAGGGTATACCCTGCAGACAGGTTTTGCGACAGTACTGGCAGGAAGCCTGGCTTTCTATACAAGCAAAGACAGGAATGAAAATGTATCCAGTCTGCTCGCAAATGTTACCTACAGCCAATATCAACAAATATTATTGCCCATACAAGCCAGCATCTGGACCTGGGACGACCGGTATAATTTTGTAGCTGACTGGCGATATCTTAAATATCCTTCCAGCACCTATGGTTTGGGCTCCGGCACTTCCTTAAACGATGGCTATACGATCGATTATTCTTTGATACACCTGAACCAGGCGGTCTTAAAGAAAATTGTTCCGGACATATATTTTGGTATTGGCTATAGGCTGGACTATTTTTGGAATGTAAGAGAAGTGGACCCACCAACAGGTAAGACCACTGATTTTCAAAATTATGGACTGACCACTACTTCTACATCATCGGGGGCGACATTCGACCTTTTATACGATGACCGTAGAAATTCTATCAACCCACTAAAAGGGAATTATCTGAACATCAATTTTTGGCCCAATTTTACATTTACCGGCAGCGATAATAACTGGCAATCGCTCACAGTGGATATAAGAAAATACATTCAGTTCCCTTCTTATACCAATAATGTGCTTGCTTTTTGGAGCTACGATTGGTTTACATTAGGAGGTAAGCCGCCTTATTTATTATTGCCAAACACCGGCGGTGACCCTGCCAGTAATTCGGGCCGTGGTTATATACAGGGCCGCTACAGGGGCAATAATATGCTCTATGCAGAAGGCGAATACCGGTTTGCTATTACCAACAACGGGCTGGTAGGTGGCGTAGTATTTGTAAATGCACAGTCGTTCACTGACCAAACAACCAATCGGTTCGATTCTATATTGCCAGGCTATGGCCTGGGCCTGCGGCTGAAAATGAATAAATTTTCAAGAACCAATATTGCTGTAGATTATGGCCTGGGTGTAGGCGGTTCAGGTGGATTTTTTGTGAACCTGGGAGAGGTATTTTAATGTATTTATTTGCGATTGAAGTGTATAAAAAAGCGCCCCTGTTTCAGGGGCGCTTTTTAGAATAAAAAATTATTATGAGAAGTTTATTGTAATGTCAGTTTTACTGTTTGTGAACCTTCGTTGCTATTTATATTAACCATATAAATGCCATTTGGTGTATTCGCTGGACGTTGGAGGCGAAGCGCAACAGTGTTTAAACCAACATCCCCACTATACAAATCTGCTACTTTTTTACCAGTTATGTCATACATTGATATTATACAATCTTTTACAGGTTTGTTCAATACAATCGTAAACATATTATTTGCAGGATTAGGATAGATGCCTGATATTACTTCTGAGTTTACTCCATTTACTGAAGTTGGCCAACTAGCAACATCGTTTGCATTTGCGACATCCCATTTAGTACCATTTTTCTTCCAAACGATAGTG
>Ga0207152_1137_pt1 | contig 15136 bp, 10 predicted proteins | sample Alteio_BWMinHeat_30_FD_153590 | JGI IMG/M metagenome (GOLD analysis project Ga0207152, IMG submission 153590) | Enriched cells from forest soil in Barre Woods Harvard Forest LTER site, Petersham, Massachusetts, United States -... | ecosystem: Environmental > Terrestrial > Soil > Temperate forest >... | reverse complement strand
CCAATGGTAACCGCACCGGATTCGAGTAAATTGAAGAGCAAAAATTAAAAAAAACTTCTTCTGCTATGAATTGTCTGAACCGTGATTAATGGGATTAAGGGATTATTCAGGATTATAAAATCATGGGAAACGTAATTCTGTAAAATCCTTTAATCTCATTAATCAACCTTCAGCTCCACCTTTTGATTATTCCCATCATATACTCTTTAATGTTGAACAACTATCTTTCGCATCAATACCCTTTCCCCAGCTTGCAACATTACATAATATAATCCATTCTTAAGCCGTGCGCAGTCGAAAGGAATTATTCCATTTTTGTTTACTGATTCAACTGGTAGTGTTATTATTTTGCGCCCTGTAATATCATAGATATGGGAATGAATTGACGTTGGGTAATCAAAATGATAATAAAGACTACAGTAAGTAGATACAGGATTTGGATAAACATCAAAAGAAATATTACTTGTCTGCATAGTGGAACTGACAGAACTTGGGAGCGAATCGAAGGCTACATCATCAACTGAATAATCGATACTAAATGTAGCAGAGGGGAGATGAGGGTCTACGTTTTGTACATAAGCGTTAAAATTAATTCCGATTGTGTCATTTTGAGTAGAGTCATCATTCTTATATGTAAGTGGAAAATCCATTCTATATTTAGTCCAGACAGAAGTTAAAGGCAGATAAAAAATTTTGGTTAACTAAGACTGAATCGCCACGCCATAAATAGTAGCTCGCTTGTGGAACCGTATTGATCGTTTTACTACACTTATACCGGAATGAAACCGATCAGTAACTTGCTAATACACGAAATCCTTTACGAGACGGAGTTTGATTTATGATATATATATCACCTGGATAATTTGGTTGTATAACAACTAAATAGTAGGAGCATCTTTGGCAATATTTTCCGGTGTGACTTGAATTATCGACAGCCCATCCAGATTCCCAATACTGAGGTTGTTGATAAAATGCTGTACTATCAAGTTCCTCAAAACCGCCATTCAAAATTTGTGAATCAACTTTTGAAACTTCAAAGGAAAGAAGAGCTAAGACTATGAGGACACATTTCATGATGCAAATAATAACATGTAGATCTGGATTTGGTGCCAACTACTTTAGGTAAAAAATCCCCCTAATCACGGTTCAGGCATCTTTTTCAACCGGCATCACCTTCAACTCCACTTTCTGATTATTCCTGATAATACTCACCGACTGATTTCTCCCTATCCTCTCCTCGCTCAACATCTTAAATAATTCATCGGAGGTTTCGATCATCTTATTATCGAAATAATAAAGAATATCTCCATCCACTAATCCACCTCTTTCTGCGGGACTGCCTTTGGCTACCTGCGTGATAAATAGTGCGGTCTTGTTTTTCAGTTCATGGATCTGCCGCAATTTCGGAACGAGCTCTATCTGCTGCATGACAATGCCTAAGTACGATCGTTTCACTTTTCCGAACCGGATAAGCTGATATGCGATCTCTTTCGCCGTATCGATACTTATCGCAAAGCAAAGGTTCTGCGCTCCCTGGATCATCGCCGTATTGACGCCGATCACTTCGCCATCCGTATTGACTAACGGGCCTCCGGAGTTTCCCGGATTGAGCGCAGCATCGGTCTGGATCAGGCTATCCATTAAATTTCCGGATTGCGTTCTCATTGTTCTCCCTAAAGCGCTTATGATCCCCGATGTAGCAGTATGCTGGAAACCAAGCGGATTGCCGATCGCGATAACAAGCTGCCCGATCTGTAGTTGTGAAGAATCACCAAGATGTGCAGGGCTGAAGTCACCGGCTGAAATTTTCAGAATGGCCAGATCATTCGAAGGATCTTCGCCAATAAGTTGGACGACATAAGAACTTCCGTCATAGAGCGTGACCCGCAATTTTTTTGCGCCGTTCACGACATGGCTATTCGTAAATAAATATCCGTCCGAAGAGAAAATAAAACCCGATCCTGTACCGGAAACGACTTCCTTGTTTTGTTGCTCGGAAATTCTTTCGATTTTTACAACAGAAGTCTTAACTCTGTTTATAGCTTCAATTATTGTTTTAGAAAATAGATCGGTCATTAATATTTTTTTTTGCAGGCTAGATTGATTTTTTTTATTTTTTTTAATTGACGTCATTGCGACTCCGCCGCGGCGGAAAGCAATCTCAAATTTGTAATTTGCTGCAAATTGAACTTTCAGATTGCTTCGTCGTCGCTACGCGACTTCCTCGCAATGACGTGCTAAACTATGTTACGAGTATACGGTCGGAAGTTTTATCTGTTCCTTACCTATGATAGCGTATCTCGATCAGCTTTTCGTATTCCGGATGCAGTTCGAGGAATTTTTTAACCGTGGGGCAATAGACAATGACTTTCAGCTTATGATCTTTCGCATATTCCAAAGCAAACTTGGCCAGCGCAAATCCTACGCCATGGTTTCTGCCTGATTCGGGGACGAAGGTATGAACTAATACTATATTATCGTTATGGTGGCGATATTCAAGATACGCGAGCTCACCATTTATCTCAGTTTCAAAACGGCTCTGTGAAGAATTATCGGTGATAACTAATTCCATCTTATTTTCCTCCATTAACCATCGGCTTTACCCGCGTACCGATCAGCTCGATCGACTCCATCAATTTTTCATTCGGCAATTCGGCGCTATCCATCTGAAACGTCAGCCGCGAAATTCCGCCAAGCGCTTCTGCATGATGAAGAATTTTTTCCGCAACTGCTTCGACACCGCCAACGATCAGCGCACCTTCCCGGCCGGACTGCGCCTCAAAGCCGGCTCTTGTTACCGGTGGCCAGCCGCGCTCTTTACCGACTTTCGTCATTGCAGCAGCATAACCCGGATAAAATTCGTCCACTGCCTGCTTAGTCGTTTTGGCTACGTAGCCGAGCGAGTGGAGTCCTACTTTTAACTCGTCAGGTTTAAATCCCGCTTGCTTTCCTGCTTCCCGGTAAAGATCGACTAACGGACGAAAGCGGCGTGTTTCACCGCCGATGATCGCAACCATTAGCGGCAGTCCCAGAAGTCCTGCGCGGACGAATGATTCGGGTGTACCTCCGACCCCTTGCCAGATAGGGAAAGGATTTTGCATCGGTCTTGGATACACAGGCAGATTGTTAATCGCGGGACGGAATTTGCCCTGCCACGTTACAAATTCGTTTGCGCGAATATTGAGCAAGAGATCGAGCTTTTCGGCAAAGAGCTCATCATAATCGTTCAGGTCAAATCCAAATAATGGAAAAGCTTCGATAGATGAACCGCGGCCAACAACCATTTCGGCACGGCCGCGAGAGATCAGATCGAGTGTTGCAAAATTCTGAAATACCCGTACCGGATCGGCTGCGCTAAGAACGGTAACAGCACTTGTCAAACGTATCTGCTTAGTACGTGCTGCCGCGGCGGCAAGAATAAGTGTCGGAGCCGAATCGAGAAAGCCCTTCCGATGATGCTCTCCGATGCCGAAGACATCAAGACCGACTTGATCTGCATATTCTATTCTGCCCAGCAATTGCTCCATCGCATCCGCATCGTTTACGGATTTGCCCTTCGTCTCGGTGAACATTGCGGCAAAACTATCGACTCCGATTTCCATACCTACTATTCTACTATAATTCTAATAAGCAACACCTGAAAGTGCTAAAATGATGAACGGGTAAGTTATGATTTGGCACTAAAAACTTCGTCGCGATCCTCGCTATATAATCCGGCTATCAGCAATGCGCCACCCAGAAGACTGGTATCTTTCAGAAGTCCGCTGAACGCCATCTGTGCCATTTGCGGATTCGAAAGATTTGGGACCTGCATAGTAAAGATCACGATTGCCAGAAAAACCGCAAGCGATAAACATGCGACCCGGGTCAATTTTCCGGAGATAATGCTTATAGAGGCAGCGATCAGTGCCACGCCCGTGAAATAGACCCAGAATGCTCCGCCAGGTATGGGGATCATCCCAGCCATTTTATCGGCACTGGTAAGATGCCCGATGCCAAATACCGCAAAGGGGATCGCGAAAATAATCCGCGCAATAGTCGTTGTCAATAGTTTCATATGTTTCTTTTTATATTCATGATTAATTTTCTAATGTATATACAACTATTGTATATACATTAAATTACTCTACGGGGCTTCTTTTTCGTTGTTTCATGCAGGAAAACAGGTGCCGGCTTAAGGCAGGTAAACAGGCAGATCAAGACCCTTTCCGGCTTTTTTTTACCGAAATTTTTGCCGGATAATCAAAATGGCGGTAGAAGTCTTTTATCAGGAGTTCGCTCGACTGGACGTGAAGAGCTCTTGCAATTTTTTCCAATCTTACAACAGTGATAGCATTTTTCGAAAGTTCCACGTCGTTAATATATGTGCGACTCATTTTTGTAAGAATAGAAAGATCATCAAGTGTCATTCCCTTTTTATGACGGATCATGCGAATATTATCCCCAACTATTTGCTTTATACTCATAGAGTAGCAAGTTATGGGGAAATGGAGAATTGCAATCCCTGTATACAGGGATAAATATATTGTATATTTGTGACAGAGACTACCCTTAAGAAATTGGTATTCTTTAGAGTATTGACTTTTACCTAAGATTTACCGCTTTGATAATGTAACTTTATCGATTCTCAACTGACTTTAAGTATAGCGGTAGTATACTCTGATTTTTTTTTCACATATTATGGACATTTTATGAAAACACTGACAAGCGTTTTTCTCGGATTTCTTTTGGTGATTTCGGCAGGAACGGGCTATTCGCAGACACGAAGTGCTAAGACTCCGAAGTTCTTTATCGGCGGCTTGGCTGGCTTCGATCAATTCGCTAATGACTCAGCAAAAAAAGCAAATCAATATTTCGCTCCGTTAGGAACTCCGACAGTACGATATATTAATCTGTTGCCACAGGATTCTGCACTGGGCATGAATTCGGAAGACAGAAATATATGGGACTACCCCTCCTTCTATCCCGCTCCCGATAATATCGTCTTAGGAGGAGATACAAATTTAGATGTGCTCATGCTCGAACCTCAGCAACTTTTTACAGCCGTAAGTAATGCCCAATATATCCGCTTCGAGTTCGAGCGTCATACGCAGCAGGTTGATACGAACGAATATCCGGGGTTCCTTACGCGGACAGGATTAACCGGAAGAAATGTAAAATATTCAGGTGCATCATACCCTTCCTTCCTTAAAGGAAGTGTACGCAGCGGGGATACGTCCGTTAATGCCGTCCAACTTGATACTGCTATTGATACTGTGGGAGTTTTTGCAGATAACATGTGGACAGGTAGAATTTTCGAGGGACCAAACTCTCCTGTCCACCAATTCTTTACCGGTCTCCCTTATCAGAGAAAAATGCTGATGCGGATTCGGGTAAAGGTCACACAACCAATAGATACGTCTAATCCGCCGATTCTCTTTATCGTGACACGGACGGAAAAATACAATGATACTACCACGTTAGTAACACATAGTGATACGGTAAAAGTAGACACTTCCGTGTTTAAACATATTAACTCCGACTTCGATATTGTGGAACTCCGTTTTATCCGTGACGCGCCTTCGGTTACGACCGATACGACGACACAAATGTATTTTAGCTTTAACTGGCCTAAGAAAGTAAGTGCTGTTTTCGATTATATGGAATTAATGACGGCTCATATTAATTCGACAGATAACCATACAAGCGTAGGCAATGCCGGTCAGGCTAATATAGATTCGGGTGAAGCAGCCTCTTACAGTGCCGAGGACATTGTTTCGTCGAATCCCGTAGACCTCGAAAAACTTGTAAGCAGGATTAAAACACATTATCAGGGGCATGTCAATTACATTCGTATTGCCGACGAATTCCCATCCATGATGGGGCTTGCATTCAAAAGGGTAGTAAAGTTACTACATGATAGTACGGGTGGCGATATTGAGGCAGTTGCCTTTACGGTTGATTCAGGAGCCGGTTGGTTTGGTGCAGGTCTTCCGAACGACCACGTCTTCGATTTCGAAGCATCACGCTTAGGCTGGGTCGATACAAGCAAATATGCCGATCCGAAAATGCTATTTTACGATCCCTATTGTATTGCAAACAGGGCACTACCCAAACGCACGAGTAAATCCGACAGTGCAAGCATTGCCCAGTGGGAAAACAGCTTTGCTCCGTATAATGATTTATCTACCACTACATTTACTAAGGGACGACACTATACACGCAATGGATACCTGGATTCGTCCCAATATCAGTCCGGTTATTCATATTATTATTATTTACAGACGAACAGACATTTGCGCCGATGGACGGAGCGGCAGGCAAACGGAAGTCATTACGGAATCGACTGGCAAGCCGGAACTGCCGCAGTAGTAGATTCCAATGCTTTCTTGGTCTATGGCGGTGCACGTCCTCCGACAGCTCCGGAAATGAAAGTAACCGGTCACCTTGCCGTCAGCAACGGATGCCTTGGTTTATATCTCTATCTCCTTACAAATACTTCTCCGGGCAGTGTCTCATATAACGGAGGTATTATGACGTGGAATGGCAACCATGATAGTATGTATTATACACAAACTGTTAATGGAATTACCGGAAGGTTGTGGCTTGGATTTAAAGAACGGTATGATATACTGACATATTTGATTCCTATACTCATTAAGTATGGAAGTACGCTGGTTAAAGATACTTGCATTGGCGATTGGACTGCGGCAGAATTGCCGAATGCTCCCTCTGCTACCAGAAATATGCTCCCCTTCGTCTATAATTCTATTGTTGCACAGGATGATTCCACCAGAAAGGATACATTGGTAAAAAATGACTCCATTACGAATAAGCACGATACGGCAAATGCTAACAGAACTTTCGTGCATGTCTCTATGTGGCGAGATACTTCCGCTGCGGCAGATTCAAGTCACTCCGATACACTGTTGTATATTACCAATATGCGAACGGATGATTCCTGGGATACAACAGGAGTGCCTACGACGATAGACAGAAGACTCATTACAATGCGTCTGAAGCGTCAGCATATTATTATGGATGTGCTTGATACCAATGGTGGGCAGCTTGACGACGGGAGAATCTGGACTCCGCATGTTGGAGTAGATGCAGGTGACTCATTGAAGCTCTACCTGCTTCCCGGAGATGGAATATTAGTCCGGCTTATGGATACTGTTTATGGAACAAGCCGCCAAACAAGTATTGCTATGAATTTCCCAAAAGGCGGTGGGAATTTCAATGACAAAGGAAGGATAAAATTCGACCGCCCTGTTGCCGGGGTAAAAAATAAGACCAGTGATTGGAGCATCCCTTCATCGCATCTTCCATATATCGTTGGAATACCGGATACCACTCATGCTCAGATGTGGCAGGATTCGCTCCTTTATCAAAGAGTTGATTCTGTTAAAAACTCACGGCCAGGCATGTGGAGAAATCAAGATTGGACACAGCGCTCTTCTCCCCCTGTAGTTACTTTCAACTTTAAGCGACAGCTATCACCAACTACTGCCGGTAGGAGAGACGCTCAGGTATCAACCGATTCTGTTGCTCATAAGATCGTTATTACGAATGACTTCGAAGGAACGCGCGATACAGGAAAGATCAGACTTCACGATCCATTCCTTGTCGATTCATTGACACTTCTCAATGTTAATGATACCCTTTCAAAGAAAGCGCCATTTTTGCCGCAAATTCTTAAACCATTTAGAGGACAAGGGGTGGACTCCGAACACTATGGCGGAATTTTCTTGAAACAAGATTTAGGACATGATACTACGAAACCGATATATGCTTTAAAATCCTATCCATCGTTTTCTGCTGCCTACAATGGTATGGATACGATTAACGATACTACTTTCTGGGTATTTCTGCATTGGGTATCGAGCGATACCATTGTTGCCGGCGACGGAAAACCATGGTTGGTAAATCCTCTCGACGATGCAGGTAATGATTTTCCTCTTATTAATCTGACGCAAAATCCCGATGTCGTTTTCGGTAAGGACAGTGCGCAATACCGGGCACGGTATAAAGCGCACATGGCAGCATTTAAGAGCACGAGCGATTCCGGTTTCCTCTGGAATAATCAGAGAAAATTCTATTATCTTTATACCGATACTTCAGGTAAGAAATGGTATAGGATCGTCTATTCTTCTAAGAAGAGGATATTTACGGCATTAGGGTCAAAAACCGGAACGAACGATATTAGCTGGCAGCCGGAGCAATTAGTATCGGAATGGGAAGATACCCGAGCAGAATTTCCTGCAATGGGACTTCACGAGGATAGTTACGATACATCGGCTACTTATGTATACCAAACAACCGAACCTGACGGAACATCGGAGATCAAGATAGCAAAATTCATTAACGGACTCCCGACCATATTCTCAGATTTGGATCAGGATCCATCGGGTATGACCGATTTCGGAGCTTCTCCGGCAACACCGGTCGTGTATAGTGTTGAAGGCACGTATGGAAGAATCGATGTAGCTGCTTGGGCATCGACAAGCGGCATTGCGGTAAAAGCAATAGGCCAGCTTGGCTCCGGCGACGGACTTGGAGATAATAGTGAAGTCCGTACCACTAACAATCATGGAAATCCGGAATTCTTTTTTGGCAACAGCACGGCAAGACATCCGACGATCTGGGTAGATACCGCTTATTATTCTACTTTCGACTCATCGGCCCATCTTGTCACGCTTGCCTGGCAGCAGGATACGATCATGAATGTACCCGGCAACCGGCACCAGCAGCCTACATCCGACAGCACATTCATGGATATATTCGTTGTGCAGTTCGATGTCGTCTATAGCAAGATGCTTCCATATATTAAATTCTACCCGCATCCGGGCATATCGCTTTCTCCGACAGACGTATCATATATTCTGAATGCGAACTCGCGCGATAACCGTAATGCGTGTATCTCCGGTGCGCGCACGGACACAAACAAATGGATAATTCGTCTTTCGTATGAAAGCACGGGGTATAATGTCAGGACAGTGCAAGGCATTCAGGTCGGTTACCTGAAAAACGGCGGAGCCTGGACGGGCTCGAAATATTTTGTCACCACAGACACAGTGAACGATCTGTTCACGAGGCCGAGCATTGAAGTTTCGCGCTATTTCGATTCGACGGGCGTTCCAGTAAAGCGGGATAATTATTACTCACTTGGATACGAAAGGTTCAATAATACTCAGACTCAGCATTGGGCAATGAATGAATTAGTACAACGAGTAGCTCCTACAACCTATACTAATATCAGCAACCCGCAGCTTGCCGTTGTAAAGCAAAGCATAGACGACCGGGGATACCGGATCGGTTTCGGAGGAAGCGAGCCGAAACATTTCTTCTCCTCTAATACTTCTCTATTTAAATTAGTAGGGAATGACACATTATGGAGTTATCATTTCGTAACGGAGTCCGATTCACTTCATACTGTTTCCATCGAACAAGGAATAGGCGAACTTTCGGTCGATAACGAAACGACCCTGAAGCAGCTTGAACTCAACGAACGCTCCGAAGATGAAATTATCGATGCTGGCCACGAATCGGCGTATTTCATGCAATCGGAGAACTTCACGCTTCCGAAATCCGGCACATTCACCTATTACTGCTGGGTTGCACCTTCGGTCGATTCGCTGGCAACGGTGAAACTGGATACGATCGAATATGCCCTCGATTTCTATGATACAACAGGTACGTTTGTCTGCCGGCTGGATTCACTGGTGATCTGCGATTCGGTCAATTATACTTCCGGGACGAAACAGATAACGTTAAGCCGCGATTCGGATACGAAAGGTTATGCCCGGTTCCGCCGGATTACGCCTGCTCTGACTGTCTCCAGTGCGAAATGGGAGCCTATTATCACGCAGGCACGGCTTTCACATCCGGTGAGCAATAAGAGAAGCATAAACTCGTCTCAGTCAATGTCAGAAAATGATCTGACATTCACAGCCGAGCCGAATCCGAGCCGCGGAGATGTGAAACTTAATCTTGGAATTCCATTCGATGGCATGGTTTCAATAGAAGCATATAATCAGCTTGGGCTGAGCGTCTCGGAAATTGCCAAAGGGCGCGAATTGCACTCAGGAATGCATGAATTGACCTGGCATACCGGGAAATTGCCGAGCGGAGTATATTTTATCAGGCTTCAGTATGGCAACTTAGAGAGGGTGCTACGGGTTATCTACTTACCGTAACGGTCATGTTAAAGATCATACCTTTCATATTCGCAGGATTCTTTCTTATGGGAGCTATGAGCTCCTGTAAGAAAGATCCTGTATCTTCGCACTGTGATACATGTAAAACTGACACTACCCATCATCAATGTGATACATGTAATTTAAATAAAGATTCGCTGGCTCACGCTTTTACCTGGAAAGAATTTTCTATTTCTGGTGAAAGTAATCTTGTGGGTGTTTGGGTATTTGGACAGAATGATATTTATATTGTAGGGAATGCCTTGTGGCATTTCGATGGGACAAATTTTACAAATGTTCCGGCAATACGAAATGGTTCAAATACTACCTTAAATGGTGCATTGAGCGGTTTTAGTATTTTTGCTTTTGATAAGATAGAATTTTGGATGGTTTCAGGAAGCATTGCATTCCACACTTCCGATGGAAAGTATTTTGACGACATACGACCAGGGAATGTAAATGCTTGTTGGGGATCAACGCCAAATGATGTTTTTATCATTGGTAATAGTGGACATATTGCTCATTGGGATGGTACAAAATTTACCGATATGCCTTCGGGTACAACGAAAGATTTAAGTTCTGTTTGGGGAACGAGTCATAATGATGTTTGGGCGACAGGCTGGAATTCTTCGGCAGGTACTACCGTGCTGCTTCATTATGATGGATTATCATGGACAGAAGATCAATTTTCAACTTCAGGCAAGATTAATCAATATGCGATTGGTTCGGTTTGGGCTTGCGATAGTGCAGGGGTACCAACTGCTGTAATGGCCGGGACTCGAGTATTTCATAAGACAGGCAGCGGGCCTTGGAGAGCGGATACTTCCGAAGTAGGAAATAGTCTTGGGAGTGGAAATTATATCGGCATTAGTGTGACTGGCGGCACTTCCAGTGATTTATTTGCTGTTGGCGGCTGGGGGTTCGCTTCACATTGGAATGGAAAGACCTGGAAAAAATATGATACATTATTCGACATTAATAATGCCGATTATGGAGCACAAGGGATTTCGATGAATGGTAATACTATCTGTATTGTCGGCGTAAAAGGTGGAGGAAGCTGGGTAGCAATCGGTACGCGGAAACAGTAGCGTATTGTGAAATTCATTCCCATTCTTATTGCTGGATTTACTCTTACAGGAGCATTCACCTCCTGTAAGAAGGATCCTGTATCCTCACAATGTGATACATGTAAGACTGACACTACCCATCACTCCTGTGATACATGCAATCTTAACAAAGATTCATTGGCACATGCTTTTGTGTGGACGGAATATATTGATAAAATGCCCGGTGAATCAAATCCTACTGGGGTGTGGGTCTTTGGAGAGAATGATATTTATATTAACGGAACATATTTGTGGCATTTTGATGGGATAAATTTTACAAGAATGTCAATAATCAGTAAGCAGACCGGTATCGGCTTTGACTTAGCAGGATTTAATAATTTTGCTTTCAGCAAAACAGATTTTTGGTTAGTAGGTGGGAGTATAGCATTACACACAACTGACGGCAAAAATGCTGATGATAATCGACCTGGTGGAGTACTTACTGCCTGTTGGGGCACGTCAAGTAGCGATATGTTCTTTGTAGGAAATGGAGGTCTGATTTATCATTATAATGGAACAAAGTTCGACACAATGACCTCCAATACCACAAAAAATTTAGGGTCGGTATGGGGAACGAGTCATAACGATGTTTGGGCAACTGGGTATAATTCATCGACAGATGAATCGATTCTTTTACATTACGATGGTAACGCATGGACCGAGGATCAATTTTCCACTTCTGGCAAAGTCAAGCAATATGGTATAGGCACTGTTTGGGCGTGCGATAGTTCAGGACATTCGATTGCCGTTATTGCCGGAACAAAGGTTTTCCATAAAACCGATAATGGACCTTGGCGGCCTGATACTTCCGATTTAGGGAACAGTTTAGGTAGTGGAAGTTATGTAGGGATAGGGGCTTTCGGCGGAACTGCAACAGATATTTTTGCCGTAGGTGGATGGGGTTTCGTTGCTCATTGGAACGGTAAAACATGGAAAAAATATAATCAATTCTTTGATTATAGCAATTCAAACTATGGTGCAGGGGGATTTTCAATGAATGGCAATACCGCTTGTGTTATTGGGATCAAAAGCGGAGCGAGTTGGGTGCTTGTCGGACAACGGAGCCAGTGAAGAAATGGAAAAACGAATACAGAGAACTGATACTGAGGGTTGGATTCAAAACTATTTAAGATATATACTTTTATCTTATGCTTTACTCACAATTTTGGTTCCTTCACTTAGCGCACAATACCTTGACTGGATTGGTGGACATGTTACTCCTTTGAAGATAAACTGCTTTATCAAAGACAAAATAGGGAATATATATGCAGCAACAGGCTCAGGAGTCTATAGAAGTATTGATCACGGAAATCGATGGAAACAAGTCGGATTACCGGGCGGTAATATCTGGCCACTTTGTATTGATTCAAGTAATCATGTATTTGCCGGCGCTGGGAAAATTTTTCTTTCTAACGATTCAGCAAAGACTTGGCAGGAGGAACAAGTATTCTTTCAGTGCATGAGCACAGATAAATTTGGGGCAATTTATGGATGGGGTGGAGACAACAACTCAGAACTTTGGAATTCTATAGACGGTGGAAGTAATTGGAAAGAGATAACCACCTCTGAAGGTAAAATTCTAATGGTTGCGGATACTTTCGGAAATTTGTTTGGGGCAGGAAATCCAGACGGTTTTCCATACGTATGGACAAGTTCTGACAAAGGGAGCACATGGATCCCCCGAAAATTTAATACTAACTGGCATCAGGATTGGAGTGTAACTGCTTTATACGTTTCAAAAAGTAATACTCTCTATGTTGGTACGTTGAACGGACAGATCTATACTTCTTCGGATACTGGAACAACCTGGAAAAATATTCGGGGAGGAGGCGAAGGAATATGGTCAATATTAGCAGACGATAATGATAAGTCCATACTTGCGACCGGAGATACGAGATTGATAAAATCTTTCGATGGCGGACATAGTTGGAGTCAAGATACGGAGGCTGTATGGCCATACAATAGTTTTAATTACTGGGATGGGCTACCGTGCCTTATCCAAGACACAGGAAAACTTGTGCATATAGGCACGCCAGATAAAGGTATATGGGATAGTTATGATTTTGGTCATACATGGGAACAACATTTATCAGGTGCAAGTAAAATTACTTCTTATTGTTTGAATCAAGATCGCAGCGACAGTATGCTATTAATGGGTACTTCAGATGGGATATTTTACTCTATGAACAGGGGGGGGATTTGGCAAAAACTTAGTCCTTCAATGGATAGTCAAGCTGTCCATTCTATTGAGGTACCGGAGCATAAAACATATGTTATAGCCTTTGAGGATAGAATTCTACGATCTTCAGATGGTGGTAATAACTGGATCGTAGCATTGGAAGATTCCGGGCAAATACTGCATTTAACATATGACAATACAACTTCAGTACTTTTTGCGTATGATTCATTAGGTAGAATTTACAAGTCTTCCAATAAAGGTATTAATTGGAATTTTCTTGGACAGCCTATAGCAACTGGTGACTCTCTCACTACTGTAAGAGCAATAGGTAAAATTTTGATCGGTACTGCTCATGGCTTTATTTTTCAAAGTATTGATACCGGAATTGCCTGGACGCAAATAGGGGGTTTGTTACCCTCAAGAATTTTAAATATAAATTTTGATTCTGCCAGTACATATGCGGCTACTGATGAGGGGCTTTTTCAACTTGATAGTATTCAACATTCATGGCTTCTACCTAAGCACTGGCCTATTAATAGGGGAGCCCAATGGATTTTGAGAAACTCAAGAGGAGAATGGATTGCTTTGACTGACTACGGAGAATTAATTGCTACAAGCGATAGGCAAATTTGGTATAATATTCAAAGTGGCCTTCAGTGGTTTGAAGATATGAAGGTTTTCGATGATATTGTCTATGCCCTAACCGAAAACGCGAAACTTTGTATTGGGACTGCGCTATTAAAATCTACTGTTCTTTATTCCGACGAATTAGAGAATTTCACTGCTAACCCCAACCCTTTTTCAAAACTGACTACTTTTGTTGTCACAACTAAAAATTCAAAACCAATCACCCTTGAAATCTTTAATATTTTAGGAAGCCGGAAAGCAATAATTGCCAATAAAGAGATTATATCAGGTTCTCGCTCATTTTCTTTCGATGCTTCTGACCTTCCTGCGGGATCGTATTTTGTGCGGCTCATCTGTGAAGCGCAAATAAAAACAATGATGATTATTGTAGAAAAATAAAAATACTGAAGAACGGGGATCAAAAACAACTTAGTTCAGGTCACCCACCGCTCGGTTTGTGTCCAATTATTAATCGCCTTTTAGGCTTATTGCAGACCCCGTATCTACAAAAATCAGCCAAAACAAGCAAATTTCGCATATTTATCTATAAAAATAAATAAAAGTTGAAGTATCGGGAACTTATTTTCTCTTTTTTGTGTCGTATGTCTATTCTGCGAAATCCGGCTGATATTGGGGGGTAAGTTTGCCCCCGTTTTTATCCGTTAGATTTTGTACGAACCTAAGTAAGATTTCCTGCCCGTATTATGCTAGTCGCGGCGGATCAAAAAGACCACGTATCATCTGTTAAAATACCTAACAATTAAAAAAAATCCCACAAATGTAATCCAATAAATCCTTAAAATCCGATTAATCCGGGTTCTTGTTCTTTGACAATTTAGAAATTTAATAAGATAATCTCGCGCCAAAAAGGCGTCATTGCGAGCGAAGCGAAGCAATCTGCAATCTCACGTTTGCTGAAAATTCGAAATTGTAGATTGCTACGTCGACAGCAGCCAAAGAATTCGCGCACTATGCGCTAGCTTTTTGAGATTCTCAGCTTCGCTCAGAAAGACACGTCATTTGCGAACCAGTACCTTTATTTCGGCCAT
>Ga0207152_1043_pt1 | contig 15230 bp, 9 predicted proteins | sample Alteio_BWMinHeat_30_FD_153590 | JGI IMG/M metagenome (GOLD analysis project Ga0207152, IMG submission 153590) | Enriched cells from forest soil in Barre Woods Harvard Forest LTER site, Petersham, Massachusetts, United States -... | ecosystem: Environmental > Terrestrial > Soil > Temperate forest >... | reverse complement strand
ATTAACCGGGATGGGATCTTATGTTTTGTTCTATTCTTTTGTTATTATCTTATCAGTATCACATCACCTTTCTCTTCCATTTTTCTGCCATTGCAATCGTAAAAGAAGAACCAGAAATAAGTATCCATGTCTTGCGGCTTACCAAATAAGGTTCCGTCCCAACCCCTGTTCTCTTCATTGCTTTCATATACTACCTGGCCATACCTGTTCAGTACTTTAAAGTGGTAGATGTGATGATGGCCTATGGTAATAGGTTTGAACACATCGTTTCTTCCATCACCATTCGGCGTAAAGGCGCTCGGGAACGATACCGTACAGCATACATCCGCATTCACATACATCGTGTCATAATTAACACATAAGTACTGATCTATCACTTTCAGGTATACATTGCTGCTGTTTGGTATGGTAATAGATGCAGCATTGCCACCAATGCCCTGTGTGCTGTTAACACCCCTGGCAGGTGACCATGAATAGGTATAGAAGTCGTGAACGTTCGCATTGAAGGTTACCGTATCTCCTTCGCATACACTATGTGTTAGCGGGATAATATGAGCATCCGGAAGATCATGTACGGTAACCGTATCAGTATATGGTTTGGCGGTACATAATAAATAATCTACCGTAAGCGTAACCGCTTTTTTACCGCTTGTGGTATATGTTATATGCACATTACCTACCGATCCGCCGGTACCACCTCTTACCCAGTCGCCTCCACCATAATTCCACATCAGGCTGTCTGAACCTGCAAGGGTATAATCAGGCACGATCAGTGGCACATCGGCGGTCACACATACATCGTGTGGCAGATCAAAATGTACAGGTGGTGCTATAATAATTGGCACTGTTATCTGATCAGATGCTTTGCAACGCCAGTTCTGCACATGCAGTGTTATTGTCTTCGTACCTAAACTATCCCATCTTAATGTGTACGGGCCTTTTGACATCCCTGTTACATCACCGGCTACCGGAATAGAATTATCAAAGGTCCAGGCAAAATGGGTATTGGTATCCGGCACACGGCCTACAAAGTAAACCGGGAAGTCTGCTCCAAGGCAGGCATCGGGCTTGCGATGGCCAATATTGGCTATCACCGCATCTACCAGTACATTGGTACTGGTTGTTCTTGGCGGGCATCCCGGCACAGAGTCTAATACATAGAATAAACCAGAGTCAGCCGGTTGTATATTATATTTCACAGGGTCGGCAAGATTGCTCTTATATCCGTTTGGCCCTTTCCATACAAAATTAGCGTTAGGTAAGCTGGTTGCAAAAAGCTTCAGTGTATCGCCAATACACAAAGGACTGTTGTTGCTAACAACCGGTGGTGGTGGTGTATAGGGTGGCAATATGATGCGTACTGTATCAGCACCACATGCCGGAGTACTGCCTATTGCTAACACTACGGTTGTATCCCTGTTTACTTTTACAGTTGTTTTTAAACCTACGGTATCCGATAAGCTGTCGCCTGTTACAGATACCCAATGCCATATAAAGCCACTACCGTTTACCATACTTAATGGTATCCTGGTACCGGCGCAAACTATCACCGAGTCTCCGGATACGTGCACATTAGAATCGTAAGTTGTTACGGCTCTCCATTTTGGCTGTGTAGAGGCAAAGGCCGAATCAATATCTGCCCTTCTCAATACATAGGCGTATGCAAAGGTGATACTATCATTCGGAAGCAGATCTCCTAATTTAAAAACAAGAGAGATACCAACGTCCTGTGTATCTACAGGATTCTGACTTAACCCTCCAATATTTGCATAACTATATAACGGATTTCCACTGCTATTTAGTGCATGCCCATTATACATACTATCCAATGTTGGTACCATGCCGGTAGGTGTGGTTGATAATGTAGGTTCAAGTAAGGTACCACCCGTATGCACAAAACATTTTGCACGGCAATCTTTAGTACCTAAACCAAGAAAGGCAGAGGTAATAGCCGTATCCGGTGCCGGAAATGTAGTTGCTGGTTTTACACCAACCGCAGATACCATTACTTTATTATCAGGGTTTGGCATCTGGAATTCTATCTTATTAATAGTAGTAAAACTGCCTGTTTCCGGTTGCGCATTATCCGGATCCACTGTGCGCAGGTAATACACATCTTTTTTTGTTGTTGAGGTCAGGTTCTTCAAAGTCATGTACACTGTAAAGTACACTGTACTCGTATCAAGCGTGGTCACCTGGTCTACTTCTATATTATCAAACGTTGACTGGAACAACGAGGTTATTCTGTTTCCTGATGTACTATAAGAAATATTTTTCGAGCCGGTAATATTACTACTTAGGGTAGTGCCACAACCGTATGCATTAAACGTCCATCCGGTTATACCTTCTGCCTGTATAGCCCAACCTTCCTGGGGACTGCCCGGTAAAAAATAATCACCATAATATGGATAGGGAGAACCTACTGTCCAGCCGTCTTTATCCGGGTCTGCTACAAAACCCAAATTTTGTCCGCTGTTATAACAAGAGCCTCCACAAAGAGCCGAGTTGCCTTCACCTGCAGGGCCTTTAGGATGATAGGCTGTGCCGCAATATCCGGTAGATGGTGTTGCAACGCTGGTTCCGTATGCGCCATTCCAGTTCACACCCACTTCAATATGTGTGCCTTGTAAAAAGACATTACAGCTGGTTAGCTGTGCATTTGCCTGCACCGAAAAAAATACTGCAAGTGTCAGTGCAATATTTTTAAAAGAGTTTAGGTATTTCATCAGTATAATTTTTTTATCGTAAAAATATTTTGAATGGTCAATTAGTTCCTCGTACTATTTTGTGGTGTAGCAGCAATTTGTTTTTCAAAATTCACTGTATGTAATTTGCTGTTAGCATCACCCAATATTTCCAGCTTATACATACCGGGCCTCAGGTTAGAGATATCAAACTGGTGTTCGTACACATTGCTTACCTGTGCCGGCAACCAGTTCATCACTGTTGCTCCGGTAACATCTACAATTTTTACACTCATCGCCATTGCATTTGGCGTGTTAAGATCTATATGCAATGCATTAATAAAAGGAGCCGGCTGCAAAACAAAGTTTACATTAATACCTTCTGTACCTTTTGATGTATGTTTGATCACATCAAAATTACCTGCGTATGGGTTGTGTGTTTGGTTTTGCGCCTGCAACTGTACCATGCATAGGATAGCAAACGCTAATAAAAATAGCTTTTTCATAAGCTGCACTGTTTTTATTGTAACTGCTAATAAACAGTTACTCAAATTTATATATTTTTTATTTTATTTCCTACTATTTGAAGACATGGTTTTGTCATTTACCTTGGTAGGCCAGGCCGTATTTAAATTAAAAGATCCCATCCCGGATTAACCGGGATGGGATCTTATGTTTTGTTCTATTCTTTTGTTATTATCTTATCAGTATCACATCACCTTTCTCTTCCATTTTTCTGCCATTGCAATCGTAAAAGAAGAACCAGAAATAAGTATCCATGTCTTGCGGCTTACCAAATAAGGTTCCGTCCCAACCCCTGTTCTCTTCATTGCTTTCATATACTACCTGGCCATACCTGTTCAGTATTTTAAACTGGTAGATATGGTGATGGCCTATGGTGATAGGTTTGAACACATCGTTTCTTCCATCACCATTCGGGGTAAATGCACTCGGGAAAGATACTGTACAGCACACATCCGCATTCACATACATCGTGTCATAATTAACACATAAGTACTGATCTACAACTTTCAGGTATACGTTACTCCCTTTGCTATTAGGTGTGGTAATAGATGCGGCACTACCGCCAATGCCCTGCGTGCTGTTCAGGCTCCTGGCAGGTCCCCATGAATAGGTATAGAAATCGTGCACGTTCGCATTGAAGGTTACCGTATCTCCTTCGCATATACTATGTGTAAGCGGGATAATATGAGCATCCGGAAGATCATGTACGGTAACCGTATCTGTATATGGTTTAGCGGTACATAATAAATAATCTACCGTAAGCGTAACCGCTTTTTTACCGCTTGTGCTATACGTTACATGCACATTACCTACCGATCCGCCGGTACCGCCTCTTACCCAGTCGCCTCCACCATAATTCCACATCAGGCTGTCTGAACCTGCAAGGGTATAATCAGGCACGATCAGTGGCACGTCAGCGGTCACACACACATCGTGTGGCAGATCAAAATGTACGGGTGGTGCTATAATAATTGGCACTGTTATCTGATCAGATGCTTTACAACGCCAGTTCTGCACATGCAGTGTTATCGTTTTTGTACCCAAAGTATCCCATCTTAATGTGTATGGGCCTTTTGACATCCCTGTTACATCACCGGCTACCGGAATAGAATTATCAAAGGTCCAGGTAAAATAGGTATTGGTATCCGGCACACGGCCTGCAAAGTAAACCGGGAAGTCTGCTCCAAGGCAGGCATCGGGCTTACGATGACCAATATTGGCTATCACCGCATCTACCAGCACATTGGTATTGGTGTGGCGTGCGGGGCAACCCGGTATAGAATCGAGCACATAGAATAAACCCGAGTCGGCCGGTTGAACATTTCCAAGTATAGGATTTTGTAATGCGCTTTTAAAACCATTCGGGCCTCTCCATGCAAAATATGCGTTGCTCAAACCGGTAACAGTAAGTTTTAAAGTTTCACCGATACACAAAGGACCGTTGTTACCAACAACCGGTGGCGGCGGACTATAAGGAGGTAATATGATGCGTACTGTATCGGCACCGCAAGCAGGGGTTCTGCCAATTGCCAATACTACTGTTGTATCCTTATTTACTTTTACCATTGTTCTTAAACCTGCTGTATCTGTCAGGCTATCACCTGTTACAGATACCCAATGCCATTTAAAACCACTACCATTCACCATGTTCAATGGTATCCAGGAGCCGGCGCAAACATTTACCGAGTCGCCCGATATGTGTACATTAGAATCATAGCTGGTTATTGCTCTCCATTTTGGCGCTGTAGATGCGAATGCAGAATCGATGTCTGCCTTTCTCAATATATAAGCATAAGCAAACGTAACACTATCATTGGGTGCAATATCTCCTAATTTAAATACAAGAGATACACCAACGTCTGCAGTATCTACAGCGGCCGTGTCTGCCTGGCTAGTGTTGGCATAAGTAAAATAATTGTGATGCGGATTTGGGTATGTAGCCGTATCTATTGCCAATTGGTCATACATGGTATCCAATGTTGGCTCCATTGAAGTAGACGTTGTAGAAGTTGTCGGGTTCAATCCGGTGCCACCGGTATGCACAAAACATTTTGCACGGCAGTCTTTTGTACCCAACCCAAGAAACGCTGCAGGGATCGGGCGATAAGGAAATGACGTTGTACCGGTTGCAGATACCAACACTTTGTTATCAGGGTTTGGCATCTGGTATTCTATTTTATTTACTGTTGTATAACTACCTGTTTGGCCTACCGCATTATCCGGATCTACCGTGCGCAGGTAATAGACATTTTTCTTAGTCACACCTGTTGTATTTATCAAGGTCATATAAACCGTAAAATACACCGTGCTGGTATCAAGCGTAGTAACCTGGTTGACCTGCATGCCATTAAACATGCCTTGCCACAATGTAGTGATCCTCTTGCCGGATGTAGTATAATAAATATTTTTTGAGCCGGTAATATTAGCGCTCTGGGTAGTGCCGCAACCGGCACTATTGAATGTCCATCCTATTGCGCCATCTGCCTGTATGCACCAACCTTCTTCAGGGCTGCCCGGTAAAAAATAATCGCCGTAATAAGGATAGGGAGTACCAACGGTCCAGCCGTCTTTATCAGGGTCTGCAATGAAACCGAGGTTTCTACCACCTGAATAGCATGCGCCGCCACATAACGGTGAGTTGCCCTCACCACTTGGGGCGGTAGGGTGATATGGATTTCCGCAATATCCTGTAGAAGGCACCGGCACACTGGTACCATAAGCACCGTTCCAGTTCACGCCTACTTCAATATGCTGACCCTGCATAAATACATTACAACTCGTTAATTGCGCAGCTGCATGTAGGGAAGAGAATATTGCCAAGATCAGCGCAATATTTCTTAGGGATTTTAGGTTCATCGGTATAATTTTTAGGGTAAATATTTTTGAAAGAGTTTGTTATTTGCTATTGCTGTTTTGTTGAGTAGTTGCGTTTTGTTTTTCAAAATTCACCGTGTGCAATTTGTTATTAGCATCACCCAATATTTCCAGTTTGTATTTACCGGGCTTCAGGTTAGCAATATCAAACTGGTGTTCGTAGGCGCTGCTTACTTGCGTGGGAGTCCATGCCATGTAGAGTGTACCTGCTGCATCTATTATCTTCACTGTCATCGCCATTGGGTTTGGCGTGTTCAGATCTACATGCAAAAGATCAGTGAATGGCGCTGGTTGCAAAACAAAATTTACATTGATACGCTCCGTACCTTTTGACGTGTTTTTTACAACATAAAAATTGCCTCTGTTCGGATCTTGTGTTTGCTTTTGTGCCTGCGAATGGAAACTGAATACAGCAACAAATGCTAATAAGAATAGCTTTTTCATAAGGTTGAATTTAGTTTTAAAAAAAATTAGGGTATAGGATTGACTAATCAACCCAAGCGTAAAGTTAAATAATATTTACTAAAATATAGGTAGGAATTAATAATTAGGTATTAATTAAGTTTCAAATAAGAAAAGGGGCCAAAAGCCCCTTTCTATTAATATATACGTTATTTTATGTTTTATGCTTCTGCTTTCATCATTTTCTGGTATTTCTTACGGTCTTCTTCATTCAGCATTATTTTGCGTAAGCGTATGTTTAGCGGTGTTACCTCTATACACTCATCCTGCTGTATGTATTCCATACATTCTTCCAGTGTCATTTGTATTTTTGGCGTAATTCTTACAGAATCATCCGTGCCGCTGGAACGCATGTTGGTCAGTTTTTTTGTCTCGGCAACATTTACAACCAGGTCTCCCGGTTTTATATGTTCTCCTATTATCTGTCCTTCATACAATTCCTGCATCGGATCGATAAAGAATGCACCTCTATCCTGCAGCTTATCTATAGAATAGCCGGTTGCTTTACCGGCAGTTTTTGCCAATAATACCCCATTGTTGCGGCCGGGTATAAATCCCTTCCATGGTTTGTATTCAGAAAAACGGTGTGCCATTACTGCCTCTCCCTGTGTATTTGTCAGCATTTGCGAGCGCAAGCCTATCAATCCACGCGATGGGATATCAAATTCCAGGTGCTGCATCTCTCCTTTAGTTTCCATTACCAGCATTTCGCCCTTCCTTTGTGTTACCAGGTCTATTACCCTGCCACTAAAGTCGGCAGGCACATCCACTACCAACACTTCATATGGTTCATTTTTCTTGCCGTTTATTTCTTTTGTAATTACCTGCGGCTGGCCAACTGTCAGCTCATAACCTTCGCGGCGCATCGTTTCAACCAATACACTTAAATGGAGGATACCACGGCCGTACACCAGGAATTTATCTGCATCATCTGTTTCACTTACACGCAGCGCCAGGTTCTTTTCCAATTCTTTCATTAACCTGTCGCGAATATGGCGGCTGGTAACGTACTTACCTTCTTTACCAAAGAAAGGCGAATTGTTGATACTGAACTGCATGTTCATTGTAGGCTCATCAATAGGGATGATCGTTACTGCTTCCGGATTGTCAAAGTCAGCAATCGTTTCGCCAATCTGGAAACCTTCTATACCCACCACCGCACAAATATCTCCGCACTGCACTTCGGTTACTTTCTTTTTACCCATGTCCACGAATACATACAGCTCTTTCACTTTACTGCGCTGCATCGTACCGTCTACCTTGCACAGCATCACCTGCTGGCCTTCTTTCAGTGTACCACGTGTTATTTTTCCTATGGCAATACGGCCAAGAAAAGAAGAATAATCAAGTGATGTGATCTGCAATTGCACCGGCCCTTCTACAACTGTAGGCGCGGGTACTTTTTCCAATATAGTATCTAAGAGTACAGTGATATCTTCTGTAGGCGTCAATGAAGTATTGAACCAGCCTTGTTTTGACGAACCATATATGGTCGGGAAATTCAGTTGCTCTTCTGTAGCATCCAGCTGGAAAAATAATTCAAACACCGCGTCATGCACTTCGTCAGGGCGGCAGTTGGGCTTATCCACTTTGTTGATAACAACTATAGGGTGCAAGTTCAGGTTCAATGCTTTTTGTAACACAAAACGTGTTTGGGGCATTGGCCCTTCAAAAGCATCTACCAGCAGCAATACGCCATCAGCCATTTTCAATACACGCTCCACTTCACCGCCAAAATCGGCGTGACCCGGCGTGTCTATCACATTTATCTTTACACCTTTATACGTTACCGAAACGTTTTTTGCTAAAATGGTAATACCACGCTCACGTTCCAGGTCGTTGCTGTCCATGATCAGTTCACCTGTTTCCTGGTTGTCGCGAAACACATTTGTCGTGTGCAATATCTTATCTACCAGCGTCGTTTTACCGTGATCTACGTGGGCAATAATGGCAATATTTCGAATATTCATAATAACACCTCTGAATTAGGGTGCAAAGGTACGATAATAAACGTTCTGAACCGTTGATTTGCCTGATTAAATGATTATTATGATGATATTCTGTCAATATTTATTTTTAATTAACAATATCATATCTCAATAAACAAAGGCAGCAGGTCTTTTCCTTAAAAATGGTTGTGTTTCCCCTATTGATTTTTCTGTAGGGGTATTTTGGCTTTTACAGATCCGCTTTTATCCATTATTTTGATGATATAAGCGCCGGGCAATATATTTTTTACATCAAATGAATTTTCACCCTCTTTATTAGCTGTTGCAAAAAACACTTTTCTTCCCATCATATCATATATACACACTCTGTCTGTGGCTGTCATATTGCTGATCATGATCGCATCATTAAATGGATTTGGGTGCGCAATGATCTCCTGTTTTGTGTTGTTTACCTGCGGCACTATTACACCTACCTGTACAAACCAGTTATTTGAAACAACGGTATTATAACAACCGGTAGTTGGTATAATGGTTGCGGTAATACTATCTGTGCCGCCGGTTTTTATATAACTAACATTGGGTGTAGTTGTAGTTGCGAATAATACACCGTTGCTTATCCAGTTAATTTTGTAGCCACCGGTAGCGCCTGTGATGGTTGCAAATAAATGTATACTCGCACCAACAGGGCCGCTTGTGTTACCACCAACGGTTATAGTTGGGGTAGTGTCTGGCTCAATTGTAATTATTATTTTGTTGCTAACAGCGCTTGTCATGTACGCGCAAGGATTTGTTATACCTACCTGGCAAATTATAGTATCGTTATTTGAAAAACTTAGCGGACTGTAAACCGAATCGCCTGTACCTACATTAATGCTATTCTTTTGCCATTGATATGTGGCTGTAACACCTATGTGATCTGCATGTGCGGTAAATAGCGGACTGGCATTGGCACATATCGTATCACCCGGGCTCGCTGTGATGATAACGTGTGGTGAATCTATAGAATAAACATATGCTGTGGCACTGGCCGTATCGCCTGAAAAGGTATAAACGGTTGCCGAATAATTGCCGCCTTTATTCGCCACTATACTATACACTATTGTATCCGTAAATTTTTGTATCCTGTTATTTACCGCATCCGACACAAACAGATTGCCCCTCGGATCCAGATAAATATTTGTCGGATAATTAAGCAACGAATCGGCTATGCCCGTATCACCAACAATACTTCCGGCAATATTTACAGGTGTCATTGCATTGGCCCATTTCATGATACGGTTATTCCCTGCATCTGCAATATACAAGGTGCTGTTGCCATCTACATATACACCAGCCGGATTTGATAACTGGTTTGCTCCTATACCGCTAAACAGGCTACCCGCAATACTAACACCCGAGCTACCTCCATCTTTCCATTTTTGCACACGATTGTTATAAGTATCGGCAATGTATATGTTCCTGGCAGTATCTATATACATTCCCAATGGAGTATTTAGCTCATCTGCCAAAGTGCCGTAAGTGCCACCAGCTGCGACCTTTCCTGAATCAGCGCCCGGTGCCCATTTTATTATACGAAAATTATTACCGTCGCATATATATACGGTATCCCTTTTGTCAACATATATATGGGTAGGAAAATCTAATGTTGAGTCGGTACTGCCTGTAGTACAGCATATGCCGGCTACCGTGCTGGCATGTGTGGCACCGTGCAGAAATTTCTGGGCACGGTTGTTAAAATAATCAAGAACAAAAATGTTCTTAGCGCTATCTAAATATACATCCACCGGATTATACAACTGGCTATCTGCGCTGCCTGCAACACCCGTACCTGCAACAGTTATCCCGGCTGAGGCGCCAGGGGCCCATTTTTGCACACGATTATTATAAAAATCTGTCACATACACCGTATCATTCTTATCAAGATAGAAACCAAAAGGAAAATTAAGAAGCGAAGCGCCTGTGCCTGCACCTCCTGTCGAACTTCCCGCAACGGTTTGTGCCCTCCTGTTCCATGTTGCACTTACTGTATCTATTGGTTTTCCATTCAGCTTCCATACGATCATGGCCGGTTTAAGTGTAGTGAATACATAAAGCGTAGTACCCGCACAGATACCTCCTAAAATACGAACGGTAGGTGTTTGGGCCGTTGCAAGAGAATAGCACAATAAAAAATAACTAAGCAGGTAGTATATTTTTTTCAGGCGAGGCATTAACGAAGTTTATAAGAAATTTTCAGTAGCTAAAGTTACGAAAAATGACTGTATCATCTGTCATCACGGCATTGTACCAACTTAATGCTGTTACTTACTGATATTTATTTGCCTGCGGCGCTGGCGTATCTCGAAATAGAGTGTTTTGGTCTCATTATTTTCCATATCAGCCGGCTGCGATGCCTGGGTAGGACGGAAATGCTCATCAAAGGCTACGTTACTAAGCGTTACCATATAATGACCGGAGGGCAGGTTGAAATAGAATTCACCATTATCATCTGTAAGCGTAGAATAGACGGTGCCGTCTTCTGCTTTCGCAGTCACCTTTATCTTGGAAGGATCGAATTTTAAATTTGAGTTAGAATCTGCCTGCACATTCAGCTTTCCTGACAATACCTTACTGCGGCTATAAGGTACCGCTATCAGCGTATTGCCTTTCACTTCAAAAGATTGTATAGCGCCGTTTGTAGGTATCCATCCTTTTACCTTACTGGTATAACCAAAGTCTGCTTTAAAATTTCCTTTTTCTACGTTCTGGTATATAAGTATACCATTATCATCAGAGATGAACAAATTGCCATTCATCGATACCATCTGTCCGGGTATCGGTTCTTCATTATCATCTTTTTTACCATTCGCGTTCAGATCTCTGAACAGCATTATTTTTACTTTATAATATTTTCTAAGTACCAGGCAAGGTGCGTTCAGTCGCATACGCATGGAGACGTTCACGTAGGTACTGTTTGCTATACCTTCTACCGGGAAGGTACCGGTAAGATGCACATCATATCCTTTCACCAGATTGGAATAAGACAGGTTCATCATCAGGTTGGCATTTACTACATTCTCGGGTACAGTCTGTGAATAATTGTATTGCGCGCGAACAGCAAATTTTTCTTTAAATAATTGTAAGTCTACATAAGGGCTTATCATAGTGCGCTCCACGTTTGATGGATGCTGCACATACATCGCAAAGTCGCTATAATAAAATGGGCCCTTGTCATAACGGAATGCGATACCGCTATGATCTACATTCAGTGTTCCGGTATTGCTGCTGATAAATATATTATTCACATTCACACTGGGCGCAGATCCGCTGCCTGCATAAGAGTTCAGGTTCAGGTTCATTTTCTTCAGTAGGTTGATCGTAGTATTTACGTTCATATACTTAAAGAACATTTCAAAATTATTGCCTTCCCCGCTTTGTAATTGTTTTTGCTGACCTGCGGATAAAATAATATTACCAAACTTATAATTAGCGCCTATACGCGCGCCCAGGTTCTCAGATCTTGCACCAAATACATTTTGCAGCAGTGTGCTATCATAATAAGAGGTTTGCTCTTTGTAATTATATTCATAATAGCCACCCACAAATATTTTTTTAATTATCCAGCGCACATCATGCGATTGTGTCCGCTGCCCTTTATACACACCCGCAAAACTATTACCATTTAACATGGCACTCGATATGATGTTTACATGTTTGTCTGCAAATTGAAAATTATATCCCGCGGCAGCACCTACTATATGGTCCGGTGTTGTTCCGTACAGTTTTGCTGTATTTTGTTCTGCGCTCAGCCCGGTAATGACAGCAAGTTTTATTTTCTTGCCCAATTTCATATCCAATGTTTCACGTGCTATGCTGCTGTTCATGTTTTTCAGATGGTCCAGATCTGCAGATACGGAGCTGAATAATTTTATACGGTTATTTATGCTTAACTGCACATTGGTACCAAAAACTTTATTATCGCCCACCCTGCTCTGCAATTGTCCGTATATTACCACCTTGCTGCTATTTTTATCGCCCCAGTTAAATCCTGCCTTCGCGCCGTATCCATCCATCATAAAATCTGTCATCTCCATGATGTTTCCTATACTGGCATTTACGCGTGCCCCGGTATAGTCCATCCGCATCAATCCGTTATTAATATTTCCATCTTTAGACAAGGTATTGCTGCGCAATGCAAAAGCCACCCTGTCTTTATTATCTATATCCACACCCCCATACAGGGCTCCGTAATATTGGGTTGCCTGCGAACTTTGTGATGTAACACCCGCCTCAATTTGCAGCGGCATATCTATAAAGGCCGATGAATGCTCTTTCAGCATATATCCTATCCGTGATATGCTTTGTACCAGGTTATAAGCATCATCACCATTCTTTACTACTATTTTAACTTCTTCTTTTTTCAGCATGCTCCACTCATTATCATTTACCAATAGCGATATATGATAGTTCGTATCTGCACCACCCTGCAATGCTATAGTTGTTTTTCCCTCGAGGCGAAAAAAGTCGTTTGTAAAATGAATATCATAAGCGCCATTAGTATTGCCTGAGTTTTTAATATACACCGGTATTGATATCAGTTTTTGATATCCCGCCAATACCATATTAGGGTTCATCAATTTTGCTTTGAACTTTGAAAATTCTTTTACTCTTACGCTATAAAAATCACTTCTGCTATCGCCGGTTACTGTATTACGATACTCGATCCTTACCTGGCTCCAACCCGCAATCGACATGTTTTGCGGTGCCAATCTCATATACAATACCGTACTGGCATTGGGGTCCAGGTTCACAGTTATTACTTTATCCGTTACCGTTTGCCACCCATTGGGTATTACAATTGTTACCAGCAAACTTAGTTTGGCAGAAGAAATGTTGGTAATGGTTATACTATTGAAAAGAAAATCTTTATTGCCTTCTGCCATCAGCGAATCTTTCAGCAGGGTAGTAGTGAACAGCGAATTAAGCTGTGTGTTCATCTGGCTCTGCAGGTTTGCATTATAATTATTAGGCACTGCTATACCGGAGTCGTTGTGGATGGTTGCTTTAACATCTCTATTTCCGCTTGACGCATCCATGGTATTTATCAATTGTGTTGGTGCCGTAGATATTGCTTCCGTATTCGGATTCTTATCAGATACGACTCCCTTTTTTTCTACTGCGGTTGTTGTATCAACTATTTCTTTTACTTTTTCTACATCCTGATGCTGGTCGCTGGTCTGTACCATCCTCTGGTTCACCATATCCATATCCTGGTCGCCCTTGTGCTTGCTTGCTGTTCCTTTTCTTTGTCTTATGGCTAAAAGGGCGGGGCTTATTTTTTCTGCAGGTGTATCGGCAACACGATTATTTGTTTTCGATAGCGGTTGTTTTATAATGGAATCAATTATTGTACTGGCAGCACTATCTTTTTTTATGTAAGGGTAATTTGCAGTTGTGGGCTGGGGTGCCGTTTTTTGAGTGGTATCGGCTGCGGATAGTTTATTATGAGCTGTGTCTGCTACCGCTTGTTTATTTACTACGCTATCTTTTGATGATGGTTGCGGGTTGGCCGCTGAGTGTTTGTTTTTGTTACATGTCATCTGCGCAGAGAGTAAGATTCCCATCAGGAACAGGCCCGTACTTTTTGCTGCATATGTATGCTTTTTTGCCATTCTCTTATCCCTATATTGTTTGCCGTTTTCTTTAGCAGGCTACAAATCTCCCACAAGTATAGCGTTCTGCAAATTTTACAGCCCTCATTAACGACTCGTTTACCAGGCATCAATAAGCAACAAAGGAATATACATTATATAGGTTAGATATGATGCAATCTTACGAATAAATCTGTATAAATAATAATACTACTGTACGTCAATTCCGGTTGATACCGATCAATTGTCTTTGAATGGAGCAATCAACTGGAATTCAGGAATATTTACTTTAAATGTTTTTTTGTTGTAGAGATTTTCCATTGTATAGCTACCATGCATCTTGCCCATATCTGTCCTTAGATTGCAAGCTGAAACATACTGGTAACTACCGCTTGGTTCTATGATAGGTTGCTGGCCCACCACGCCTTCTCCTTCTACTTCTCTATGCGCGCCGTTGCTGTCAAAGATATACCAGTTGCGACTTAGCAGCTTCATCGGCATAGAAGTAAGATTTTCAATAGTGATCCTGTAAGCAAATAAATATTCTGAATTGAGGGGATTAGATTGTGCTGCCTGGTAAAAGGTTTCTACCGTTATGCTCACACCTTCTGTTACTTGCTTTACCATCATGATAGGTATTAATGTAAAGATAATTACTATTTAGCATCCGTGGCTACTCCTGCTTTCTTATTATTTCGTTAATCAATTCTTGTACCAGGTCTGCTTCATAGCCTTTTTGCATCAGGTATTTTCTGGCTTTGGCTCTTTTGGTAAACTGGTTTTTTTCACTCTTCAGTGCTTTCCATTTCTTTTCTGCAAGAACGGTGAGTACCTCCATATATTGCTCGCCATCTATCTCTGAAAGGCCTTTTTTAATACAGTATTCCGATATTTTATTGCCTCGTAACTCATTGATTATCTTAACCTTACCCCATTTTAGCATACGAAATTTGCCCCTGGCAAAAGCCCTTGCATAGCGCTCCTCGTTCAGTAAGCCCGACTGTATCAATTCAGCTATTTGCTCCTCTACCTCTGGTGTAGTACAGCCCAGTTCATATAGCTTATTACGCACCTCCTTATGGCAGCGCGGCTGGTAATGGCAATAA
>Ga0207152_1136_pt1 | contig 15245 bp, 5 predicted proteins | sample Alteio_BWMinHeat_30_FD_153590 | JGI IMG/M metagenome (GOLD analysis project Ga0207152, IMG submission 153590) | Enriched cells from forest soil in Barre Woods Harvard Forest LTER site, Petersham, Massachusetts, United States -... | ecosystem: Environmental > Terrestrial > Soil > Temperate forest >... | reverse complement strand
CCGATCTTTTGCAGCGGAGGTTTCCCGGAATCCCGGTGCGCTTCGGCATGCAGGTCGGCAATCCCCCCCTTGCTCAGGTTCTGGATGAGATGATCCAATCCGGAATCGAGCGGCTCATCGTCTTGCCCATGTATCCGCAATATTCGGCGACAACAACCGCCTCCGCCACGGACGTCTTGTTTAAGGCACTCCTCCGGCAACGACGCGTGCCGGCCCTGCGCATCGTGCCTCCCTACTACGAGCATCCGGCCTATCTGGACGCCGTAGTTAAGCGGATTAACGAGGAGTTGGCCGCCATTCCCACGCCGCCCGATCATTTCGTGCTTAGTTTTCATGGCATACCAATCAAGTATGCGCAGCGCGGCGATCCCTATGCCACGCACGTCAAGCGCACGACCCGTGGACTGGTGCAACGTCTCGGTTGGCCGCGTGACCGGTGGACGCAGTCGTTCCAATCTTTGTTTGGCCGAGACCGCTGGCTCAAACCTTATACGGATGAGTTATTGCGAAACTTGGCCAAGAACGGAGCCAGGCGGGTCTTCATCGCCATGCCTGGTTTCACGGCCGATTGTCTGGAAACCGTTGACGAGATTGGTCACGAGTCGCGGGCTGTTTTTTTGCAGGCGGGCGGCGAACAAATGTACGTTTGCCCCTGCCTCAACGACCATCCTGCCTGGATTGAGGCGCTACATTCGATCATCCAAGAAGAAGGGCAGGGGTGGCTGTAAGTAATAACCAAGGACGAAAGGTCAAGGACTTGAGAATGACGAAGCATGTTGGGGACATAATCAAGATGCCATTTCATGAATACCACGCCGCCGCCCAGGAAGCGGCTCGCCGCGCTGCCGTAGTCCTGGAGGACTGGCGCCAAAAATTTCAAGTGCGCGAAAAAGGCCGCTTCGACCTGGTGACCGATGCCGATTTGGCCGCCCAAAAGGTCATCCAGGAATATCTTTCCGAGCGATTTCCGGAGCACGGGTTTTTGGGAGAGGAGGACGTGGGCCCCAAGGGAAGGCCCAGCGCCGACGCACCCCCGACCTGGATCGTCGATCCCATTGATGGGACCACGAACTACGTCCACGATTGCCCGCTGTACTGCATTTCCATCGGCCTACAAATCGCCGGTGAATTGGTCGTTGGCGTGGTGCTTGATCCGTGCCGTAACGAGATGTTTCATGCCGCCAGGGGCACAGGGACATGGCTGAACGAGCGCCGCATCCGTACCAGCACCACTGGGTGTCTGGAGGAGGCGCTTATCGCCACGGGGTTTCCTCCGGACCTGCGCGACAATGAACAGACGCTGGATTGGTGGCGTCATTTCTCGTTCAAAGCCCGGTCATTGCGGCGCACGGGTTCGACTGCCCTGAATATGGCTTATGTTGCCGCCGGTCGCTTTGATGCCTACTACGCCTTCGACAACCACGTTTGGGATGTCGCCGGTGCCACCGTTCTCATTGAGGAGGCGGGCGGTCGGGTGACCAACGTGGATGGCTCGGTCTACGACGCTTATACGCCGGATGCCCTCGCCACTAATGGGCCTTTGCATCCGCTCATGGTGGAGACCTTTGCCGCAGGTTTTAATCAGTTATAATGGGTGTCGGCCTTGAATTCGGGAGCATTTTCCATCGGGGCCATGGGGGTTCTTGATGCTACGTGCGCTCCGTGCCTCTCTGTTCGTCGCTGTATTTCTGATCCAGCCGGGTCTGGTGTTGGCGCAAGCTACGCCGGGCAAAGCCATTGAATCGAGCAAGCCGGGGGAACCTGCCAAGCCCAAGTTGACGCTGGACAAGATCAAAGTGCCGCCCGGCGGGGTGGTCGTCGTTGTCGAAGAAGTCAAGGAGGCCCTCGCCCTGTTTCCCAAAATGATTCTGATGGCCCCCGAAGAGTATCAAAAATTGCAGGAACGCCTTGCTTTTCTGGAAAAACAACTCAAATCCGAAAAGAAAACAGCCCATGCGTGTAAGTTGACCGGGCGGCTCGAAGGTGATTTCGTCGTGCTCCGAGCCGAGTTTGCTTTCACGACGGAGCAGCCAGACACAGCTGTCTTTCTCGGCCTTCTGGGGGCCCATCTCACGGACGAAGGAGAACTGGATCGCCGCGTTCCACTTCTGGAGTTCGGCGACGAGGGGTTATTCGTCAAGGTGGAGAAAGAAGGAACCCATCAACTCGCCCTGAATCTCAAAGCTCCAGTCAGCTTTAAACGGTCCGTGGCAACTACTCCGGTCGGGAGCGGTGAGCGGAGCTTTGACTTGGGGTTGCCCGGAGCGGCCGTCACGACATTGGCGCTCGACCTGCCGTCTGGAGTCAAGGAAGTCCGCTGGAACGACACGCTCGAAAAGCCGCGCGGGCCGAATCACTGGGAGTTGGCCCTGGGCAAAATCAAAACGCTGACCGTGTCCTGGAAGGAAATGGTATCGCTCCCGGGCAAGGCGCCCATGTTAACCGCTGACAGCCAAATCAACATCAAGTTGGATGAAAATCAGATTTTGCTCAATGCCGACATCACGCTGGAGGACTTGCGCGGCCAGACCAAGGAATGGCAGCTTCTGCTTCCGCACAATGGTAAAGTGGATGTGAAAGCTCCTTCGGGCCTTAGTTTCGATTTGCTTTATCCGGACGGCAATCGGCCTTACCATATCATCCGCTTGGCCGAGCCCAGCGCCGAACGTGTGCTGGTAAACGTGGAGGTGCGCTATCCACGGCCGTTTCCCGAACCTCGTCTGCCGATCGGCCCCTTTTTCGCGCTTGGGACTTTTCGCCAGGAAGGCATTATCATCGTAAACGCCCCGCCGGAAACGTTGCACGGGCAACGCTTGGTCTTTCATCGGTTTGGGGACATTTATCCGCGCGACATTCCCAAGGGATCGGCGGATGTGGCCGCGATCTTTAAATTTTGGAATGTGCCCGGACTCGACCGTCCACCGCAGGGGTCTCCTTCCAAGACCTCCCTGGAGTTGGAACTTCAATCCGCAAAGAGTCTGGCCGATGCCAGCGTCGACCATTACTTGCAAGTAAAGCCTACGGCGCGAGGTTGGCTAATCGATGTTACCACCAGCATTCAGATGAAATCCAAACCTGATTTTCTGGACATTCAGTTGCCACGCCTCCAGGTTCCGCGTTTCGGCTTGCTGGGAGTCTCGCCAGGGGCCCCTTTTCCGGCTGCTGTGCCGTGGCTGCCGATAGCTCCTAGGTCCGATAAAAACATCGCTCAGGCGGTGCCCCTAAGTTTTACGTGTGAAGAGGATGGTTTGAAATTGGCATCTCCGGATGCCCTACGCAAAGCGCGCTTGGCGTGGAACCGTTTTTCGGGGAATGAACTGAAATTGATCGGCAAATACCTGGTGCCCGAAGGGGTCGACCGCGTCCGCATCGACCTGCCCCGTCCCGTGGACGTCCTCGATCGCGGGGGCAAGGTCAGAATAAAAGCAAATGAGCAACTTGAGCTCTTCGTCGGCGCCGCCGGTTCCGAAGGCCCCGCGCTGGAGAAACACGAGGCGCAACTCACCTGGGACACATTTCCGGAAAATGTGGAAATCGCCTGGAAACCATATCGTCCAGAATTCCGAGTAGCCGGACTCACCGATATATGGCTTCACAACCGCGGCGCCGAGGTGAAACAGCAACTCAGTTTCACGGTTCCCGCGCGCGCCGCCCGCACCGGCTCGTCCCAGTCGGCCCAGTTGCGTTTACGGGTGCCTCGAGGCGTTACGGAGTTGGCAGTTGTTTCCGGGGGCAAGCTCATCACTCACGATCCAGGAAATGAAACTGCCTGGATTCTTCCTTCTGCCGAACCGCTCACCCGAACGGAGATCCAGCTACGCTACGATTTCTCTCTGCCGGAGAAAGTGGGGCAAGTGCCGGCAAGCTTCAAACGCGTGGTGCAGGTTCCATTAGTCTGGCCCGAAGAAGCGACCCGACAGGATGCCAAGGTCCGGGTCTGGAGCGAGGCCGGCACCAACCCGCTTTTGGTGGAACCCCTTCATACTCAGGAGACTTGGAGGGACCACGGCATTGAATTCGTGCCTGGCAGTGAGGTCTTGCCGGCCCTGGTATTGCGTGGCACTGGATTGAATCTGCCTCTGGCGCTCCGCCTGGTCGAAGCGACCTCCGCCCGACTTCCGGCCCTCGTGTGTGATCGTGGACTTGTACAGGTAACGATCGACGAAGAGGGCAACCATCGGTATCGGGTCCGGTATTGGGTCCAAAAGCTAAATGCTCGCCGACTCGATGTTGAATTCCCCATGCCGGCCGCCCATTGTCTGCTCAACGTCTGGCTCGATAAAAAAAAGATCAACAACTGGGAACTGCTGGAACCGATGCCCAACGTCGCGCAAATCCCCGTTCAACCAAGGCTGTACCATCAACCAATTGTGCTGGAAATCGAATATAAGTTGCCGGCAAGCTTCACGGCGAGCAAGCGGTTCTGGCGGACAACTCTGTATGCTCCGCAATTTCGCGGCGAAGAATTCCTCGGTCGGATTCGCTGGCAGGTTAGCCTGCCGTTCTCTTGGTTCGGTCTTGTCCCCGGCGGCAAGCTGGATTACCACTGGGGCATCCAAGGTTGGCTGCTGGCGCCCGAACCCACCCTCACCAGCGATGACCAGGAATACTGGCCCGAAGCCAACGATACGCCCGCCCACGTCAGGTTGGCCTTTTCCCGAACCGGTCAAGAAAGCGTGCAGCTTCTGCACCTTGGCCGGCAACTGTGGCTGCTCCTTTGTTCCGGGGTGTTGTTGGCAATCGGCTTGGCTCTCTTTGTGCTGCCCTTTACTCGGAGGACGTCTTGGCTGGTAGTGGCGGGTCTGGGGAGCGGTGCCTTGGCGGTTGGTCTGCTTTGGCCGGGATGGATGCCTGCCTTGGTGTTCGGCTGTCAGCCGGGCGTCCTGGTGCTCATTGTCCTGTTGGGCATTCAATGGATGCTCCAGGAAAACTATCGCCGGAAGCTGGTCTTCATGCCCGGCTTCAACCGCCTCAAGGCCAATTCCTCGCTAATCCGGTCGGGGAGCAGCGGCAACCGGCGCGATGCATCCACCATCGACGCTCCCACGTCCGGCACCAGTTCCGTTGCTCCCTCGAGTCAGGGTTCGAAGTAGGGAAACTGACATGTTTGTGGCCACGGCAACCAAGACGCGTCGGGTCCGGCCGAAGGGTTTGACAATCGGGGCGTCCGCCCTGGGATTCGTGCTCCTGCTTGTACCCGCCGTGTCCATTTCCGATGGACAAGGACCTTCTCCGGATGATCCTCTGCCGTTACAACGGGTTGCTATTCCCTTGTCTCGCCTACCGGCCGAAATGGAGCGCGTACGGCAAGGGGCCCTAATACAGATGCCACGCCACGAGTTCGAGGCCATGGTCCAGCGTGCGGCTCGAGCCGGACACTCTGCCCAAGGGGCCGCGCGCTTAATCAAAGCGAAATACTCCGCCGAATTCATCGATAATGCCCTGGTGCATGGTAGCGGCCAGTGGACGGTGCACCGACCGGGGAGCGGGCCCGCGGTGCTGCCCGTTTCCAGTTTGAACTTGGCCCTGAACAAACCGCATTGGGCGGGCGGAGAAGATGCCATCCTCGGCGACCTGGAAGGGAAAAACTTGGGTCTATTTGTCAGCAAAGCGGGCGAATTTCATTTTGATTGGAGCTTGCGTGGCAATGCCTTGGCCGAGGGCATCCAGTTCCATCTGCATTTGCCTCAGTGTCCGGCCGCGACTCTCGACTTAACGGTCCCCGCCGATCATCAGGTCCTTGTCCCCAAGAAAACCGTTCTCCTCTCCGGTCCCCGCAATTCCGCACAACCGGGCAAACAGATCTGGCATCTGGAGTTTACCGGCCGGTCTCAGGTCGAATTTCAGGTGCGCCGTGCGGCGGACGCACAGCAAATGGCACCGTTGTTCCTGTCCCAACTGCAAACCAAGCAGATGGTGACGCCGAATCGGTTAGCGGCCGATTTCGAGTTTCAGGTCGAAGTCCTGCACACGGCGGTCCGGGAATTGGTGTTCGATTGCGATCCGTCGCTTCAACCCTTTGATGTTTCCATTGACAACGCTGATTTGAAAGATTGGGAATTCAAGGAGGCGCCTTTTTCCCAAGAATTACCCAAAGTGAAAGGGATGCCGGCCGCAAAACCGGCAATCCTGGTGCTTCATTTGCGTGAGCCCTTTCAAGGAAGCCTTCAGGGTGTGAAAATCCGGTGTCTGGCGCCTCGACCTGCGGGCAAACTCTGGACCAGCCCAGCTCTCCGTCTTTGTCAGGCTCAGTTGCGTGGCGAATCTCTCAAGGTTTCTATTCATTCCGATGTACAGATGGAATCCTGGGACCCTGCGGGGTTTCGCCTGGTATCATCCACGACGAACAATGACGGCACCCAGGTTCTCTCCTTAATCGATCCGGCTGCCGGCCTGGAACCTTCGCGCCGGCCCGTCTGCCAGTTCAAGTCTCGGGGTTTCGCACTTTTAATTCGCCAACAGAATTGGTGGCACATCGGTCCCACGGGGTCGTTGCTCGCCGCCGATATTTCCTATGAATTGGTCCGTGGCAGCCTATTTCAATTGGCGCTCAAGTTACCTGTGCCGAGTACTCTCTGGCGCGTCGAAGCGGTCCAGCTCGAACCCAAGGATGCCCTGCGATCCTGGGTAACGACCGGGCCCTTGCTCCTGGTCGATTTGCAACGCGGGCTCAATCCGCGCAACCCAGTCCTGTTGTCAGTCCGCATGGCCTTGCGCCCGGAAGCCATGGCTTCGGGGCCACAAACTTTGGATATTCCCGTGTTGCATCCGCTTGACTCGTCCATAGCACACGGAACGGTTGCGATCACGGTCGATCCTCTGTTCCAGGTTGCGCTCAAGCAGGTTGCTGCACCAATGGCGGTGCCGCCTAAAGAAGGGCCGTGGCTCGCCCTGGGCGCCTTGCCGCCCCAATACTTCTTCGAATACCGGGGCAAACCCATCATGGGGCAGCTTCGCCTCTATCCGCAAAAGGCGCGCGTCCGCGTGCGCTGTCAAGAGGAAGTCGTTTTGACTCAAGGCCCCGGCAGCCTGCAAGCCCGCTTGGACCTTGAACCGATGATTGGCAATCCGACGGCAATGGATTTGGTCGTGACGGTTCCCCGTGATGCTTCCCTTACCTGGAAAGTCGAAGGCGCCTCCGGCTTCATCCGAGCCCTGGAACGTCGAACACTTTCTGAAGCGTTGCCGTACCTCATGTTGCTGGGACCGGCTCCCTTTCTCCACCGTCCCCTTCTCGAGGTCCAGCTTCCCCCGGTGCAGCACTGGCGTTTGCAATTTACGAAGCCCCTGACGCGACGGGAAACTATCGTGCTACACGCGACCCTCGAGTCGCGCCGGTCGATTCTTGCGAGCGTCTTGCCAATTCTTCTGTCCACAAACCTGATTCCACCTCTGCCGACATTGTTGACTGTCAGCGGTTGCTCCCAGGGGCCATTCTCGTCTTGGGAGCACTGGGACATTCCTCTTCTCGTGATCCCTGATGCGGACCGTCAAGAAGCAGAAATCACCCTTCAGCCCGTCGGAGTTGAACTGGTCCATGTTGAAGCACTGGGGTTGGAGCAGGTTGCGGTGCCTGGAGGAGCGCAAGAGATGCCACGCGATGACGTCTGGCGGGTATTTCGCCTGAGCCCGACGTTTCACGGTAACCTTGCCCATCTCAGAGTGGCGACACAGGTTCACCAGGTCACGGCTTCGGCCGGGGGATGGTGCGACCAGGCCCAACTGGTCACCTATGTGGAAACCGGCGCACCGTTGCTACACCATTTTCGCTTTCATTCCTGGAACTGGCACAAGCGGGAACTCGTCATCATAATGCCCGGCAAGGTTAAGAAGGTGCTGGCGGCCAAAATGGATGGGCATTGGCTCGAATATCTGGCCCAGGAAGAAACTGAGAATGGCCGGCAAATCACGCTGCCGGCGGCCACGGATCAAGAGGGGCATCGTTTCGAACTCTATTATCTCACCGAAGCCACTTGGTCGAGTTGGCCGACTTGGACTGACCTGGAGGTGCCGCTTCCGCAATTGCCGGTAGCCTCTCTTTCCGTCCGCCGCAGCTGGCGTCTGGCGCCGGGCCTCGTGCCGTTACATCAGGAACGATTGCAGCCGCTCTCCGACCTGGCTGGTTTTACCCATGACCTCCGGGGCGTTTGGCATGTGGGGGACCCGATTTTGGCCGACCTTTTTCCCGTCTTCGGTGAAGAACCTTTTGAATTGCAGCGCGAGGTCATGCTGGGGGCCGAATCCGGACTGCGCCGCAAATTGACCAGAGACATGACCCTCGGCGAGGCACTCGACCGGCTGGCCCACGAATTCCTCAAAGGGCAGTTGCCCCTGGTGGTGGATCGCGGTGCTTTGCGTGCTGCCGACCTGCGGCCTGACGCGTCTCTGGCTCCCGCGTTCGGAGAGCCGGGAGGGGCTACGCGTCCATTTTGGGAATACTTGGGGCTGGTGTATGTGCCGTTTCCAAGTGGGCCCGTGCTCACGACCCGCGCGCAACTGGAAGCCTGGCGACGAATCTACGGTGGCGACACGCAGATGCGGACTGTCTGCGATCCGGCCGTGACCGAAGCGATCGCCCGGGAACATGATCTCCGTGGCCGGTTTGTCACATTGGGCCACTGGCTGCGGACAGAGAAAAAAGCCGACCCGCCCGCGCTGTTTCTCCCCCGCGGCGAAGGCTGGACGATATGGGAGCCGCGACCCGACCAGGCGCAACCGGCCAGGCTACAGGTTTTCCAGACCGCCTCTCGGCGTTCCCTGAGCATTTTTCTGGGTTTATTGTCGTTGGGGATGGCCTGGCGTATCGGTCGTATGTTGTCCTGGGCCTGGTGTTTTCGTCTCTGCGTGATCTGGCTGGCCGCTTTGGGATTGGCATTGATCTGCCTTTCGGCGGCATTGCGGCCAATTCTCTGGTGGCCTTTAGTTGCGGCTTCGGCGTGTTCTGTTTGTTGGCTGGCTCGGTTTCTCCGCGTTGTGTCCGCGGCGCCAACCTTATCCAACAAGTCCATGCAAATGGCGAAGGTCCTTGTCGGCGGTGCAAGCCTGTGGTTGCTGTTAATACCGGGATCCTGGGTTCCTCATGCCAGGAGCGATGGATCCGAGCCCTATACCGTGCTGTTGGTGGAAAGTGAACCTGGTAAACCATTGGCGTTGGTCAGCCAGGATTTGGTCAAAAAGCTGGGGGAGCTGGAAAGCCGCGGTGCCACGCCTTCCGCAGCCGTCCTCCTTGGTGCGCGCTATCAGGGCAAATTGAAAGGCAACCTGGCCGCGTTTACCGTCGAATTTGCAATCCACAATTTCTCCGAGAAGGCCACGCTCTCGCTTCCCTTAACTGGTGTGGAACTCCAGGAAGGGTCCTTCCTGGACGGCTCTCCGGTATTTCCCATCGCGTCTCCAGGTCCCAAACCGGGGTATCTGGTGGATGTTGAAAGGAAAGGCCGCCATCGCCTGGTGCTGGCGTTCACGGTGCGCCTCGCGCCGACCGGGGATCATCAAGAATTGCGTTTCTCGTGCCCACCGCTTTGCACGAACCTGCTCGAGTGGTCGGTGGATGGGGCGGCGCAAGCGTTGCAACTGGTCACCAGTCAAGGAGAAGAAAAACTCCACCAGGTTTCGCCCAACACTTACGAATTGAATGCCAATCTTGGGCCCGAGAGCACCGTACACCTGCGCTGGCGTCTGCAAAATGCGCCGGTTGCCGCCACTGCCGTCGAAGTTCGCGAAGCCTATTACTGGGACTTGCGGCCGGGCGCGGTATCCTTGTCCGCCGCATTCCAGTATGCTCCCTTCAAGGGAACACTTTCCCATCTGGCGTTGATTTTTCCGGAGGAAATGGAGGTCCGGGCCCTCGATGCCATTTCGGGAAGTCCCGCCACGGCTGCGCCACCTCTTTCGCTCGTCAAGAAATGGTATATAGCCGGCAAAGGAGCCGAACGTCAACTGCACGTGGATTTGACGGGCCCCGTCGCCCAACCGGTGTTGCTCTCTTTGAACCTGGTTCCCCGAATCAATCTGGCGGCGGGAAACATCATGCTGAAACTTCCCTTGCCCCTCGCGGCCAAACAAACCGCGAGTTTTTTGGCCTATCGTCTCGAGGGCCTGGAGGCTGTCGACAAGGCCCAAAACTTGGGAGTCACTGCGATAAGTCCGGAGGTCTTTGGCAAGGTTTGGACCAGCTCCGGACAAAAAGATCCCGGTCCGCTCAGCCGTGCCTATAGCTTCCGCCGAACCGCGGGCCACGCCGGCCTGGAGCTGGCTTTGACCGTGCCGATGCCCAGGGTAAAGGGGGAAGTGGTCTGGAGCATCTATCCATCTCATGCCGATTTTGCGGCCACTCTCCAGATCGCCGGTGCCGGCGAGGAGTTTTCCCTCGTGGAGGTGAATTTGCCAGCCGGGATCGTCTTGGCCGATGTCCGAGGCGCCGCCTTGCATCACTGGAGCCGGCAAAAAACAGGCGCCCAGATCTGGCTGAAGCAGCCGCGCAAACTGGCGGTCCTGGAAATCAGTGGCTGGGCCCCGTTGGTTCAGCAACCTACGGCGGCCAAGGCCGGGCGTTTTCTGTTGCCCCCACTGCACATCGCCAATGTCCGTCTGGACTCGTTCCAGGTAAAGGTGCTCCCCAGTCAGGGGGTGAGCGTCGAGACCGAACGGCTGCACAACCTTGTTAAGGGAACCGAACCCTACACCTTTATCGCGGCAAGCCCGGTCTATAAGGGCACGTTCCAGGTGCGCACGTTGGCCGCTCGCGCGGATGTCCAGATTCTGACGACTGCCGCGGTCCGGGAAAATGCGTGCATACTCGTCAGTCACTTTCATTGCCAGGCCCCTCTGGGCAATCCAGGTCCCATGCAAGTTCTCTTGCAAAATTGTCCTTGCGACGACGTTCGGCTTGAATTTCCCGGCATCGCGCTACGCGCCGGCCATCGCCGTCTGGGTGCTGACCATCTGTGGGAATTGACTTTTCCTCCTGGCGCTCCCCAACCTATCAAGTTTCAGCTGTGGGCGCGGATCGCGCTCGAGGAGTTGACCAAATGGTCGATGCCCGACGTGACGGTTCAAGGCGTTCAGAAAGTGAATCGTTGGCTGGCGGTGACCGGCCCAGAACTTCGTCCTGAGGTGTTTACGGGGCTGGTGAAGGTCCAGGCCATCGCCAAGGACTTACGCCTCTGGCCTGGAGAGGCGCAGCGGATTCAGAACGAAGGGGACGCCTGGCACATTAAGGAGCCCAAGTGGAGTTTGAATTTGGAGGTCCGATCGTCCGGACGTAGTCCACCCGTAAAGATTCTCCTTTCCCAGGAACAGGCTTTTCTTGCCGATGGCAAGCACTGGGCGCACCAGGCAGACTTCCTTGTGGCCGTGCGCGGCGATACAGATCTGCAATTGGCGTTGCCCGCCGAAGCTCGGCTCGTGGAACTCACTGTGGATGACCAACCATTGCAGCCGCGTCCCGCCGGCCCTGATACCTATTGGGTACCCCTGACCGGCCAGCCCGGCCCGCGCACTTTGCGGTTACGTTGGCGGTTTTTACCGGAAGGTGAGTCGCTCGAACATCCCCATCTGGGCGGGGCCTATTTGAGGGGCGTACCCGCTTCTCCGCGCCAGGGTCGAGTGATCGTTCCTTTCGGATACGGCGTATCCTCCATGCCGGAAGGCAACGAGTCCAGTCTCATGCAGCAACTTCTGGCCCGCGCTCAGGCTCAGTTAGCGTTGTGCCATTTTTTGGCCAAGCCGTTTTCCACCACCGTTACCTCGGCCTTGCTTGGCGCACATAAGACGTTCCGATGGAACATGCGCCAGGCGGAACTGCAAATGAGTTACGTGGCGGGCGATAATAAAAAGCCAATGTATGCCGCCGCCTTGGCGGAGTTGCGGACAGAAAATGAACGCTTGCTTAATGAAAAGGGTTTCGAAGAGGTGCGCAATCAAGCGGAAAAATATCCAGCCGACATGCTTGCGTCCGCGCATCTGCTCTTTGCCGTACCCGAGCAAGGGAGGCCGGTTTTTTGGCAATTGCCTGATGCCCGTCAAGGGGTCGCCATCTCCTTGGTGAGTGACGCTGGCCGGCAATGGAGGACGGCTCAGGGGTGGTCGGCCCTCCTGGTGCTGGCCGCCGGCGCGCTGATCCTCCTATCCTACTGGACGCGCGGCCTGGGTTATTTGGCAGCCTTGTGGCCTGAATTATGTTTGCTTCTCGCTCTGGTGGGCACGCTCGTCTGGGGCTTCAGTCTCCCAGGGGCGATTTTGGCGGCCCTGGGCGCGGTCGGACGTTTCTATGGGGCAGTCCGCGTCCTGCGCCGCTTCGTGACCAACTCATTGCGCAAGCTCCAACCCGATTGATTCACGACAGAGGCTGCAGGCGGAGTAAAGGGCTTTTGCAAAACGGGGACAGGACCTCTCAATTCAAAGGTCCTGTCCCCGTTTTTGCAAAAGTCTCTAAACGGTAGCCGGTTGGCCTGCCGCCCCGGGCATGACTTTCTTGGCGGCCCGTTCTTCTACCAATTCCTTCAAAAGCGACCGGTGGCATTGATTCGCCTTGGCGCATGCTGAGGAACATAAAAGCGTGATCGTCTTCCCTTCCGCCACTAGGTCCGCCAGGCCGTCAATAAGCTCTTCCTGGGCTTTCATCTCCTCCAGGTACCGCTGGCGAAACTCCTCCCATGGGATCGGCGTGCCCCCCTTGGCGTAAAAGGCGGCGTGCAGTTCCTTGCTCGGACCTAATTCGGGATACCACTGGTCCCAGTTCTCCTTGTCCTTGGCGACGGCACGAGGCCGGGATTGGCAAATCAAGAGGCGAAAGCCGTCACTTTTTTTGACAGGATCGGACCAACGTTTCGTTTTCAAAGGCATGATTGTCCTCCGCGGCGGGCAAGTCCGCCAATGTAAGGGATCGATCGTGGACCGGAATATCCGTCGGCAAAGCTCGCGGCGGACATGCCATGAAGAAATTCATGCTGATGATTATACACTATCTGTCGAGACGATGTACCCCCTTTAAAAAAAGGACGTTCCATGAAACATTTCTTCGCCATTTCTCTTTGCCTTGTGCTCGGGGCCACCGTCCATGCGGACGACGCCAAAAAACGTCCCATGGCCCTGGATGACATGTTTCGTTTTCAGCGCGTCGCCGATCCGCACATCAGCCCTGACGGCCAACACGTCGTCTACACTGTGGGTGAAGTCGATCTGGACAATAATCGTGTCCTTCACCATATCTGGCTCGCCGCCACCGGCGCCAAGCGGTCGCCGCGCCAGCTCACCCAAGCCACCAAGAGCGATCGCCATCCGCGCTGGAGCCCCGACGGCAAGATCATTCTCTTTGACTCCACACGCTCCGGCACCAATCAGCTTTGGACCATCGCAGCAGGTGGCGGCGAGGCGCGGCAATTGACGCATCTGAGCACCGGCGCTTCCGAGGGAACCTGGTCCCCGGACGGCAAGCAAATCGCTTTTGTGTCCGCGGTCTGGCCGGAGTATTCGACCAAGCCTTTTTCCGAAAGTGATGCGCTCAACAAGAAACGCGTGGACGAGGTGGAGAAAAACCCCGTGAAGGCCAAGGTTTTCACGCGCCTCTTTTTCCGCCACTGGGATGAATATGTGGAGAATAAACGCCAGCATCTCTTTGTCCTGGAGGTCGCCTCCGAGGATCATGGCTTAAAAGCTGTGGGATCTCCACGCGACGTCACGCCCGGGGACCGCGATGCCAATCCCACGTCCGCGACGTTTTCCAGCGGCCTCGATTTTACCTTTAGCCCCGACGGCAAGTATCTTCTCTTCACCGCCGTCCCCGCGAAAAATGAGGCCTGGAGCACCAACTACGACATCTGCCGGGTGCCGATCGACAACACCTCTACCCAATGGCAAAACCTGACCAGGGACAACCAGGCGGCCGACAGTGGTCCGCAATTCTCGCCCGACGGCACGCGGCTGGCGTATCGCGCCCAGAAAAAAGCGGGCTTCGAGGCGGACCGGTGGCAGCTCATGGTCGTGGACAGCGCGGCCGACGGTGCCTGGACCGGCAAGCCGCGCAGCGTCACCAGGGAATGGGACCGTTCGCCGGATGCCTTCCTGTGGGGCCCGAATAACAACCTTTTGTATTGCACCGCCGATCAAAGTGCCGGCGTGCCCATCTTTGAAATCACCCTCGACGATGGGCATATCGAGAAGTTCGCGGACGGCGGTATGAACGGCAGCATGTCGATCAGCCGGGACGGCAACATCCTCGCTTTCACCAAGGGTGCGCTGGACCATCCCCCGGAAATTCGCCTGGCGGGTTACAAAAAGCTCAATAGCGCCGGTTCTTTCCACAATCAGGAGCTCCTCGGCCGGCTTGACCGTCCGCGCCCCGAATCCGTCACCGTCGCGGGCGCCGGCGGCGTCCCCATGCAAATGTGGATCCTCAAGCCGCCCGGCTTCGACCCCAAAAAGAAATGGCCGCTCGTTTACCTGGTCCACGGCGGACCACAAAGCGCCTGGGAGGACGGCTGGAGCTATCGCTGGAATCCGTCGCTATGGGCCGCCCAGGGTTATGTAATCGCCTTGCCCAATCCGCGCGGCAGCACCGGCTTTGGTCAAAAGTACGTGGACGAAATCTCCGGCGATTGGGGCGGTAAATGTTATGCGGACCTGATGGCTGGTCTGGCGTATCTCGAAGAGCAGCCATACATCGATACGGACCGCATAGGTGCCGCCGGTGCATCCTTCGGCGGCTACATGATGAACTGGTTCGCCGTCAACACCGGCAAGTTCAAAACGCTCATCACCCACTGCGGCGTCTGGAACTTCGACAGCATGTATGCCACCACCGAAGAACTCTGGTTTGACGAGTGGGAACATGGCGGCCTTCCCTGGGGCAAAAACCGCCATAGCTACGATAACCATTCGCCTCACCGCCTGGCCGCCAACCTCGGTAAATTCAAAACCCCCATGCTTGTCATCCACAACGACCTCGACTTCCGCGTCCCGGTCGGCGAAGGCATTCAACTCTTCACGAGCCTCAAGCGCCAGGGAGTACCCGCCCGCTTCATCAATTTTCCCGACGAGGGGCACTGGGTCCTGAAACCGCGCAACAGCCAATACTGGCACCAGGAGGTTTTTGGCTGGCTGAAAAAATACGTTCCGCCGGGAGCCAAATGATATGGGAGCGTATCTCGCTCGATAACAATGAGTTTACACTCACAAAAACCGACCATTTTGGGCATGGTTCAAGAGTAGGCACATGAGGGTAACACCTCACCGCCTCGCAGGCC
>Ga0207152_1134_pt1 | contig 15361 bp, 13 predicted proteins | sample Alteio_BWMinHeat_30_FD_153590 | JGI IMG/M metagenome (GOLD analysis project Ga0207152, IMG submission 153590) | Enriched cells from forest soil in Barre Woods Harvard Forest LTER site, Petersham, Massachusetts, United States -... | ecosystem: Environmental > Terrestrial > Soil > Temperate forest >... | reverse complement strand
CGTAGCTCCAGCCAGTGAGGCCGAGGCGAGCGGGGTCGATGGGAGCGGAGCGGAGAGCTTCGTCGACGCCGGCGAGGACGTCGCGAAAATCGCCATAGCCGAAATCGCGGACGTTGGCGCGGGTGAAGGCTTCACCCTGGCCGAAGCTGCCGCGAGGATTGGGTTGGAAAACGAAATAGCCGGAGGCGGCTAGAGCGATGGCGAAATCTCCTGCGCGCGGCCATTCCGACTGGACTGCGGCGCCGGGGCCGCCGTGGACTTCAACGATCATGGGATATTTTTTGGCGGGATCGAAATTGCGCGGGTAGATGAGCCAGCCTTGCATGTCGTAGGCGTCATTTTTCCAGTGGAGAGATTTGGCTTCGCCCCAGGCGGGTTTTACAGCGGCGGCGTTGCGATGGGTGACCTGGCGCCAATAGCCGATGGGGCCGGCCCAGATTTCGGGGGGATCGCCGAGCGAGCTGCGGATGATGGCGGAAGTTTTTCCGTCGTGCGCTAGAGAAAGATTGGTGCCCCAAAGGCCGGCGGAGACTTGTTCCTGGCCGCGCCAGAGCGTATCGATGCGGTTGGTAGTGGGATCGACGGTGGCAACGGCGGCATCACCTTCGATGGTTTCGCCGAAGACGATTTTTCCTTCGGGAGTCCAGGCGAGGGAGTTCGCAGTGGCTTTCATTTCGGGCGTGAGGTTGGTGGGTTCGCCGCCGGTTGCGGGAATGGTGAAGATGTCGCCGCCGACGGAGGGTTCATCGCTCATGAGGCCGGCGATGAAGGCGATTTTTTTGCCGTCGGGGGACCACGCGGGATTGGCGATTTGGAGAGGCGGTTTGTAAATGGACTTCGTCGGGCCAACAAGTCCGGCGCTGACGGTGTAGAGCTGGGCGATATACCAGTTGTTATCGCCATTGCCTTCCGCGGCGATTGCGGCCAAGCGGGTGCTGTCGGGCGACCAGTCGAATTCGTAGACGTACAGGTCGGGGGGAGAGATTTGGCGGAATTGGCCGGAGGCGAGATCGATGACGGCGAGGCGCTGTTCGAAGAAGGCGTCCTTGATTTCGCCGGTTTCGGGCGTTTCGGCGACGAGCGGGCCGGCGGCGCGGGTGGCGTTTTCGGTGAAGAGGACGGCGATGGACTTGGCGTCGGGGGACCAGCGCGGGGTGGCGAGGAGGCCTTTGACGCTGGTGAGGCGGCGAATTGAGCCGTGGTCGGCCAAATCCTTGACGTAGAGCTGCAATTGACCCGGTTTGACGGCATCCGACAGGAACGCTAGCTTCGTACTGTCGGGAGACCAAGCAACCGAACCTTCCGCCCGCGGAAGGTACTTAATGTTTTCACGTGTTCCACCCACGGCAGTGCTTACACGGGTGGGTCCTTCGCTGGACTGCAATCCAATGAGGTAGATCGCGGTGTTGCCGTCGGGGGCGCCGTCTTTGCCGACTAGAGTTTCGACCCAGGCGATTTTTTTGCCGTCGGGGGAGATGGCGGTTTGTTCGAAGCGATGCGTAGTGAAAAGCGTATTCATGACTTCGTCGAGAGGAGTGGCGGGTGCGGCGGGCGCGGGCTTCTTGGCGGTTTTCTGTTGGGCGCCGGCGGGAATCCACGAGGAGATAGAAAACGCGAGGATACAAGCGACGAACAATTTCAAAACGTGCATGCGTTCTGACCTTTCGAAGCGAACTGGTGCGCGGCAAAGATAAACCGAGAGGCTCTTTGCTGCAAGCAAAGAGCGGCGGCTGATGGAAAGTGGATTGGCGATTCGAAAGTTGATTGTTGCGGCGGGGGTTCGCGCGTAGAATTCGCGCAGCTTGATTTGCGGAGGTGTGCATGTTCGATCGTCGCGGATTTTTGTCGTCAGTTGCTGGGCTTGCTGGGACGGCGGGAGCGTTGAGCCTGGCGCGGGAGTGGCCGGGGCTGTTCGAACAGGAAGCGCCGAAGATGCCGGACAGCGCGCTGTACGGTTCGAATGAAGAGGAATACTGGGCGGAGCTGCGCAAGCAATTCGTGATCCCGCGGGATGAGGTTTATCTGAATAACGGGACGGTGGGATCGTCGCCGATGCCGGTGCTGAAGGCGATTTTCGATGGCTACAACGAAACGGAAAAAATGGCGCAGACCAATCCGGAGGATTATCCGATCTGGGGTTATGCATCCTGGAACGAATTTCGCGATCCGGTGGCGGCGTTTGTGGGTTGCAACCGCGATGAACTGGCGCTGCTGCGGAACGCGACGGAGGCCAACAGCTACATCGCCAATGGTGTGGACATGAAGCCGGGGGACGAAGTTTTGATGACCGACCAGGAGCATCCGGGCGGCGAGCATCCGTGGAATTTGAAGGCGAAGCGGTATGGGATCGTGGTGAAAAAAGTGACGCTGCCGAGGCCGGTGCCGAACGCGGCGGCGGTGATGAATCTTTTCAACGATGCGATTACCCCGCGGACGAAGGTGCTTTTCTTCAGCCACATTTCGACGGTGACGGGCGTGGTGTTGCCGGTGAAGGAGCTCTGCACGCTGGCGCGTTCGAAAGGGATTCTTTCGGCTGTAGATGGCGCGCACGTGCCGGGCATGATGAAGCTGAACCTGCATGAGCTGGGCTGCGACATGTATTCCTCCAGCCCGCACAAATGGCTGCAGGCGACGAAGGGCAGCGGGTTTTTGTACGTCCGGGATGAAGTGATCGACCGGTTGTGGAACACGATTGCGACCGAGGGCTGGAACGACACGAAGATTCGCGCGGAGCGATTCCAGCGGATCGGCAGTTCGAACGTGCCGGCGCTTTGGGGCCTGCGCGCGGCGGTACAACTGGCGAATGAGATCGGGATGGAGCGGATTGAGAAGAGGCACCGCCAGTCGGCTGACTATATTTTGAAAGAGATGGTGAAGCGTGGCGCGGAGTCGTGGACTTCGCCTGACCCGGCACTGCGCTGCGGGATTGCGACGGTGAACGTGCCGCCGCTGCAGATTGTGGACACGGAAAACTGGATGTGGAAGGAAAAGAAGATCCGCATTCGAGGCGGAGCGCCATCGAAAATCCGGCTTTCGACGCCGTACTATCTGCTGCGGAGGGATGTGGACCGATTTTTGGCGGCGTTCGATGAATATAGCCGGGCGAAAAAGGCGGCCTAGGTTGGCAAGAAACTAGACAGTAGGAACTCGGCGCCGTTGCAACAGGTAACGGACCAAGCCAACGAGAAGAATTGCCAGGCAGAGGAGACAGAAGAAGAGCCAAAGGAAGAAGAGTAAGCCCGTCCAGCTGTGCACGTTGGGTTCGAAATGCGCCATAGATGTGACCGCGGGAACAACAAGCAGCGTGACCGCTGAAGCAATTATCCCTGCGCGGAGCAATGGCCCCGGAAGCTCCTTGATGCAAAGCACGATGCAGCCAACCGAGAGAATGAGTATCCCTGAACCGAGGAACAGGAGCATGAGCCCGTCGGAGATCTCCCCGAAGGGCGAGGGCAGTGGGCGTTCCGACGCCCAGCCGCAAAACACTCCGAGGATCGCGGAGTAGGAGCCGATACGAATCAAGAGTTTTCCGCGAGGTAGTGTCATGTTTGGCCGGCCGAAAAGAACCCGTTGAGAGCTTACCTTAGATGATATCGATAGCTTGGGCGGGCGGATGTGGAGTGGTCTTGGGTGGTGTTTAAGGAGTATCGCTTCAAGATGGCGCTGGAAAGAAAGCAGCAGGGAGCAAAGTTTAACTACCGGAAGTGAAATATTCACTGGGGCAGGCGCGTTAAACAGATTGACGGTTGGGATGCGGCGGGAGAGACTGCCAAGGTCGCAAAACCGTGATCTATTTGACGAGGAAAATCTCAGAGACAACGAGGGTGACCATGATTCGCAAGATCCGTCTTCTCACTAGCAGTGCTGTTTTCTTGACGCTTTGTGCTGGACCGGCCTTTCCGCAAACAACTCCTGCGCCGAAAGCAGCGGCGGCCAAAGAGGAGGCGCTACCAACTGCGGACGAGCTTTCCGCGAAATGCGCCAAGGGAAGCGGGGGGAAGGAAGCCTGGGCAAAGATCAAGACGATGACCATGACCGGAACCATCGAAATTCCGGCAATGAACATGACGGGAAAGCTCGATGTCTACGCCAAGAGCCCGAACAGGCTGCTGCGTATCGTCAACATAGCGGATGGGCAATTCATACAGAAGCAGGCATTTGATGGACAGGCGGGATGGAAATCCGATCCGCAGTCGGGCCTGAAGCCGCTTGAAGGAGCCGAACTGGAAGAAACCAAGATTGAGGCGATATTGGATACGGATGCGCGGCTAAAGGAAGTGCACCCGGACATGAAGGTCACAGGACGAGCGAAGGTTGGCGATCGCGACGCGTATACGGCACTGACGCATCAGCCCGGCGGAAAGACGGTGGTGATGTATCTGGACGCGGAAACGGGGCTGCGCCTTGGCGAGGATTCCGAAGGCCTAGATCCATCCGGAAACGTGCTGAAAACGAGCGCGGTTTTTGAGGATTACCGTACCGCGTGCGGGATTCAAGCGGCGTACCGGGTGCGGGTTACGACGCCGCAGTTCGGTTTTGTGCTCAACATCAAGGAAGTACGGTGTAACGAGCCGGTGGACGACAGCATGTTTGCGATGCCGGCTGCGGATCCGGCAGCGCCTCCAAAAAGCTGAGGACTTGTCAGGACTTGACAACTGATCGCTAGGCGGGCCCAAGGATTACTTCTGGGCAACCGACAATTCTGGAGTCAGACACAGGCCTTATTTGTTCACCTGCGAACCGGTGATGAGGATATCGACGAGTCGCCTCGCGCTTTGCCGCCAGTCAGGGCTGGTCGACATGTTGGCGACGCCGACGAGAGCCCGAAGGAGATCCATAGGATTAAGATCCTTCCGAATATCGCCGCTCTTGATCGCGCGCTTCACCAGGGCATCAATCGCTTCCTGGATTTTAGCGTAGGAAGATGCGAACACTTTCTTGTGATCTCCGATCAGGGTATTCAGTGCAGGGGCGATGATCTGCTTCGTCTCGATGGCATCAACGAACAACAATAGCCAGGCGCGCAACGCTTCCATCGGCGACATGCTTTGAGTGAACTTCCGCCCTGCTGCGGCCAGCTTTTCTATCTCAGACCGATAAACTGCCTGCAGAAGTTCCTCGCGAGTCGGGAAATGGCGATACAAAGTCCCCGGCCCAACACGTGCCTCTTTGGCGATGTCGTCCAGGCTGGCATTTGCGCCCGAGCGGGTGAAGGCCACCTTGGCGACCTCTAAAATGTGTTCGCGATTCCGCTGCGCGTCGGCGCGCGGTTTTCGCTGGGCAGGTTTTGACCGTTTCGTGGGCATAAAAAAGATGTAACCGGAGATAGTCTCCGATTATCTAAACGTTCGGAGACACTCTCCGTTTTATCGAAGTGAGCGCGGCTCGTCAATAGCGGCTGCCAAGGAAGGAACGCAAACGGGCCGGCACAAGGAGGAAGAAAATGACAAAGGTTCTTGGGGCGACTTCAACAACAGAGGAAGTTTTGACTGGCGCGAATCTCCACGGTAAGCGGATTCTCGTCACGGGCGTTTCGGCTGGGCTTGGCGTGGAGACAGCGCGGTCTCTTGCCGCGCACGGCGCGCAGGTCGTCGGTGCGGCGCGGGATTTGACGAAGGCCAAAGCGGCGACCGAGCAGGTGCGGAAGGACGCTGCGGCCAATGGCGGGAGTTTTGAACTGCTTGAGCTCGATCTTGCCAGCTTGAAGAGTGTTCGCGCCTGCGCCGACGCATTACTGGCAAAGGGCGATTCTTTCGACCTGCTCATCGCCAATGCGGGAGTGATGGCGACACCGCTCGGACATACAGCGGACGGCTTTGAAACACAGTTCGGCACCAATCACCTTGGGCACTTTGTCCTGGTGAACCGGATTGCGCGCCTTCTTCGCGCAGGAGGGCGACTGATCAATCTGTCTTCTTCCGGTCACCGCTACTCCGACGTTGACCTTCAGGATCCCAACTTTGAGCGGACGCCCTATGAGCCTTTTGTGGCGTATGGCCGATCGAAGACGGCAAACATCCTCTTCGCCGTTGCGTTCGACCAGAGGCACCGCGAGCGCGGCGTGCGCGCCGCGGCCGTGCATCCGGGAGGCATACACACCGAACTGGGTCGCCACATAGATCCGAGCCGCATTCAGGGGATCATCGAGCAGATGAACCAGCAGCTTGCAGCTGAGGGTAAGGGGCCCTTCCAGTGGAAGACCATTCCTCAAGGAGCCGCCACTTCCGTGTGGGCCGGTGTCGTGGCTCTCGCTGACGAGATTGGCGGCCGATATTGCGAGAACTGCCACGTCGGCCAGATCGTTCCCGACCACGTGACGATCAGCGCCATCAGCGAAGGTGTGCGTGGATATGCCCTCGATCCGAAAAATGCGGAAGCGCTCTGGAAGAAGAGCGAAGAACTCGTCGGTGAGTCTTTTGAGAGGCGGGTTTCAGCCTAGGAATAAGAAGTGGTCCATTGTGATGAAGTGAAGCAAAGGAGAGATTCGCCCAACCGGGCCGGGACTGATTGCCGACCTCGAACAAATGTGCTATTCGGAGACCGCTGCGGATAGCGTATCCGCAGCGCCAGTACGCGCGTCTCGTTGATTGACGGAGACCGGCCGAACTAAAGATAGAAAATCGGCGCGGCTCACAAGGCCGACCGGGATGCCGGGTAAACGCCAAGTCAGGAGATCAAACCATGCAATTCAAAGATCACGTGTTCATTGTCACGGGCGCGTCTTCGGGAATCGGGCTGTCGACGGCCATGGCGCTGTCTGATCGCGGCGCGAAAGTGGCCCTCATGGCCCGCAGTGGCGATGCGCTGCACAAGTTGTCGCGACAGCTTCCCGGCAGCTTGCCTGTCCCGGCAGACATGACGAAGTTTGATGGTGTGCGGGAAGCCGTGCGCGCTGTTCACCAACACTACGGCCGCATCGACGGGCTCGTAAATAACGCGGGGCGCAGCTATGCGGCTTCCATAGAGGAGATCGAGCCGGAAGTTTTTGATGAAATCTTCCATCTCAATGTTTTGGGGCCGATCATCGCGATGCAGGCGGTAATTCCAGTGATGCGAGCCCAAGGCGGCGGAAGCATCGTGAACATCAATTCGGGAACTGCGTTCATGACTATTCCCCAATACGGCGTTTACTCGTCTTCGAAACGTGCGCTTCTTGGCTTCAGTCTCACGGCACGCGCCGAGTTGGAAAAGGACCGCATCGTCGTTAGTGAAATCTACCCGTTTATCACGGCGACGAACTTCGGCAAGAACAGGATGGGAAGCCCGGCCAACGGCGGACCGTCCGCCGATTACGCCGCGGGCGACAAGCCCGAATTCGTGGCCGGTCTCGTTCTGCTGGCTATCGAAGAAGGGCAGGCCCAGTATTTCGCGAATGATCGACTTCGCAAAATGGCTGGGGCCGCCGGCTAGGACACCCCAAAGGAGATACTGATGCACGACGGGCGAGGGACATGTTCAAAAGCCCGTGCGAATCACGTTGCAGCGTTTTTCCCCGCCTTATGTGCTCCCCGAGGATTTCTTGACCCTATGCGTGGGGGTCGAATACACTACTAGATTCGAACGCAGCCGCTGAAGCAGCTAGCGGGCTGTGCGGCGGCCGCAGGTGAAAGAGCTGACCGCGCCGCTACGTATATATAAGGGGGATTGTTTTGCCAAAGCGCACATTTCAACCGCGCAAACGCCGGCGCGCCAAGACGCACGGTTTCCGCGTACGCATGAAGACGAAAGGCGGCCGCAAGGTGCTGGCAGCGCGCCGCAAGAAGGGACGCCATCGGCTTACCCCCGAATAAAGCGGGGAGCCCCGCGACTCCGGACGGTGCGGGGCTGCGTGGGGCAACGTTTCCGCGCGAGGCGCGGCTGGTGCGAAAGGTGGAGTTTGACGCCGTATACCGCGCCGGAAAGCGCCGCTCGAGTTCCCACTTCACAGTTTTTTTCCGCGCCAACGAACAGCCGCAGAGCCGCTTTGGATTCAGCATCAAGAAAGCGCTAGGCGGCGCGGTGGTGCGCAATCGGATCCGGCGGCGCCTGCGCGAAATGGTGCGCTGCCACCGGCTGGAGATACCCGCAGGATGGGACATCGTCATACACCCGAAGAGTTCGGTGGCGCGAGCGGAGTTTGCGGCGCTGACGGCGGATTTGCTGCGAGTGCTGAAGGGCCTCTGACAGAAGAGGGCGGACTTCAGCCCGCTCGTACACACAACCAAACACCTATCGAAGAGCGATCGATTCCTGTGCGCGCGGCGCTATTCGCGTTGCGGTTCTACAAAGCCTACTTATCTATCTTGTTTGCGGGGAACTGCCGGTTTCAGCCGAGCTGTTCGCGGTATGCGTACGAAGCGATTGAGCGGTTTGGAGTCGTCAAAGGAATCTGGTTGGGGACGAAACGACTTTTGCGGTGCCAGCCGCTTTGGCGCAAGACCGGGTACGACCCGGTTCCAGAGAAATGGGAAAACATGACCTCCGAAATGAAGGCAAGCGCGATTTCTTCCAGTCGCGTCGCGACGACACAGAATGAGGTGCGTTCGTGAGCTTGCCGGGACAGAAGGACAAGTTCACACCGGAGCTGCGGATCCTCGTGGCGTCGTTGTTGTCGATGGGCGTGATCCTGCTTTGGGCGAAGTACTTTGGGCCGAAGCCGCCGGTTCCACCGCCACAGGCGAACCGGCCAGCGGTGAGCGCTCCGGCGACGCCGGGCCCGGCGACGACAACACCCGCGGCGGGCGCTACGCAGGCGCCTAACCTGGCAGCAGCGATCTCTCCGGCACCGGCGGTGACCGTGCCCCCCAAGAGCGATTCGCAGGAACGCACGATCGTGATCGAGAACGATCTTTATCGCGTGGAGATTTCGAACCGCGGCGCTGTGGTGAAGAGCTGGCAGTTGAAGAAGTACATGGATGACGCGAAGCCGCAGCACGTTTTGGACGTGGTGCATCCTGCTGCGTCACAGCAGACCGGCGGGTGGCCTTTTGCGGTGGTGCTGGAGGATGAGCAGCTGCAGAATGCCGCGAATGCAGGGCTTTACCAGATTTCTTCGGGCGCGGAGACGCTGCATGCGCCGGCGGACGCGGAATTTACCTGGAGCGATGGGCACCTGGAGATTACGAAACATTTCCGGTTTGACCACACCTACGTAGTGCGCGTGGAGACCGCCGCCAAGTTGGATGGGAAACCCATCACCGCGGGAATCGGCTGGTTGGGAGGCTTTGGCGATTTGACGGTGACGAACCCCGCTCCGGTGGAAACCGTTTCGACGTACTACAGCGAGAACGGCAAGATCACGAATTACCTGCACAAGAAGTTGGATGGGCCGGAAAAGTGGGGCCCGGGCGTCTGGCAGGGTGGAAAAGATTTTGTAGGGATTGAGGATCGTTATTTTACGGCAGCATTTCTGCCCGTGGGTAGCGCCGCGCCGGGGACTCTGGAAACGCGCTACTGGAAGACCTCGCGGACGGTGAAGGTAAACGATCAAGACACGCTGGAACCGGTGCCGCAAGTTGCAGCAGCAACGTCGGCGCAACCACTAGCTTTGCGGGTGTACGTCGGGCCGAAAGATTACGACGATTTGAAGAAGATGAACCCGCCGTTGCACGGGCTGATCAGTTTCGGCTGGCTGGAGTTCATCGCTGAGCCCATGTTCCACGGGCTGAAGTGGCTGCACAGCTACGTTCCCAACTGGGGCTGGGCTGTGGTGATCCTGACGCTGATTGTCAACGCGCTGTTTTTCCCGCTGCGGATTTCGAGCTACAAGACGACGCTGAAAATGCAGCGTGTGGCGCCTGAAATCAAGGCGATCAACGAAAAATACAAGAAGTACAAGTTTAACGATCCGAAAAAAGCGGAAATGCAGAAAGAGGTGATGGCGGTTTACCAGCGCGAAGGGATCAATATCGGCGGGGGGTGCTTGCCGATGCTCTTGCAGATGCCAGTGTGGTTTGGACTGAACACGGCATTGCGCGGGGCCATCGAGATGCGGCACGCGAGCTGGCTTTGGATCACGGATCTTTCGTCGAAAGACCCATACTACATTCTTCCGGTGACGATGGGGCTGTCCATGTATCTGGTGTCGAAGATGACGCCGGTGTCGGCTCCCGATCCGCAGCAACAGGCGATGCTGAAGTTCATGCCCATCAGCATGGCGGCGATGTTCGTGGTTTTCCCGTTCTCCAGCGGGCTGGCGGTGTATATTCTGACCAGCAACCTGGTGGGAATCGCGCAGCAGTGGTATCTGAACAAGACGCATCCGGCGCCCGTGCCAGTGAAGCCCGTGCGCGGGAAGAAATCGTAGACAAGGAATTTTTCGGAAGCGCTCGTTAAGGACGATTCGTTCGAACGCCGCATGACCCAAGAACTTATCCGCGATGGCAAGCTGGATCGGCAGGCAACGGCCGAGGCGTTGAGGAGTTTTCTGGAGAACATTGTGCGCACGTCTGGGCTTGAATTAAAGGTGAGTGTGCGGGCGGTTGCTCCGGGAACGGCAGGCGTAGAAGGCGACGCGGAAGTGCTCGCCGATCTGGATGGGCGGGACAAAGAGATTCTGCTGGGGCATAACGCGGAAGTTTTGAAAGCGTTCGAACATCTGGCGTTTAAGGCGCTGCGGCTGGAGCCGACGTTCCACGAAAAAATCCATGTGGACAGCGCAGGTTACCGGGCGCTGCGCTTTGAAGAATTGCGGATGACGGCGCGGGTGGCGGCGGAACGGGTGCAAACTTCGCGGCAGCCGTTTACGCTGAATCCTATGTCGTCGCGGGAGCGACGGATCGTGCATCTGGCGCTGAAGGATATGACGGGCGTTCGAACGGAGAGCATTGGCGTGGGAGAAGAGCGTCAGGTGGTGATTCATCCTGCGGACGGCAAGACTTCGCGGTAATTCCTCGTTGTAAGAAAAAGGACAGGCAGTTCTGCCTATCTACATCGTGACCCAACCTTTTGAGAGAACGTTTCCGTCGGCGGCGAAGCGTACGCGATAGGTGAAACTGGAGGGGCGGTCGCGGAGCGCGGACTGAAAACGGATGTCGGCGAATTCCACGATGGCTACGTCGCCTTCCTTGTGAAAGCGCGTGACGGGAAAACGGGCGAACCCGAGGACTTTTTGGACTTCGGGCAGGCGGCGGGCGGCGTCAATGTAGGAGTTCGGAAAGGCATCCGGGTAGTAGTGGTGTTCCTGCGCGATCAATTCCGTGTCGCTGGGCTTGTCGCTGAGATCCATTCGTAATTCATAGACGCCGTGCTCGGTGCGAACCAGTCCGTCCCAATGCCAGAGGGAGGGAGGAAGCGGAAGGGCACCGATCGATTGGACCTGCAGAGGATAGAGTTCGGCGAATTTTTGAATCCGCGCGAAGGCGACGTGGTGCGCGTAAAGCGTGAGCGCGACATAGATTAACGAGGCGAGAAATCCGGCACGATTCCAGGTGTCGTGGCGAATCTTCACACCCCAGCCCTGGAGCGCGGGGAGCAGGAAGATTGCGGTGAAAAGCAGGGTTGCGCCCAAGACGACCTGGGAAGAAATCGGCGCGCCGACAATTTCGGCAATTCTGGCAATAAGCACGGGGGCGGGCAAAAAAACCAGCCACACTCCAATGGCGCGCGCTTTTACTTTTTCGGGATGGGAATAGACCCAGGCGAGCAGCTGTGGCACGAGAAAAATTGCGGTCAACGTGAAATCGACGATGAAGATGAGATCCCAGGCGGGGCGCGACCATTGCAGCGGCGACCAGATCATGGTCCCGAAGGAAGTGACCAGATCGAGCAGAATGTGGCTGAGAAGGCCGACTGCGTAGATGCCAGCAAGCGCGGCGAAGGAAGGTAACTCCCATTTTCTCCAGCGCCCGAGCGCTTGCGTGATGGCCGCGAGGAGCAAAGCCCAGAGCGGAAGAAGCACCAGCGAATGTGTGAGGCTGCGGTGCCAGGTGACGATGAGAAGTTTGTCGCTGGAGAAAATATCTCGGAACACGTCGGAGTCCGGAAAGATGGCGCCGAGCATCAGCGACCAGGTGATGACGCGGCCGCGGTTGATCGAGCCGGAGGCGAACATGTCTTCGCCGCGGAAGACGGCCTTTCCGATTAGGGCGCCGGCGATGCCGTGGGTGATGGTGTCCATTGTCGAGAATTATTGGATGGCTGCGATTTTCATGGTTTTAGCGAACGAAGAGAAGCGGTGTCTTTTTTGCGAGGACGGTTCCGACACGGCGGGCGGAAACGCCGTGATGCTGTAGCGCGGTGAGGGCGGCGTCCGCGGATTCGGGTGCGACGGAGACGAGCAGGCCGCCGGAAGTTTGGGGATCGAAGAGCAAATCCTGATATTCGGACGGGACGGTCGGGTCGAAAACGGCGCAATCGCCAATAAAAGCGCGGTTATTCTTCAGGCCGCCGGAGAGGTGGCCTTCGCGTGCGGCTTCAGCGGCTCCAGGAAGATAGGCGAAGGCGCGGTGATCGATTTCGAAGGAAACGGATTCGATGCCGTGCGCGGGATCGCCGAGGGCCATTTCGCGAGCATGGCCGAGGAGGCTGAAGCCGGTGACGTCGGTGACGGCGTGCACGTGTTTTGCGCAGCCGGTTTTTTCGTCTAGCTCCTGCAAGGCGGCAGCGGCATCGCGATTGAGTGTGGTCATCGCGGCAACTGCGGCGGCGAGGGACTCCGGCGTGGCGCGCTCTTTTTTCAGCGCGGTGGTGATGACTCCGGTGCCGAGAGGCTTGGTGAAAAGCAAAACGTCTCCCGCGCGCGCGCCGACATTTCTCCAAACTCGATGCGGATTGATGACTCCGGTGACGGCGTAGCCAAAGAGCATGTCTTCGTTGCGAATGGAATGGCCGCCGATGACGCTGCATTTTGCTTCGTTCATTTTCGAAAGGCCGCCGCGAATGATTTCTTCAAGGATGGCGGGGTCGCCTTTTTCGGGAAAACCAACGATGGATAGCGCGGAAACGGGGCGGCCGCCCATGGCGTAAACATCGCTAAGGGCATTGGCGGCGGCGATTTGTCCGAAGAGGTGCGGATCGTCGACGATGGGCGTGAAGAAATCCACGGTTTGGACAAGCGCTAGGCCTTCGCCGAGCAGATAGATTCCGGCATCGTCGTTGGTGTCGAATCCGACGAGGACGTTTGGATCGGTCTGGCGCGGCAACTTGCGCAGCACGGCGTCCAGCGTGGCGGGATTGAGTTTTGCGGCGCAGCCCGCGGCTTTTGCCATCGACGTGAGTTTAACTGGGTTCGACAAATTCCCTCCTGGTGCATTGGCATTATAAGGATGCTGGTTCACGATTGCTTGTGACATTCTCGTTCGTAAAGTCCGGGGCGAGTTGCGCGAGAAGCGGGAACATGGTCTTATCGGCGAATGGCTTGGGACATCTGGCTGATCTTTTTTGTGCTGGCCGTGATACTTCCGTGGCGCGGGCGAGCTCGCCTGAAGACATTGCTTGTAATGCCGCACGTCGGAGCAATGGAAAGGATTGTTTTATATGCCTCGACCATTGCGTTTCAATGGGTGATTGTGGCGGTGGTGTCCTGGCGGGCTTGGGCTCACGGATACACTGCAGTTGAATTGGGACTAACGACGCGCGATGGCACGAGGCTGATAATTGGTTCGATTGTCGGCGCCGCGACGATTGCGACATTCCACTGGTTTAATTTGCGCCGTGTGGGGCGGATACGTCCTAACTCTCGAGGGTCGATTCAGGCTATCGCTGAGCGCATTTTGCCGCAGTCTACGATGGAACTGCTGCCTTTTCTAGCACTTGCGATTACTGCAGGGCTTTGCGAAGAGTTTCTCTATCGCGGTTTTGCAATGGCAGTGTTGACGCGTCTGGGAGTAGTCGCTTGGGTTGCGGTGCTGGTTTCGTCTATTCTTTTTGGGTTGGCGCACCTGTACCAGGGACGCGGTGGCCTTGTAAGCACCATGTTTGTGGGAATCGTGCTCGGAATCGGCCGGGTCATGTATGGTAGTCTGGTTCCGGTGATTTTCTGGCACGCCGCGGTAGATGTAATTGCGGGAATCGCCGGGCCGCGGTATTTGTTAAGATCTTCTTTAAATACTGTAGAATCAATAAGTTAAAGGAGTATTTGCAAACAATTACTTCTATGACAACAGCGGCGTCCCCAACCCTCTCCGCCGAGACCATTCGCCGTGCCCTGGGAGAGTTTCAACTTGCGGTAAGCGACCAGCAAGTGCTTCAAATTCAACAGTATATAAAAATTCTCCTGCAGTGGAATGAAAAGATAAACTTGACGGCGATTCGCGATCCTCTGGAGATACTAAATCGTCATTTTTGCGAGTCCATGTATGCGGCGGTGGCTGTATCTGTGGAAAACGGTCGGCTCGCCGACGTAGGGTCGGGGGGTGGGTTTCCGGGGATACCGCTCAAGATCATTAGGCCAGATTTGCAGGTTTTTTTGATCGAATCGAACATAAAGAAGGCGACTTTTCTTGCGGAAGTCATTCGAGAGCTTGGACTTACGGATGCGAGGGTCATTGTTTCCCGTTATGAAGAGCTGAGCGAAGAGGTGGCGCCGCTCGATTTCGCGTGTTCACGGGCGCTGGGGGAGTTTTCGGCCTTTCTGGAGTGGGCGCGCTCGGATCGGATAGCAGCTAAACAGGTTATCCTCTGGATTGGGGCCCGGGATCTGCCGGAAATACAGAAGGTCCGCACCTGGGAGTGGCATGAGCCAATCCCGGTGCCGAATTCTCTGAGGCGTCTTCTACTTGTGGGGACAAAGAAGAGCTAGAGTGTCGGCTCATCGACCTAGGGGTCCATGCGGATCGAGAAATACCTAGGTGATTTGAAATTTCTCTGATTTCCAGAGATCTTCTCCGAGGAACAAAGCAAGCGAGACAGAAGCCTATGTCCATGTTCCACGTGGAACATAAGGGGGAGAAATGTGCCAGTGTGGCGTAGCTTTCGGATGAAACAGCGCGAGGCTCGAGGTTCAACGGATGGATTTTCAGTATCAATTCGATGTTCCACGTGAAACAACTTGCAACGTAAGGTTCGATTTGCTAGATTCTGGCTCGCGAGGAACTGTTTGGCTCGAATTATTGCGGTTGCTAACCAAAAAGGTGGGGTCGGGAAGACCACGACGGCGGTGAACTTGGCCGCATGCCTCGCCGCCGCTGAACAACCCACGCTGTTGATTGACTGCGATTCCCAAGCCAATTCGACTGCCGCCATTGGGTTTGCCAAGGATCCTTCACGTAGAACGCTTTACCACGCCCTGATTCTCAACGAGCCATTCGACAAAATCCTCCAGAAGTCGCAAGTGGATCGATTGGATGTCGTCCCCGCCGACAAAAACCTCGCGGGAGCAGCCGTAGAGCTGGTGAACGCGGAAAACCGGGAATATAAACTGCAAGCGGCCCTCAAGTCCCTA
>Ga0207152_1133_pt1 | contig 15381 bp, 17 predicted proteins | sample Alteio_BWMinHeat_30_FD_153590 | JGI IMG/M metagenome (GOLD analysis project Ga0207152, IMG submission 153590) | Enriched cells from forest soil in Barre Woods Harvard Forest LTER site, Petersham, Massachusetts, United States -... | ecosystem: Environmental > Terrestrial > Soil > Temperate forest >... | reverse complement strand
TAAAACTCCATTCGGCTCCATCCGTCAATGACGTTCTGCCTGCTGGTTTTGAACTGGTATTCATTGGTAACCAGAATAATGACCAATATGGACAGGAATATGACAAAAACACTTGCCCACCATCCTATATTCTCCCATACATGAGAAAAAGTATAGGCCTGGCTGAGGATATTGATATCGTTGGTGCCTACTTTGAATATGCCACCATCGATACCATAATTCCATAAAACAAGGGTTAGTACAAATAGTCCCGTTAGTATCCAAACGGTGCGGTATTTTTTTATTTTAAGCCATTCTACGGCGAGTAAGCTATTCATAATTTTAGTTTGTAAGCTCCATGAATTTTGTTTCGAGGCTTTTCTTTTTCATAGCCAAATGTGATAATATGATGCCCTTGCTGATGCAATATTGGTTCACTGCTGTGCTCGTAACAACATCATCGCAAACCAATACCAGTGAATCGCTGAGTAGTTTTGCTTCTTTGATGCCGGGCATGTTTTGTAATACTTGCTGCAATGCGGATATATCAGCAGCCTTTACTTCAATGGTATCCTTACTTAGTAATACTTCTGTTACAGGACCGGTTAGCAGCAATTCACCTTTTTTTAAGATGGCTACGTGCGTGCATACTTTTTCTACTTCGTCCAACAAATGGCTGGCCATGATAATAGTATAACCTTCGCTGTGCAGTTGCTTGATGAGCTCGCGTATCTCGGCAATACCAGCAGGGTCAAGACCATTGGTCGGTTCGTCGAATATGAGCACTTTGGGTTTGCCGAGTAATGCTGAGGCTATTGCGAGGCGTTGTTTCATACCGAGTGAATAGGTTTGAAATTTGCTGTCTTTGCGTGCTAAGAGGTCTACTTTTTTTAGTACATCTAACTTGTCGTCCAGCTTATTTTGCTTGATGGCTGCAGCTACTTCGAGATTGTCAATAGCAGAGAGGTAAGGGTAGAAGTTGGGTGTTTCGAGAATAGCGCCAATTTGCTTGCGCGCATCGGCTGCATTCATGCCACCAAACCATTGATAACTGCCGGCATCGGCTTTGAGCACATCAAGAATAGTGCCCAGCATGGTGGTCTTACCACTGCCGTTGGGGCCTAAGATGCCAAATACGCTTCCTTCAGGTACATCGAAGGAAACATTCTTAAGCGCCTGTATGGGCTTATAGCTCTTTGAAATATTTTGAATGGAAAGAACAGGTTGCACTGTGATATATTTTTTCTAAAAGTAGAAAAATATATTTTGTAAGTACTACACTCTTTATTGAATTCACCTACAAATTCACGTCATTAGCCTATTAGAGAAATAAGTCCTTCTGCAAAGGTTTGCCGGGGTTCACAGCATATAGTGACAGGTCTGTAATGCCGGCTTTGTGTAATACATCTTCGTCTAAGAATAAATTGCCGGTACAATCCTTTGAAGATTGGGAAAGAATATAAAATGCAGCATCGGCCAGTATCTCCGGCTTGCGACTGCGGTCTGCCATTTCGGTACCACCGAGTATATTCATTACAGCAGCTGTTGCTATCGTTGTGACTGGCCATAGGGCATTAGCCGCAATGTTATCTTTTTTAAATTCTGTTGCCCAGCCCAGTGTCATGAGGCTCATGTTGTATTTAGATAGGGTATAAGCAACAGAAAGCGCCAACCATTTAGGGTCTAGATTTACAGGTGGTGATAAGGTGAGTATGTGTGGATTGGTAGCCTTTTTAAGGAATGGAATACAATGTTTTGTAACTAGAAAGGTGCCGCGCACATTAATATCGTGCATCAGGTCGAACCGTTTTGTTTCTGTTTGCTCGGTGTTGGTTAATGATATGGCTGAAGCATTGTTTACAAGACCATCGATGCCACCAAAGGCATCGACCGTTTTTTGTACAGCATTTATTATTTGTGCTTCATCACGTATATCGCATTGTATGGCTAATGCATTCCCACCTGCTTTTATTATTTCTTCCGCTGCACTATGTATGGTGCCACCCAGGCGCGGGTCTTCCTGTACAGATTTGGCCACTACAGCAATATTTGCACCTTCCTGAGCCAGGCGCAGGGCTATAGCTTTGCCGATGCCACGGCTGGCACCTGTAATGAAATATGTTTTTCCTTTTAACAAGGTCATTGTATGTGAAGTTAAACAAAATGTGTGAGCCCCCTCCAACTCCCCCGAATGGGGGAGAGGTGATATGACGCAAAAAAAGCTGCCTTTAAGGCAGCCTTTTTCTATAAAAGTACAGGAATAATAATTTATGCTGCTATTGTTGCTTCTTGCTCAACATGCTTTACAAATTCTACAGCAATGTGCAAACGTACATCTTCACTTACCACCATTCCACCCCCTTCTGTAAGCGCCTGCCATTGCAGGCCAAATTCTTTCCGGTTTATTTTGCCTTCTACTGTAAAGCCGGCTCTTGTATTGCCCCACGGGTCTTTTATCATACCGCCAAATTCCACATTCAATGCGACTGGTTTTGTAATACCACGCATCGTTAAGTTGCCATGTAATTTGTAATCTTCGCCTGTTTTTTCGAGACGGGTGCTATCAAAAGTTATTTTAGGATGGTTTGCAGCATCAAAAAAATCAGGTGATTTCAGGTGACCGTCACGTTGCTCGCTATTGGTAGATATAGAATCCACATCTGCGTTAAAGTGTATTTTAGCTGTTGTAAAATCATCTCCGTTTGTTTCTACGGCAGCATCAAATTTTTGGAAATGACCAGTTACATTGCTGATCATCATGTGTCTTACTTTGAACTGAACTTCTGAATGTGAAGCATCAAGGTTCCATTTTGTGTTTGTCATAAATTTGGTTTGTGTTTTTTATGTTTTGTCCCGAATATTCGGGATGGTTTGTTATACTTTTTTAATCTTCTATTCTCATTTTTTCCAGCAATTCATTCAATAAGGTTGCTTCTTCTTCGCTAAGTCCGGTTAAATTCGTGCCCAGGTCATCACTATCTTTTGTTGCAGCTGATAATATTTCTATGCCCGTTTCCGTTAATGATATCAGGGTTTCTCTTTTATCTTCTTTCGAAGTGGTACGTTTGGTTAATTTTTTAGCTACCAATCTATCTACTATGCGCGGCACATTCGAGCTCTTTTCTATCATACGCGAGCCAATGTCCCTTACACACATAGCTTCGGGATGTTTCCCTTTTAATATGCGCAGCACATTATATTGCTCCGGTGTAAGGCTGTGTTCTTTTAATACTGCACTCATTTTAGTTTTGAGCCAGTAGTTTGTATACATAAGATTTAAAATTGCCTTATGTTTATTGTCCTTAAACTTGTTACTTTTTATTGCATCTTCAAGTTTCATAATGCAAATATATGTACATACATGCAATTATGGAAATAAGTTTCCCTTATAGTCATATAAAACAAGCCCATGATCTATGTAATGCATTGATATAGATAGTAGTATCTCAATTTGAAAGACCTTCATCTCATATCGGTACGCATAAGTTATTAATTTTTAATAGTTTTTATCAGGCAAACTGTACATAAGAATAAATCGGTTATCTTTACAATTCGAAAAAATCGAGCTTTAATACATTATTAATTTTACATATGAATTTGTTTGTCGGGAACCTAAGCCTTGAGACTACTGAAGAAGATCTGAGGAGGATATTTTCTGAATTTGGAGAGATACTATCTGCTAAAGTGTTGGTAAAAGCAGACCCTGCAACCGGTCAGCCACGTAAATTTGGCTTTGTAGACATGGCAGATAAATTTCATAGTTATGATGCAATAGATAATCTTGACTGCACCTATTTGCAAGGAAATATCATTTCTGTAAAAGAAGCTAAGCCGCCGGGAGGCCAGGGTGGTGGCAGAATGGGTGGTGGTAATCGTCGCCCGGGCGCGGGTGGTAGCAGTGGCGGCAACAGGCCACGCTTTAATAAAAGATACTAATCAATTTATTATAGTCCGATTGTGTAACGGTAGCACAACAGACTCTGACTCTGTTAGTCTTGGTTCGAATCCAGGTCGGACTACATTTGTAGGGATCGCGTTACTGTGATCCTTATTTGTTTTACACCGATTTGTTATTGAATAATGATAAAGAATGATCGCTTATAAAGATATAAGCATTGTTAATTTTCTTAGTTTAAAAAAATATATAGTCGGTTGACAGTATATTTGTGCTTATTGTGAAACGGTTTTTAGTTACCATATTAGCTTTCCTATACCTGGCCTCTGTGTCGGGTGCAACCGTTCATTTGCATTACTGCATGGGTCAGCTAATAGGTGCCAGCCTGGTACATAATGATAAAGATGAGCATCGGTGCCCGCGTTGCGGCATGGCAAATAAATTGAACAATGGCTGCTGCAAAGATGTACATAAAATAATCAAGACCGGTCAAACCCATACGCAAGGGACTACAATTGCATTTGCACCTGTCAAACTAATTGCTACTTCTCCTGTTGCATTTTACAATTTTGATGTGCTTGTTAATTCACAAGGCATAGATAATATATTACTAAGCAATTCGCCGCCTTCCAAATGGCGAAGTTGTCCTATCTATATTCAAGTCAGGAATTTCCGTATTTAAAGTAGGTCTTAATGCCTATACACGATAATGCTATGAAAATAGTGTATCGTTTTTATACATTCTATTCAACAATTTTTTAAAAAATACGAAAATGAAAATTCTAAAAATATTTGCAGCAATAGCAATATTATGTATTGCTTTTAATACCGCACATGCACAAACAATAACCGAGACCATAAAAGTGTCGGGTAACTGCGGAACCTGTGAAAAGCATATTGAAAAAGCAGCTAAAGATGCAGGTGCTGACAAGGCAAACTGGAACAAGAAAACAAAATTTTTAACTGTTACTTACGACAGAAAAAAAACAACCAACGATGCTATCCAAAAGAAGATAGCTGCAGTAGGGTATGATACTGAAAAATATACGGGTGATATCAAAGCATATAAAGACCTTGATGAGTGCTGCCAGTATGAAGGGAAAAGAAAAAATTGATCATTTTTAAAACAAGAAATTATGAAAAACATCATTGTAATAGTGCTGCTGGTACTCTCAGTTCCGGCAATGGCACAAATCAAGTCTGCATCATTAATGGCAAGCGGCCTCACTTGTAGTATGTGCAGCAAGGCTATTTACAAGGCATTATTAAAGGTGCCTGAAGTGAAGGATGTGCAGGTAGATATAAATAAATCGAAATACACTATTCAATTCAGAGACGATGCTAAAATTGTATTGGATGATATTAAAAAAGCTGTAGAAGATGCTGGCTTCTCTGTTGCGTCTATGCAAGTAACAGCAAACTTTAATCATGTTGAAATATCAAACGATGCGCATATTTCAGTGGCAGGAAACAATCTTCATTTTCTTGGTGTAACCAAACAGGTGCTTAACGGAGACAAAACATTTACTATGGTGGATAAAAATTTTCTCCCCGCTAAAGAATATAAAAGATATAGTAAGTATACTCAAATGAAATGTGTTGAAACAGGATACATGGCGGCATGCTGCCCTAAAAATGGTATTGTTGGCACACGTATTTATCACGTTACATTGTAAATGTTTTATGAGATCAGCTATAGGATCAATGCTTTTATTTTTCACATGTTGTAGTTGTAAAACATGGTCGCAAGAACTATTTGTATATACCGAGCCGGCAAGCAATATGCCAGCCAGGTCAATAGGCGTTCGTTTGAGTAACTGGTTTATGGATGAGAGCCCTACAGACCGTGTTAATTATCATTTTGTACCCGAGGTGATGTGGGGCGCTAATAAATATCTAATGCTACATGTAGAAGGTTATTTCAGTAACCGTAGTGAAAAGTTTAATATGGAAGGTGGGGCGCTCTATGCCAAATACCGTTTTTTCAGTAATGATAAAGTGTACAGACATTTACGCTTAGCAGCTTTTGGCCGTGTGAGTACTAATAACGGGGACATACACCAGGAGGAAATACAGATCAATGGACATAATTCCGGGATAGAATTAGGATTGATCGGCACACAACTTCTGCATAAGCTTGCGCTATCTACTACCGTTAGCTATCAACACGCTATGAATAACGGGAATGGAAATGAATATCCTGCTACACTTTCAGATAATGCATTGAATTACAGTTTGTCTATTGGCAGGTTAATATTACCAAAAAATTATACGAACTATAAGCAAACGAATGTTAACCTGATGGCAGAATTTTTGGGACAAAATTTGTTAAACAATAAAATGTATATGGATATAGCCACTTCAGTGCAATTCATTATTAACAGTCAGACAAGGGTGGATATAGGATATAAAAAAGAACTGTATAGCAATATGCTCCGAACTGCTCCCAATGGCTTTTTAATACGCATTGAGCATTTGTTTTTTAATGCGCTATAAGGTCTTCATGTAAATACATACATGAATTTATTTTTACCTGTCTGAAATTTATGAGATCACATATTTTCAGGGTAGATTATCCAGGTTAATAATTTAAAGCATTGTAGATGAGCATGTACAATACTTTTTTAGTTTTACATAAATATTTTTATCAAAACATATAATTCTATAAATAAGGCTACGTTGGTATTATTGATACTGGTTTCTTTATTTTCCTGTGCATCCGGAAATGATAAGCATGAAAATATTGGAAACGTAGATGCCCAAACTGTTGCCAGTCCTGCTTATGATAGCAGTTTGGCGAAGGGTAGTGTAATTGATCCTGTTATTTGTAATAGTGACAGGAGCCAAAGCTATGCATTATACTTGCCCTCTTATTACAGATCAGACAGATCATATCCCTGCATCTATTTTTATGATGCGCATGCAAGGGGAGTTATGCCGGTGCGACTATATAAAAACATTGCTGAAAAATATGGCTTTGTGCTTATAGGCTCCAATGTTTCTAAGAATGGTATAACATGGGAGGTTACTAATAACACGGTAAAGATACTGATGGAAGATAACCGTCGTAGAATCAATATTGATGCTAAACGGATATATACTTCAGGTTTCTCCGGTGGGGCAAGGGTTGCCAGTTCTATTGCTATTACAGATGGCGGTATTGCAGGTGTTATAGGTTGCGCTGCCGGGTTCCCGAAATTACAAGAAGCGTTTGAGCATAAGTTTGATTATGTTGGTATGGTGGGTGAAGCGGATTTTAATTTAACTGAAATGACCCAATTGGATGAGCAACTGGAACAGAAGGGGTTCATGCACCAGTTACTTACTTATAATGGTAAGCATGGCTGGCCACCTGCTACTGATTTTGAAACTGCATTACTATGGATGCATGTAAATGCTATGAAAGCACATTTGCAACATACTAATGATACCATTGTAAATGATCTAAAGAAAGCCATGACAAAACGTATAACAGCGGCCACAAAACTAATAAATCTGGTAACAGCCCGACAATTAATAGAAGGAATAATTAGAATGCTGGATGGCTTAACAGATATTTCATCTTATAAAAAGCAATTGGTTGAATTAACCGCAAGCGCTGCGTACAAAAAGGGGGTTATAACACAACAACAATTAGAACAGCAGGAGGCTAATACACAGCAAGAATTTGCCAAACAATTTCCCGCACAAACATTGCAATGGTGGACAGACAAAATTGCCGAATTAAATAAAACTATCCATATTGCAAGATCAAAACAGGTAGCACAGATGAACCAAAGGGTACTAAATTATTTAGGACTTATTAGTTATATGTATTCCGATCATGCTTTAAAATCTGATGACCTGGTTAATGCGGACAATTATTTGAAGATATTTTTGACTGCAGATCCTGCAAATCCTGATTGTCATTACCTGAGAGCGGTCTACTATGTTAAAAAAAGAGACAATGCGAATGCTTTGACCGAGTTGGGCAAGGCTACTGACGCGGGGTATAATGACTTAGAACAGTTATTGAGTGAGACGGCGTTTTATTCTTTACAAAGCGATACCAGGTTTGAAAAAATAAGAGATAGTGTGAAAGAAAATTTAGTGCTGAATAAATAGCGGCCCTCTTATTTATTAATTACTATTTTCTGTATCGTATTATCAACCGCCAAAAAGTAAATACCATTAGGTTGTGTACTGATATCTACTATAGTTCGTAAACCTCCTTCGTAGATAATATTGCCTGCCATATTATAGATACTAAACTGTGTGTCCTTCATTCCCGATACGATGAATTTTCCATTATTGGGGTTGGGTGATATGATTATACCAGTAGTTTGGCCCACAGTTTTTACTCTGGTAGAAGGCGCTATCTTTCTTACCCTGTTATTGGCTTTATCAGCTATAAAGAGATTGCCAGCATTGCTTACAAATACACCTATTGGTGCATTCAGTTCAGCACTCAACGGAGATCCCCACTCACCAGTATAGCCAGCAGTGCCATTGCCTGCAATAGTAGAGATATTGCCCGCTGTGTTTATTTCTCTTATCCTGTTATTGCCCATGTCTGCCACATATATATTACCGGTAGCATCTGCAAAAACACTTTGAGGTATCTTAAATTCGGCATTAATAGCTGGGCTGCCATCTCCTGAAAATCCAAAACTGCCATTACCTGCAAACGTGTTGATGATGCCAGATGTGTTTACCGTTCTTATCCTGTTATTGCCCCCGTCAGCTATATATAAATTCCCCGCATGGTCAAAACAGATAGCTGCCGGCCCAGATAGTTTTGCATTAATTGCCAGGCCTGCATCACCAAAGAAACCAACGGTACCTTTACCTGCTATAGTTGTAATAGAGCCGGTAGACAAGATCATTCGAATACAATTATTGCCATAGTCAGCAAAATAAATATTGCCTAAAGTATCTGCTATTACACAGGTTGGGTAAGATATTTTTGCATTGATAGCTGCTCCACCATCTCCAGAATAACCTGATGTACCTGTACCACAAATAGTATATATCATGCCGGTGGTGGTATCTATTTTTCTTATCCTGTGGTTATAGCAATCAGCTATGAGTATATATCCTTGTTTGGTTATGAATACACTCGCAGGTAAAGATAATTGTGCAGATGTAGCTGCAATAGTATCGCCATTATAGCCTGAAGCTATTGTGCCTGCTATTGTTGTTATTTTACCGGTTGTAGCGGCTACTTTTCTTATCTTGTTATTATACTGGTCTGCTATATAGACGTTCCCGGCATTATCTACAAAAACGCATGAGGGTTGGTCCAGTTCGGCAAGCGGGCCGGGCCCACCATCACCTGTACTTCCAATAGTGCCGTTGCCTGCTATGGTTGTAATTACATTTTGTGCATTCGTACCAATCTGTATTAAGTTTAGACCTAATAAAAACAGTATTATATAGGGGAGTTTCATTTTATAAAAATAACCCTTTTATAACCAATTTTATGCACAGCATGTGTTCGTAAAAGTATCTGCATAAAGTTTAGTATATTTATATATACTAAGATGTCGCAATGAGATATTTATTTGTCGGTATCCTTTTTATTATTCTCCCCGTCTCAGCATTTTGTCAGCTGAATGCTAATAGTATAGCTACACCTTTAGTGCAAAAACCAACATCTAAGGCAAGCACTGTTATTAATACATGGAAACAAGGTGTGACAAATATGACTTCTGACGCTGCTGTTAGTTTTACAAACCTGCAGATTGTTCCTGCCAATTACCAGGCTACGCTTCCTCAGCCTATATCAAGCGATGGCCTGTTTGGTTTATTGATATTGCTTGTCCATCCTGATGTGTCAGACGTAAAGCCTTTGGTAGATAATACACTACAACATTAAAATTAAAAAAGAGGAGTGCTCACTCCTCTTTCTTTATTGTTCGTTTTCCTGCAGTTTTGCGCAGGTAGTATAGTCATTATAAGAAACTAATATGCCATTATGTTCTTCTGTGCAACCGCAACTTTTACCGGGTGCTTTATCCAGGTACACGTCAGGTGCGTAAGTAGCCGGCTGGTTCATAGCTTCATCTTCGGTACAAATAGCATAGCCATCTTTATGCATACAAATAGGGTAGTTAATATCGTATTTTGAATGAGCCACATTAGATGCGGGAGTACGATAAGGATAAGTAGCCGCATAGGGCACATTGCCATTTCCGGCATTATTATTTACAGCGTCAGAACCGCCGTTGCAGGATGCAGGCAGATTACCACATACAGTATACCCATTTTGATTCCTGCAAACCCTATAATTCTGATCGTATTTAGAGCAATATTTTGCCTGCGCATGGGCGTTTATACTTACCAACCCTGTTAGTATCAGCCCTAATAATATCTGTTTCATGATCTTTTGCTTTTAGGTGAATAAAATCACTGTCATACAAGAGGTTATGAAAACCGTACCACCAAACGTTAAAGAAATAAAAAAATGATTTTATGCTTTGCTTGACAATTGTTTATAAGACTGATATGTTTACATCAAATAAGTCTTATGAAGAAATACATCCTGCTCCTTGTTGTTCTTTTACCCCTTATCGCACATGCCCAATCTGTAGAGGCCTATTTTGAGAAAATAAGGAATAATAAAGCAGAGCTCATAGCCTTCTTTTCACAAATGCCCAAGGGTGGCGACCTGCATCATCATTATAGTGGCTCTGTATATGCCGAAACGTATATTGCAGATGTGTTCAGTAAAAATTATTTTATCAATACCGGCACATTGCAAGTGCTTAAACAACCACCGGCCAATGCTGATAAAAAACTATGGAAGCAGTTTTCCGCTATCAAAGATTCAGGTCTTATTGAATCCTACAAACAAAAGCTATTGCAAAAATGGTCTGTAAAAGATTATAATGGTATTAGCTATCCTTCTGATAAACAGTTTTTCGAAACCTTTGGTGGTTTTGGCCTTGCCAGTTGGGAAACACAATCTGAAGGATTGGTAGAATTAAAGAATAGGGCGAAGAAAGAAAATGTGAGCTATATAGAAACTATGTTCACCACTATTTCATGCGACCCGCTAAAGACTATTGATACTTCTTATGATCATTTACTGGAGCAAGCCCAAAACAATAAAGATGAAGCTGCCACAACAAAACTATTAGATGCACTGTATAGGCTCGCAAATGAAAAAGGTGCAAAAGCATGTGCCGATAATTTTAATAATTATGTAGCTGATCTTCACAATACACTGCATATCGATGATTCTTCATTTACAATGCGTTATCAGAATTACGTTGTACGCACCATGCAACCACTTGCAGTATTTAGAAATTTAGTGGTCGCCTTTATGTCTGCCGATGCCAGCAAACTGATAGTCGGCGTTAATATTGTAGCCCCCGAAAATAATGACACCTCCATGCGCGACTATTGGTTGCATATGCAAATGTTCAAATACTGTCATGCTAAATTCCCGAATGTTAAATACAGCATGCATGCCGGCGAGCTCGTACTCGGCATGGTGCAGCCCGAAGAGCTTACCTGGCATATTAGCGAAGCAGTTCGCATCGCAGGTGCCAACAGGATAGGGCATGGGGTAGACCTGCCTTATGAGTATAAACCCTACCAACTGCTGCAATATATGGCGGAACACAAAACAGCCATTGAAATAAACCTATACAGCAATGAATTTATCTTAAAAGTAAAAGACAGCGAACACCCTTTAAAACTCTATAAAGATTTTGGTGTACCCATCGTTATCTGCACAGATGATGCGGGCGTACTCCGCAGCAACCTCATCCACCAATACGTACTATTGGCTATGCGTTACAAATTCATCCATTATGCCGATATAAAACATTTTGTTTACAACAGTATTCAATACAGTTTTATAGAAGAGCCTGAAGTAAAGGCATATCTCAAACAAAAGCTCGACAAAGATTTTGATAGGTTTGAAAAACAGGTATTAGCTGTTAATGTTAATAATTAATGATTTATTCCTATTTTGTTTATAACTAAGCACCTTTTATGAAAATACGAACCTGCCTGTTTATAGTTGTCATTATGGTCGTTGCCGTAAATGGCATAGCACAAACCAAATGCGATTGCTACGAACGGTTAACGATGCTTTCAAACCTGCAGTACACGCAAAATAAATATGACGAATCATACAAGTCTTTATTAAAGGCGCTTTCTTATAGAGATACAGTAAATTGGAACACCGACGATTATCATTTATTGGCTGATTTTGATACGCACTATGGTAATTTTAAAGAAGCACAAAAGCACATCAGGTCTTTTGTGTCACAAGGTGGTAAGGTAGAAAGCTTAAAATATGATACTTCATTTAATCGCTACATGGATGTTGGCTTTATAAAAGAACTGAAGGACATAGAATTAAATAATAAACTAAAAATAAATCTCGACTATCTCATTGCCCTACAACAAATACATGGCATAGATCAGGCCATAAGGAATGATTATTTTATAAATGATTCTACCCTTAAAAAAGTGTTTCATCATATAGATAGTGCGAATTTTTATGAGCTTAAGACGCTCATTGAAAAATATGGATTCCCAAATTTTCATGATCATGGCTTTACTGATGATGCCGCATGGACCATTTTGTTACATGCTTCTGTTACTTCCGATACATTATACCATCAGGTATTGATTGTATTAGAGAAAGCGCAAGAGAAAGGCTTAGTTAAAAAAAGCCGTATAGCGCTCATAATAGACAGACACCGTACATGGGTCGAAAATAAAAAAGAATTATTCGGAGAGTGGATGCCGCAATATGACCCGCCAATAGATGATATTTTAAAAATTGACGTATTGAGATTTCAATATAACCTGCTGACCTTTGGTGATAAATGCAGATGGAATCATTTCAAAATACCTACTGCATATAAAGAAGCCTCTTATCCCACACATTATTTCTGCAATTAAAAATTTCCTTGTTAATGCAGTCATAAAATTGGCACAGTTTATGGTATAGATAGATTTGCTCACCCAATACTTCTGTTATGCTTAAACGAATCGTATTACCCGTTATCTTTTTATTGTTATTCATCCCTTTCCGGTCTTTAGCTGTTCGACAGGGCAATAGCGAAATATTCGTAAGTGCGGGGTATTTCTCTTATGATGAATTTAAAGGCCTGTTCGATGCCTGGAATAGCTATGCAGATCCTTTTGCGTGGCCCGATAAGCAAACAGGTGCCATATTTGTCTATTACCAGTATTTCGTTACAGATAATATAGGCATTGGGTTTGCGGCCGGCTACGACAACCAGCAAGGTACATTATCCACCGGCGATGAAAGATCCACTGGTCATACACCGCAAAACATTGGTCGTTACGACAGGAGGGCAACAACTTTTGCTCCCGAAATATTCTATAAATATTATGGATGGAAAGGAGGTATGGTATATGGTACTGCAGGCATTGGCTATACCAGCCTTAAGACCTATTACAATTACGATCCCGGTACAGTAAGTTATTATGGAAACGCATACAAATCATATTCAGAAGACAAAAGCCATTGGAATGCGCACATCACCTATTTTGGTATCAGGTTGGGCACAACCATTGCATGGAATTTAGAATTCGGCTTTGGTTACAAAGGAATGATAAGCACAGGGCTGTCTCTAAAAATATAAATAGACGATCTTAGATGGTTTCAATATTTTATAAGACTATATGCTCACCTTGAAATTATAGATATTAGCTCCATCTTTCAGTACAATAATGAATCGTTTACTTGAAAAACTAATTACTCTGTAAACTACGTCCAGATCTTTCCCAATATTAGCTCGGATCATTATTAACCCTTTTTCGTTATATACTTTTAATATTTCAAGTTTTTTATCAACATCTTGTTGACTCATATCAAAATCACTACCGCCTAAAAAATCTTTTTCATATATGTCAAATTCATACCGATCACCAATTTTTGTTTTGAAGTCCTCAAAATTTGGTAATATATTCGAATAGGCAACACCGTCCATATTAGTTTCTGTTGTTTTACCCGATTGATATTTTGAACCGTATTGATTGCCAGAGGTCGTGTTTTGAGTCAGGTATACAATATTGCCTCCCATCATTGCAGCTTGTATTTTCATTTTGCGTATAGCACGTTCTTTCACTTTCTCCATACTGGAGTACACAGTAGTTCCTTTAGCTTTTGCACTTACATCTCCTAATTTGAATAAACCATGTATTTCGCTTTCCACTCGTGTAAGTGTTACATTTTCATAATCACTGGCCCCTTTTACTGTTTTATAAGATGTTGCTTCTGCAAATTGCTGTACACGTCCCGATCTAAAAACAATTTTCTCTACTGTATTTTTATATATAGAATTCACTACATCTTCTCCTTTATATTTATACTTTACTGCATCAGGTGTCACTTCCGAAATAATACAAGGAATTTTGTCATTATTTGAATAAATAGTATCAAGTTGTGCAGATGCTTGAAATGAAAGTATTGTTAATAAGATAGATGATAATTTTTTCATTTTTTTGTATTTGTTTACAAACATAATTAAAAATTGAAGTAAGTATAATTACATGGTCAAAATACTTACTTACAAATAGAGGTTGGTAACATTTTCGGCTCAATTTTTGCTGCTATATAGTGCTGCTCAAATGCAGGAAAACATAGCCCTATGAACTGTCATAATCACATCCTAAAATCCTCTAATCCTAAAAATCTTACCTGTCCCGATTATTTCGGGAGTTCAGACAAATTTCCGCTATTGCCAAAAAAATAAAAAATTGGCAAAGCAGGCAACTCATCTACCCAAAGCCTTTCCCACAGCTCATATTACACTTCCATATTAGGAAATCAGGGTACAAAAAGCGGCAATATGAAGGCAACTTCAGCCACAAAACCGGCACGCTTATACACAAACCTACCATGTCAATTTGTGGATAAACTATGACAGTAGATCTTCCCTTTTTTCGTTATTTTGTAAGTATCCTAAACACATTCAGCAAATTCTTTTAATTCAATAAATTCGAGTGAAGTTTTCTCATCTACATAATCATACCCAATTCTCCCTGCTCGACGGGGCATCAGATATTTCCAAGCTCTTCAAAAAAGCTATAAAAGATGAAATGCCCGCTATGGCTATTACCGATCACGGTAATATGTTCGGCGCATTCGAATTTGTAGCACAAGCATGGAAGGATAAAAAAGTAGTGGGCAAGACCGAAGATGGCAAAGACATCATGGAGCCGGTGGTAAAACCCATTGTAGGTTGCGAATTTTATCTCGTAGAGAATAGGCTCAAGCGCCAGTTCAGCAAAGATGATAGAGATGTACGTTTCCACCAGTTACTGTTAGCAAAAGACGAGATAGGGTATAAGAACCTCGTTAAGCTCTGCTCGCTCGGTTTTATAGAAGGGCTCTATGGTAAATATCCCCGTATAGATAAAGAGCTCGTACTCCAATACCACGAAGGTCTCATAGCCAGCACCTGTTGTCTTGCCGCCGAAGTGCCAAGAACTATTCTGCGCAAAGGCGAAGAAGAAGGCGAAAAAGCATTCAA
>Ga0207152_1132_pt1 | contig 15384 bp, 12 predicted proteins | sample Alteio_BWMinHeat_30_FD_153590 | JGI IMG/M metagenome (GOLD analysis project Ga0207152, IMG submission 153590) | Enriched cells from forest soil in Barre Woods Harvard Forest LTER site, Petersham, Massachusetts, United States -... | ecosystem: Environmental > Terrestrial > Soil > Temperate forest >... | reverse complement strand
GGCGGAAAGAATCCGATGCGTCCGTAGCTAATTTTCCCGGCCATCTCCCGCAAGAAAATTCCCTCAACTTCACGTGGGACTGGGAGTTCCGATTTGGATTTGAAACTTCCCTGCTGCGAATCCCTTCTTGGCGGAGTGGGATTTTTTTGGCCGCATGGAAACCGCAATCGAACGTGTGCGCAGCCCAAAAACCACTTGGACAAAATGAAAGCGAAATGCCGCTTTTCAGATAATTTCGAGTACGCACACTTTGTGCGTAACCCGATGCGGGTCCCACCTGCTTCAACTCCTGTAGGCAGAGGCGCTTACATTAAATCCTCGGGTCCGCAAAAAACCCAATTGCACATGTATTTCCATAGGATCAGGAGGATTCTTGGATGTCGAGAGAGTACATTTAGGACGGCCGTTCATTGAATTAGGATTAATCGTGCAACAAGATCGCGTTCTCGCCATTTTGCGGGAGGTGTTCGTCCGGCTATCCCGGGAGAATCCCTCTTTCGCGCCTTTCCCTTCCGCCTTCGATGCCAATACCACCTTGGACGCCTTGGGCGTCAGCGAAGCCAACATCGCCGAGCTGTCCCGGCAATTGCGCCATCGACTCGGCGGCATCGGACTCAACGTCGAGATGATGTACCGCATGCAGAAGGCCTTCCAAGGCACATCCGCAGGCGGCGGCGCTTACAACACCATCGGCGACATGACCCGGCACATCCAGGCCAGCCTCGGCCACGGCATTCCCAATCCGCTGGTGGTGTACGTGGATGACGAAGAGGAAAATCTTTTCGTGTTCCGGCGCCGCTTTTCCAAGCGCCTCAACCTGCGCACCTATTCCAACCCGCAGGAAGCCCTGGCGTTCATCCTGGACAATCAGGACGTGGTTTTGGTGCTCACCGACGAAGCCATGCCCGGCATGAGCGGCAACCAATTGTGCGACGAAGTGCACAAGACCAAACCGTTCCTGAAGTTCATGCTGATCACGGGCAATCCCTCCGGGGACGAAAACCTGATGCACCGTTCATTGCGGCACGGCCGTTTCTACGACTTCATCAACAAGCCGCTCGACTTCGAGAAAAAGGGCGAGGAGTATTTCGATTCGATGAACAAGGTGCTGGGCGGTGATTTCTTCTAGCCCCCGCCCGGAGTCACGCGGCATGCTTCGCATCGACAAGCCAATGCATTTCATGAAAGCGACGCACGTAGAGTTGCGCAGCAACTCTGGAGCGAGGGGCCTATGCGGCTCATGAAAGCGAGGAGCGTAGAGTTGCGAAGCAACTCTGGAGCGACGAGCCTATTTCTCGTAGAAGACGTGAACCCCTTCCCACTTCTCGATCTGCTCCCAGGCGCCGTTGCGATCGTTGATCCAGGCGTCGCAATGCGCGATGTAATAGCGCAGGATGTTGTCCATCAGATCGTTGGGGATGAGGCGATGGGGCGGAACCTGCTCCAGCATGGCGCGGAACAGGCGCGAGGCGTCCTTGAACCCCTTTTGGAAATAGATGGTGAGGGCCTTCTCCAGCAAGTCGCGGGTGTCGTCCTTGAATTGCCGCACTTCCGGCGGTTGATGGCCGTAGATCTCGTAGAGCTTGATGTGGCGCGTGGATCCCTTGACCTGGACCAAATCGATCCAGCGGTAATGGTTGCTCCCCGGCCGCATGTCCTTGATGACGTCCTCGGTGACGACCACCTCGAGGTTGTACATCTTGGTCTTGGACTCCAGCCGCGAGGCGATATTGACGGCCTCGCCGATCACGGTGCGATCCAGCTTTTCATAGGATCCGAAATTGCCCTGCATGACCTCGCCCTTGGCGATGCCGATGCCGTTGCGGATCATGGGCGATCCCAACGAGAACATCCCATGGTTGAACTTCTGCAATTCCAGGCGCATGTCGATGGCCGCGCGCACGGCGCAGTCGCCGTCCGGGAACACGCCCATGACGCAATCGCCCATGATCTTGTCGACCTCCCCGCCGTTCTTGACGATGGGATGGGTCATCATGGTGAAGTACTGGTTCAGGAAGGTTTGCTTCTCGTAGGGGTTGAGCACTTCGGTGAGGCGGGTGAAGTCGCGGATGTCGCAGAACATGATGGAGAGGTTGCGGAGCACGGGTTGGAACGCGGAAGGATCCTTGCCTTGGCGAATCTCTTCGGCCAGGGAGGGGCGGACGAAAATGCTGATGAGGTCGTCGCGGTACTTGAGCTCGCGGTAGGATTTTTCCAGTTCCAGGGCTTTGGTTTTTTCTTCTTCCGCTTTGGCGAGGGCGACCTTGGCGTTCATGATTTGCTCGTGGGAAATCTCCATCGTGACTTTGATTCCCGTTGTGACCAGGCCGAGGAAATAGGCAACCAACTGGGCTTGCATGCTTTGCGTGATCAAATGGCCGGCGTTGGGATGGTGAATGGAGAAAAAGTACGTAGCCAGGCCGGCGGCCAAAGGATAAGTCCAGGTATAGATATATGGTTTGGATAGTAAGCCGTGCAAAAGCCCGGCGAAAACCAGGGATGAAAACCAATAAATATTGCAATCGTTTTTCAGAAAGAAAATTGTGAAGAGCGCAGGCAGAGTCAGGGCAGAAGAAGCCTCGAAGTAAATTTTATGCCGGAGAGAAAGCGATTTTTCCCGTGGAAAAAAAACCAGTGTCGCATAAATAAGGGCGGCGGATAGGCGTAGCGGCCACGATTCCCAGTAGCCGAACACGAAGCGCAGGATGAAATAAAAAAGAATATGTCCGAAAACCCCGAAGCCCCCAAGGACAGGAATCACTTTCTGGAAAAAGACATAATCAGTACTGAGACGAAGCCTTCTCATTTTCCCCATCATTGGACGCGGTTCAATGGCGATTTTACGAGATGGCGCGGACATTTCCAAGGCACTTTAACCAACCTAAACTTCCTCAATCGGCCTGAAACCTGCGCGGTTTTGACCCGACTATCCTTTCAAAAGGCGGCGCAATGGAACTGAATACTTCTATGGTAATCGGAAACGTAATGCGAAAGCTGGTTGACGAAGGCGTCACGGACTTCGATAGTATCGCCGAGGCGATGGAGTCCTTGAAGGACATGCAAAACCGGGAAGGCCTATACTCCAACGATCGGTACACCGAAAGAGGCAGCGATTCCCAAGCCGTCGTCATCACCGAGCACAGCGGGATGAAAAAGGATTGCATCCTTTGGTGCGTAAACCATTACCTGGGACTGAACAGGAACCCCAGGGTCATCGCCAAGTCAAAAGAAATCATCGAACGCTATGGCACCGGCGCGGGTACTTCGGCCATGTCGGGAGGCATGAACTCCTTGCACAAGGAGATCGAAACCCGCATCAACGCGATGGTCGGGAAAGAAAGAACCTTGCTCTTCCCTACCGGTTATTCGGCGAACCTGGGTGCGATCTCCGCGATACCCGGGAAAAACGATCTTATCCTGTTCGATCACCAATCCCATGCCAGCATCATCGACGGCTGCAAGTTATCGGGAAAGCAATGGCTGGCTTTTAAGCACAACAATGTGGCGGATCTGGAAGCCAAGTTGCAACGGTCCCAGGGGAAATTTCAAAACATTCTCGTGGTCGTAGAAGCGGCCTATTCCATGAGCGGCGACTTGGCCCCCCTGAAGGCAATTACCGCGCTCAAAAAGAAATACAAGTTCTACCTCTACGTCGATGAAGCCCACTCCTTCGGGTTTTACGGTCAGGGCGGAAGAGGCTATTGCTATGAGCAGGGCGTCACCGATGACGTCGATTTCATCATGTCCACGCTATCCAAAGCCACGGCGTCCATCGGCGGTTTTGTCGCCACGAAACGCAAGTATTGCACTCTCATGTCCTGGCATGCTAACTCCTACATCTTCCAAGCCTGTATTTCCCCCGCGGATGCCGGGGCCATTCTGGCGAGCCTGGACGAGATCGAATCCAATCCCGGCTTGATCAGCGGCCTGCATGAAAAAACCGCGCAGATGCGCAAGCGGCTTCTCGAAGCGGGTTTCGACTTGGGTTCGAGCCAAAGCCCCATCATCCCCATTTATGTGCGTGAACCGAAAACCCTTTTCGCTTTCGGGCGCGGATTGTATGAAAACGGGATCTTTTCGGTGACCATAGCGTTTCCAGCCGTTAAACTAAGCGAAGGAAGGCTTAGGTTCATCCTTAATGCGTCACATACACAGGCGCAAATCGACCGCACCCTTGAAATCCTGAAAAAGGTCGGCGGAGAATTAGGCATCGTTCCCCGAGTCGGAGGTTAGCATGAGCATGGAAGCCAAGGCACTGTACGAAATCATCAAGGATATCGTTTCAGGTTTTGCCTCCAACGATCCTGCCTATCAATCCCTGCCCGAAACCCTGGTTCCAGATTCTTCCCTCAACGAAATGGGGCTCGATATTACGACCCTTCCGGAGGTGATCTCCGAGCTCGAAGGCCGGTTGGGCGGACGCGATCTCAAACTGACCGATGTACTGAATCCGGCCGATGTGAATACGATGACCATGGGAGATCTCCTGAACGAGATCAAGGCCTCATTGAATACCGCCAAGAAGAACCCCATTGTAGTCTATGTGGACGACGAGGAAGAGAACCTGTTCATCTTCACCAGGAAATATGGTAAGCGGTTCAACTTGAAATCATTCCTGAACCCGATGGAAGCCCTGGAATTCATCAAGAGCCACGAAGACGTCGGACTCGTGATCACCGACGAGGTGATGCCGCAACTCAGCGGAAATCAGTTGTGCGATGAGGTGCATAAAATAAAGCCGTTGATGAAATTCATTTTGATTACGGGAAACCCGAACAGCGACGAAGATCTGATGTACCGTTCGCTCCGGGCGAACCGATTTTTCGACTTCATCAATAAGCCGATGGACCTGGAGCGCAAAGGTGAGGAATATTTCAATATGGTCCAGAAGGCTCTCTTAGCCAATTTCTAGAGCGTAGCGATCCTGATTTAGGCTGGTTCGGCTGTCGCTTCCGCGAATTTACGGAAGGCCACGGTAAAGACGGCGCCGGCGCCCGGCGCGGATTTGACGCCCAGGCTGCCTCCGTATTTCTTGATAATCTCGGACGCGATGGTCAGCCCCAAGCCGGTGCCTTTTCCCGGCGGCTTAGTGGTGAAAAACGGATCGAAAATCTTCTTGAGGATGTTCTCGGGAATACCGGGGCCTTCATCTTTGAAATAGAGAGAGATTTCGGTCGGCGTTTCGGATGCGCTGATTTCCAGCCGCCCCTTCTGCCCCATGGCGTCGATGGCGTTGTTGATGAAGACCAGGAAGGCCTGCTCCATCTCGTTCTTGTTCACCGCCCATTCCAAATGCGCAGGAACTTGCACGTCGATGCGCGTATCTCCACGGACCTTTTGCGGAACCAGTTCGATAACGTCGTGAATCATGCCGGCGAAGGATTCCCGCGCTACCGTTTCCTTGGCGCTCGATCGCGAAAACACCTTCAAGCTGTTGGCGATGCGCGTGCTCTTGTCCAACGCCTTCTGGATCTTTTCAAACACGAAGTCCTTTTCCGCCAGGTGCGACTCCAGATCGTAGGCGTCTTCGACCTGCCTGATCTTTTCCGCGACCTCCCCGTTGATTCCCGCTTGCGCGGCCAGCGCCCGGATTTGCTCCAGTCCCTCCACGTCGCGGCGGACGTCCGGGATGATATTGACCAGGAAGTTGAGGGGGTTGTTGATTTCATGGGCCACGCCCGCCGCCATTTGCCCCAGCGAGGAAAGCTTCTCGCTTTGGATCGCCATTTCCTTCGCGGCCAGCAACTGCTGGTTGGCGGTCTCCAGCTCGCGGGTCCGCTGTTCCACCTTGCGCTCCATCTGTTCGAACAGCTCGGCGTTCACCAAGGCTCCGGCGATGGTGTTGGAGATGGATTGGAAAAGCAGCTTGTCCTGGTTGAGGAATTTTTCCCCGCGATGGTATTCGGCCGCCAGGATGCCGAGCGGTTTGTCTTCGTGGATCAAGGGCGTGATGATGAAAGAAGAGATGTTGAGCGCCTTGAGGAAGTCCCGCGTGCGGGGGGTAACACGCGCGTAAACCTCCTCGGGATCGTTGATGAGCAGGGTCTTCTTCTGCTCCAGGGTCTGGATCAGGAGCCCGTATGGGTTGTCCCAGTTCTCCCCCATCTTGAAACGCGTGTTCCGGATGAACGCCTGCAACTCCGGCGAGTATCCCATGGCGCTGGCATTGCACAGGTATTCCTTGTTCTCGTCCAGCAGCCAGATCTGGCTGGAGCCGAACCCGAAGCGCGCCACCAGCATGTCGACGACCTTGTCGCAAATCTCCTGAACGTGCACGCAGTTGTTGAGGAGGTTGGTCAAATCCTGCAGCGAGTGGATCTGCAGGTTGGTATTCTCCAGGATGCGGTTTTGCTTGGTCAGGCCTTCATTGCTTTGCAACGACCATTCCATCGCCTTCTTCGCGCCATAATGCTTGTGGAGGGCGAAGCAAATCGCTCCCAGGCTGAACAGCCCGAGCGAAGCCGGGACGGGCCATACCCGCGCCGTGTCGGTAAACGCGTAGGCCGCCAGTCCCGCGGCCGCGAAGGACAGGACCTGGAAGGCGCGGTTCAGGATGGACCATCCCGATTCCGGGAACGCGATGGTGTAGACGCAATGTTCCGCGCCCCGGAACACGCAATCGGAATGCTCCACGGCGGCATACGGCAGCCCGAAAAAAAGCGGCATGGATTCGTAGCAGCCGATGCGGTTGCGGCAAACGTATTGCTGCTCCTTGAAGCCGTCCTTGAACGTGACGTCCACGCGGAAACGGTTCTTGCCCATCCGGGTGGTCTTCACCACGGTCTTCAGCGAAAGCTTCGCCTCGATCTCCCCGAAGCCCTGCATGAGGAATGCCGGCGAGGTCGCGCCCATGATGAAGGCCTGCAGCTTGCCCACGCTGTTGGGCAGATTCCGGCCCGTCAAATAGCCCACGTCCTGTTCGCCGGTCGCTTCCACGGCGGCCCGCACCAGGGCGTCGTTTTCCTCGAAGCCCACGTAGCCGGAAGGGTCGGTCAGCTTCAAGCGATCCAATTTGAACTTGGCCAGGATCGAATCCGTGGAAGCCGCTCCGGCCGCCTGATCCATCAACTTGAGGTAACCGATCATAAGCCGATTGGAATACAAAGGTTCGGAAAGTTGCACTGGGCTGGGATCCGGGGCCATGGCCACGAAAGTTAGTTAATACGGAAATCGGCTAAAACAACCCAAGGCCGGTATTTGCGGCGCGAGTCTTGTTGAATCCTCCAGCCAACCCCTAAAATCTGTTCGGGCCCGAAAACTTAAAACCGTCCTTTCAGATTCAGATGAAGTATTGCATGGCGAAAAGGACGGGAGCGGAATATTGAAAACTCTCGACATGGATGTTTTGCCCGCGCAAGCGTGGAGGCCGGTAGAACCTGTTACCGGACGCACCTCGAATCGCGTGAGCGAAAGGGAATTCGAAAAGATCCGCGCCTGGATTGCGCCGATCCATTCCGCATCGGAATCCGCCAAACGTCCGGTCAGCTTGTGGGACTTCTCGCCGTTCGGATTCGCCGTCATCCAAAACGCTTCCAAACCTTCCAACCTTATCGTGAACGAAGGCGACGCGATCCGGCTGAGCCTCGAACTGGGCGGATGCCTGCTGCACGCGGATTGCATCGTCAAGAACAAATCCGTCTTCAAGGGACAAATCCGCATCGGCCTAGCGCGGCACGATCTCGCGCGCCGCATTGTTTCCGGCCACGGAATCGGCGTGCCGCATGGCGAGTACGTCCGGCTGCCGGAAAAGCTGGACCTGCGCGCGGAAGCGCCCAACCCGATCTTCTTCGGCGAATGGTCCTCCATGTGTTTGCATGCCTTGCGTCCGGGCTTGAAGCTCGACTTCCTCGTCAAGGATCCGGCCATGCCTTTGTTCCTGGGACAGCGGCTCGACGTGCATCTGGCGTTGCCGACTTCGGACGACAATTGCTACCGCGGCCGGATTACCGGCCTGGAACGCGCGCCCGGTGCGTCCGTCAAAGCGCGTATGGAACCGATCTCGATTTCCTCCGGCTTGGCGAATGATCTCGCGGAGTTGCTCGCCTTCGAGGCCGGCGTCTCTCCCGAAACCCTGAGGCGGTTCGGTTTTCCGACTCGCTTCTTCCGCAACCGCGTAACCTTCCGCTACGTCGAGAACATGCAGGACTACGAGGAGGTCCTCACCCTGCGCCGCAACGCTTATGTCGAGGTCGGCAAACGCGGGGCCGATACCGCTCCGGAAGAAATGTCCATCGCTTGGGACAAGACCAGCCGCATCCTCTGCGCCTATCATGACGGCGTTCTGGTGGCCAGCGCCGCTTTGACTTTTCCGGCCTCCGAGTCCGTCACTTTGCGATCGGAAACCGCTTTTCCGGGGAACCGCTTTCCCGGAAATCCGCCCCCCAAATCCCAGCTGCTGGAAGTCAACAGCCTCTGCACCCATAGGGATTACCGCCGCGGCGATCTGCTGCACGCAATGTTCGAGCAAATCGCGCGCATCTTCGTCCTTTCGGATCGCAACTACATCATGAACCTTTCCGACTCCAACCTGCTGCCGATGTATCTCGGCATAGGCTTCAAGGCCCAGGGCGAGACCGGCGTCTTTCTCGGCCGTCCGCATCATCTGATCGTGGGCCCGCGCGAAGCGGTCATCAAGAGCCGCGGGATAGGGCTGTTGCGCTGGAACCTGTTGTACGGCGATCTGATGGAAGACGTTTTATCCAAGCGCTTGCTTGAGTTCCCATTTTGGGATCGCATGATGATCAAGGCCAGGCTGGCCCTCAAACCGCTCGCGAACCATCTCCTCCGGCGGCATGGGGATCGCAAGTTGCGCCGCGACATCCAATCCGAAAGTCGAACATGAATCGAACCGATACGCTTCACGCGGAGTGGCTGAACTGCTTTTCCCGCCTGCATCAGGGCGAGTTCTTCCGCATGCTCGGGGCGGGCCTCCTGAAGCTGGAACATTATAAGGCGTTCCTGCGCGAGACTTACCACAACGCCTCGCACAACCCGAAGAAGATGGCGCTCTTCATGGCCCATCTCGATTCGGACCAGCCCTCGCTGGAAGCCAAATTCCTCCGTCATGCGGCCATGGAAATCGGGCACGGAGAACTGGCCTTGGAAGACTTGCGCATCATCGGCGGGGACGCGGACACTGCCCGCAACAGCCGGCCTTTGCCGACCACGGAGGCCTTGACCGCCTTCATCGTCTTCCAAATCCAACATCGCAATCCGCTGGCCTATCTGGGCTATCTCTACCACTTGGAAGCTATGCCGGCGCATATGGGAGCGTCATCGATGGCGCCTTTGCTTTCCATGGGCGTCCCCGCATCCGCCACCTCCTTTCTGCGCGAGCATGCGGAGGCCGATCCCGTGCATGTGAAGTGGAACCGGGAGTACCTCGAGGGATTCATCGGCAGCGACGAGGATATGGAGGCCGTGTTGTACGGAATGCGCGGCACCTGCGAACTGCACGGCATCATGTTCCAGGGCATCATGGATCAATGCCGCGGCCCGCAGGAGTGGATCGCCATGCCGGCGGCGGAGAAGACGGCGCCCTGATGCAAACGCAAACGGAAGTCAAAGCTCCCGCGACCCCGAAGGTGGATTGGGCCGCCGTCCCCGAGGTCGATCGCAGCCGCCTGGAAACGGGGCTGTATAAGTTTTCCGGAACGGACGAGAATCGCTCCCAAGAGCGCATCTCCCAGCGGGAGCTGGGTATGGTGGAGATGTCGTTTTGCCTGCCCGGAACCCGGCAGTGGATCCCGGTGAAGCTGTGGGATTTCACCTCCATTTCATTCGGCGTGATCCTTCAAGCGGAGCGCTCCGCCTGGCCGGATCCGGTTGTGCTTGGATCAGCGCCTTCCGCCGGGGAACCCGCTCCGCCGTCCGCGCTGAAATTGTCGGCGGGCGAAGAAGTGGAATTGCGCATCCGCGTCACCCATCATCAGACCTTCCGTATCTGGTGCGAAGTGAAGAACGTCTCGCCCGTTAAGGACGGATACAAGATTGGGCTGCGGAGGATGGACGTCAACTTCCCGCAGGCCGTCGACTTCGAGCGCCGCGAATCCTTCCGGTTGCCGCTGGCCCCTTCCCTGGCGCTCAATGCGCGGGTCAAGCATCCCTTCATCTACGGCTACTGGTGCCCGATGGCGGTGTCGGACGCGAACAAAAACATGGGCCTCTCCCTGCTGAGCCGGGATTCCTCCATCCTGCTTTTCGAAGGCATGGAACTGCAAGTGCATTTCGAACTCGCCGGGTACCGCAACACGCCGATGACGGCGCGCGTCACCTGGGTCCATGCTACGGAATCCAATCAAGTGCGCTTCGGCGTGACCTGCCTGGACATGACCTGGAAGCTGCACAACGGCATTTGCGCGTTCCTGCTTTTCTCGCGGCAATGGACGCCCGCGCTTCTGAGGCAGGCGGGATTCCGGGCGCAGCACGTGAAAAGCCGCCTTCGCTTCCGCTCGGTGAAAACCATGAACGACTATGCCGAAGTCCTCCACCTGCGCCGGGACGCCTATGTGAACGCGGGCAAGAAGCCCGAAGGCACCAAGGCCGAACACATGGCCGGGGCGTTGGACGGCATGAGCCGCATCCTGATGGCCCATCACGATGATCGCATCGTAGGAAGCATGACGTTCACCTTTCCGAATTCGGAAGATGTCGTGCTGGACAGCCAGGCGGGCTTTTCGGGAAAGCGTTTCCCCGTGGCGCTGCCTCCCAAGACCAACCTGATCGAGGTCTCCCGGCTATGCATCCACGATGAATACCGTAGCACGGATCTGCTGCAAGGCATGTTCGAGCACGGAGTCAAACATTTCCTGATGTCCGATCGCCATTGGCTTCTGACTTCGGCGGTAACCGAGCTGTTACCCACCTACCTGCGCATCGGCTTCCGCAAGCTGAACGCGAGCTATCGGCACCCGGCCTTGAATAACAAGGAACATTTCCTGATCCTCGCCCATCGCGGCAGTTTCCTGTGGGGAAAAGACATCAACCTGTTCGTTTGGAACGCCCTGTTCGGGGATTTGATCGAAAACCTGATCGGCCGCGGCCTGATAAAAACCTCCGTCCCCGAACGGCTCATCATCCGGGGCAAACTGCTGTTCCGCTCTTTATCCAAGCGCATGCTGGAACGCAAATCCGATCGCTCCTTCCGCAAGCACCTGCAAGGACTCCGCAACCTTATCGCCATAGAGCGGCCGCGCGGGGAGGATGGCGACGGTATGGAGTCCGTTTCCGAAAACAACGCCTGAAGACAAGGGCTCTCCGCGCCAAAGCCCCCTCTCCGCTCCCGCGACGCATTTCCTACCTTTCCCTCCCCATCCCGGAGGCCTTCCCACTTGTCCGAAAATGCGCTCACCGTCCAGAACCTGCGCAAAGCGTGGGGCGAGAAAGTCCTCTTCAGCGGCATCTCCTTCGGCATCGATCGCGGCCAAAAGGTCGCCTTGCTCGGCCTCAACGGCAGCGGCAAGTCCACTTTGCTGCGCATCCTCGCGGGCCGGGAAAGCGATTATGACGGTTCGCTTTCGCGCCGCAAGGATCAGACGCAACGTTATCTCGATCAAGCCGCGCGCCTGGGACCGGCGGGCATGCAGGACGCGGATCTGATCCTGGGGCGTACGGTGGCGGAAGAAGTGTTCGCGCCGCATGGATCGTTGGGCGCCCTGCTGACCCGATACTTCCTGGCCTCGCGGGCGGCCGCCCAAGGGGAAATCTCCGTCGCCGACGGCGCCGCGTCGACTCAGGGAATCTTGACCGCGTCGACCCAGGGAAATTCTTCGCCGACCTCGGCGTCCGACCTCGCAACCCTTTCCGACGCCATCGATCGCGAACATGGTTGGGACCTTTACGGACAGGTGCAAGCCTTGGCGGGCCAGCTCCACGTGGACCTCGGCTGGATCGCCGAGCCGGCGCTGTCCGGCGGCCAGTTGAAAAAAATCCAGCTCATCCGCGCCTTGGCCGGCGAGCCCGATCTGCTCTTGCTCGATGAGCCCACCAACCATCTGGACGAAGACGCCATCCGCTGGCTGGAGGGGAAACTCGCAGGTTACCCCGGCACCATGGTCGTGGTCACCCATGATCGCTACTTCCTCGAGAACGCGGTGGATCATATCCTGGAACTGTGGAACGGCGAGATCCGGTCCTTCCCCGGCAACTACGGGCGGTATCTGGAAAAGAAGGCCGAGCTGGAGGAAGTACTGGCCCGCACCGACTCCAAGCGCCTTTCCTTCCTGCGCACCGAGATCGATTGGATCCGCCGCGGCCCCAAGGCGCGCGGCACCAAGGCCAAGGCCCGCATCCAACGCTATGAAACGGCCCGCGACAAGCAGGCCTTCGCGGCCGACAAATCCATGAGCCTGGACCTGGGCGACTCGGCGCGCCTGGGCAAAACCATCCTGGAAGTGCACGGGCTGAGCAAAGCCTATGGATCCAAGCTGCTGTTCCGCGATCTGGAATTGAGCCTGCTTCCCGGCGATCGCATCGGCGTATTGGGACCGAATGGATCGGGCAAGACCACCTTCCTGAAGATCGTGCTGGGACAAGTGCAAGGGGACTCGGGCGAAGTGAAGCTGGGAACCAATACCGCGCCGGCCTACTTCGATCAGAAGCGCGAGTCCCTGGATCCGCAGAAGACGGTGTGGCAAACCTTGGGCGGAGACGCCGAGTACGTCGAGTTCGGCGGCGCCAAGGTGCCCAAGCGCGGCTTCCTGGAAAACTTCCTCTTCCCCGCGCGCATGCATTACGCCAAGGTGGAGAGGCTTTCCGGCGGCGAGCAGAACCGCCTGCAACTGGCCATGGCATTGACCGCGCGGCCTGCCAACCTGCTGATCCTGGACGAGCCCACCAACGATTTGGACATCGCCACCCTGCAAGTGCTGGAGCGTGCCCTGGCGGACTTCCCCGGCTGCGCCATCGTGGTCAGCCATGATCGGTTTTTCCTGGATCAGGTCGCCAACTCCATGCTCATCTTCAATGAGGACGGAAGCGTGCGGCGCCTGCCCGGCAACTACAGCGACTATCTGGATTCGGCGGCGGAGGACGCCGCCTCGGGAGCGGAGAGTTCGGCCGCGACGGCGCGCGCAGACGCGGGCAAGCCGGCATCGGCGGAAGCCCCGGCGAAAAAGCGCTCGACGCTATCCTACCTGGAGAAGAAAGAATTGGAAACCATGGAAGCCCGCATCGCCGCGAAGGAAGCCGAGCAGCAGGCCGCGGAGGCCGCCTTGATGGCCGCCAGCGCCGCGGGCAAGTTCGAAGCCGTGCAGCAGGCGGACCGGGACTATGCGGAAAGGCAAAGGGAAGTCGCCGAGCTCTACGCGCGCTGGGAGTCGCTGGAAGCCAAACGCGGCGAAGGCTGAAATGAAACGACCCGGTCTCGCCGGGTGTCCGTCCTGAATCCAATGCTTGGGTAACCGCGGGGTAACCGCGCGGTTACCTCGGTTCACAGCACCTTATCCCCATTCGGCCCGTTCGATCCGCCGGTCCCATCCGGCCCGTCCGGAACGTCATCGTCGTCATCGCCTTTGGAGGGCTTGCCCACGGTATCGACTTGCATGTCCACCAACTCGGTATGGCAGGCGCCGGGATCCGGGGAAAGCGACAGCACCGAAGTGTTGCCGGAAGGCTCCACCATCACCGTCAGCTTGTTTTTCACCTTCATGTTGAGCAGCTCCAGCTTCAACTGCAAACGTTCCTTGGTCCGGTTCTCCACCAGGAACATCACGCTGGCGCCGTCGGATACGCAGTTCTCCGGCTTCTTGCCGTACACGCTGACCTTGTCGTCCTGGCGCACGAGTTGGAAGGATGCGTCGGCCCCGAAGGCGCCGGCGGCCAGCAGAAGGCCCGTCATGAAGGCGTTGGAAGTCATTTGCTCCCCGGAATGCGGTTGGGGATATTTTATTACTTCCGCGAAGTCGAAAGCCATTCGCATCCCAAGCATCAAATACGCTAAACGGCCCGGCGCCTGCAAATAAAAAACCCCGCTGTTGCGGGGTCCCATCCTGCCGAAGGCTTATTGATCCGGCCTCGGGCCGGCTTTGCCGTTGCCCGGGCGGCGCGCTACTCCGAAGTCGGACGCGTGGGCGGCTTCAGTTGCTCTTTCTGGCCGTGATAGACTTCCTTGCCCACCAGCTTGTCGATCTCGCGGCGCAGACGTAACTCGTACGCTACCCTGCCTTCGTTGGCTGCGTCCTGGAAAGGATCCATGATGTCGCCTCCGCGGATGATGCCGCGCACGAACAGGTTGAAACGCGAGTAGAAGGGAAGCTGCTCGCGATCGGGAATGTTCGCCTTGCGCCCGCGGCGCAGGTTCTTGATGGCGGTCTTGGTTTCGTACAAACTCGCCTCGCGCACCGTAAGCCATGCCATGACTGCCAGCCCCAACAGGAAAATGGCCAACATCCACAGGCCGGTTTGGCTTTCCATCGCGCTTGCCTTCTGAGTGATATCCGCCGCGTACATGCGTCCTCCGTACTCGCCGTCGGGCGTCTCTTCGCTCGGCGGAGCCCTTCTGAAACGGGGCTCCTCCGGGCGATGGGCGGGTCGCACCGATCGGGTCGTAAATCGATCGTACCACGGGGCGGATGAACCGGCTACAACTATGTGATCTTGCGCAAGATGGAAAAGCGGGTGATAGCCGGCCACCCTGCAGGCCGCGCCCCGTATGGGCCCGGGGAGATTCTGGCGTGGGGCCGGATGAATCGGGCTTAGGATAATCCGGCTGAAGTTTGAATTCGACGCGGAAATCGCCCCTGGGTCGAATCCCGGTTTTGAGTTGACCCATATATGACCTAGAATCGGGATGAAGTTTCTCGTGCTAACTTCAATTTTATCCGGATATTATGAGGACTACAGAAACGCTTTCAAACCTGGGTCGGATAGCCGGCATCCTTCCAGGCCCGGAACCCTCCGGCCATGGAATAAACCCGGCTGAAACCCATCCTTTGCAGATTGTCGGCCGACAAAGCCGAACGGAAACCGCCCCCGCAATACAGGACGATTTCCGAGTCCGCATCCGGGAAGGCTTTTTCCGCGTCCCGTTCCAGGATGCCCCTGCCGAGATGCATCGCCCCGGATATGCGCTCCGCGGCCCACTCGCCGTCCTCGCGCACATCCACCAGACGGAAGCGCTCACCCGCCTCCAGTTTGCGTTTCACCTCCGCGGCCGAGACTTCCGCAATGCGGGTCTTGGCGTCTTCGACGATGCGCAGAAACTTTTCGCCGTGATCCATGTTTTCTCCCTTTTGACGGCCCTGATCTTACCCTGATATTGTTGGGCCGGGCGTCGCCCTGAGATTACACCCAAAACCTATTTCCTGGCGTGCCGTCCGGGGGATTTTTTCTAACTTCAAACCGCCGTAAAACAATCTTCCCGATCCCGGCTGACGAGCGCCCGGA
>Ga0207152_1129_pt1 | contig 15500 bp, 15 predicted proteins | sample Alteio_BWMinHeat_30_FD_153590 | JGI IMG/M metagenome (GOLD analysis project Ga0207152, IMG submission 153590) | Enriched cells from forest soil in Barre Woods Harvard Forest LTER site, Petersham, Massachusetts, United States -... | ecosystem: Environmental > Terrestrial > Soil > Temperate forest >... | reverse complement strand
CTTTGTTTGTCCCGGCGAACAGACTTGAGTTATTTACCGCGAGGGCAAAAATGTTAGAATTGAGAGATTCGTCTTTTTTCAGCCAGGTTGTTCCGTTATCTCCTGAGATAAAAAAGTCGCCAAATCCTTTCAGCACTGCAACAACGATTCACTACTCAATTCCAACTCGTGAACATGTCCGAATAACAGTATCAAATATGCTAGGCGAAAAAATGAAAACTTTGCTCGATGAAGATGCTGATCCAGGAGAGCATGATCTTACGTTGACTACAAATGATCTTCCAAACGAAATGTACATTGTGACAGTTAATGCCGGTGGTCGAATAGAATCTGAGAAAGTAACTCTTGTAAGATAACTTTAAATAACGGCTTTCAATTCATAGTAGTCTTCACGAGGTCTTAGCAACTATCCTGAATTTTTTTTCGGCCTTCCGTTCTATCTTTGTAGTATTTTTGTAAAAGTTATTAACAAACTTTTATACACCCATGCGCTGCATCATTTACATTGTTATACTAACAATGTCGGCGCTCAGTTTAGCGCAGACACCACAGATACTTAAGCTTACTGGCTATCCTCATGTTGCTATCAATGCAATGGTGCAGGATGGGCAAGGTAATTTTTATGTAACCGGAGGATTCAGCCAGACCGCAGATTTCGGCGGCAGGCAGGTTACTTCCGACGATACGTCTTCAGGAGCGTTCCGGTTTTTTGCCGCGAAGTATGATAAGAGCGGCACACTGATCTGGCTGCATACGGAAACGGGTGTTCCCGATTACAACGCTCCGAATCCTATTGCCGATCAGGGCGGCTCTATCGTTCTTGATAAGGCTGGGAATGTGTATATAGCCGGAGAGTTCGAAAGTATAAGGTTTACTTTGGATGGAACGGTGCTAACGAATGCAGACCAGAAAAATAATACTCAGGATATTCTACTGGTTAAGTACTCTCCTGCAGGCGACATGCTCTGGGGAAAAAGATTCGGAGGTACCGATAATGATGAACTAGCCATCGTTTTAGGGCCGGATGGGAAATTATATGCCGCAGGTAGTTCTGCAAGTCCATCGCTATCTTTTTCTCAAATAACTCTTACCGGAAATCATACCAATGATGCCGCTCCTCTTCTGGCAACATTCGATACGAGCGGCACGGCGATCTGGGCAACAATATTTCCGGCTCGTATCGAATCAGCTTTAGACAGCACCACCGGTGGAGATGACAAATTCGTGTCCCTCGCTCTCGATAGCTCCGGCACTATGTATGTTGCCGGCGAACTCGCTGCCGATTCGTCGCAGATCGGCGATTCACTGATCGTCCAGACACAAAAATATTTCCACACTATTATTTTCGCAAAGTTTACCGCAAACGACGGGCACCTGATCTGGGAAGAGCATTCTAATGGAGCGCCAGATCTTGGTTTAACGCAGAGCGTTGTAGTAGATAAAAATAATAATCCTGTTTTTTGCTCCGGCTTTACAGGAGCTGTCCTGAACATTGCCGGAGTAACATTGCAAAATCCGAATCCGAGAGGAGCCACGGCAATAGGGATCATAAAATGTAATCCGTCAGGGCACGCTCTTTGGGGAAAAATACTCGCTGAGAGTGGTGGTGCCGATACAACAGGTGGTATAGTTTCAACTGCACTCGCTTGTTCACCTGGTAACGATCTTTATATATCCGGTTTAGGGTATGGCGGAAATCCGTTCGTCTATAATGGTGGTCCGCTGCCTTTATCCAACGCTGCTATTAACATTTTTCTGCTTAAAGTAAACACTAACGGAGATTTTAACTGGCTGCTTGACGGCACATTCAATGGCGAAGGCTTGGGAACGACTATTCTATTCGATCACGATAATTCGATCTATTACGCAGGATATTACGGTACATTTGGTCGTGAACTTCGCTTCGGAAATGATTCTCTTCCGACCGAAAATGCCATCACTTCGTTTAATATGCATTTGAAGGAAACAAGCGGTTTGGTTCATCAGGAAGATTTGGGAACATCCGCATCAATTGCATACCCTAACCCTGCCATACGTTCTACAATGATAGAACTACCCCAGAACTCCGGACCGGCTCAGGTCTTGATTTTCGATGCTCTTGGCAGAAAGATCGAATCGATCGATGGCAAGAATACTAATCCCGTTAGTATCCCGTGTGAAAATTTGCCAAAGGGAGTATATTATTACCGCGTGATAATGGATATTCAATCAATTGCATCCGGGAAGTTTGTAGTTGAGTAATTTGATTTTATTAAATCATGGCTAAAAAAACATCCAGCGCACCCCCCGAAGCAGTCGCCGCATACGATAAGCTGATCGCCGCGAATCCTAATATCGAGCGCAAAGGTGCGACGATGCCTTATACTTCCGTGAACGGAAATATGTTCTCGTTGCTCGATCCTACGGGACGGCTGACTCTTCGCCTTTCAGAAAAAGACCGCGAAGCATTCCGGAAGAAGTACAAAACCGGCGATGTCATTCAATATGGTGCAGTGATGAAAGAATACGTAGAGGTCCCTGATTCTCTGTTGAAGAATACAAAAGAGGCGAAAAAATACCTCGATCTGAGCTTTGAATACGCAAAATCGTTGAAACCGAAGGCTACTACAAAGAAGAAGTGATATTCCACGTGTCACAATTCTCCTCTATTCCGTGTCATTATTCTATAAACTTTGCCGTTCACAAGCTTCATGCGAATAAGTATCTCTCTCATTATTTTCTTTTTCGTTCTTCGCGCTGCATCCGCGCAGGTATCGGTGACTGTTGATACCACCACCCATTTTCAAACGATCGAAGGCTGGGGGCATGGCGGAGGCATCTTTAGCAGCCTCAATTACGGACTTTCCCAATATGGGATTGACCAGGCAACGACCGATTCGATCAATTTCCAATATCTTGATTTAATAGCACATGATCTCGGACTGACAGGTTCACGAATGTGGGAAGTCGGTCCGCGTATCGATGGCACCGGAATGGATAATGGCGATTGTGACTCCATCGACTGGACAAAATTTCAGCCAGGCGGCGGCGCAATCATAGCAAAATACGCTGTCTTTTTCAAAAATCTTATCGCAGCCGATGGATATCATACATCGTTTTATTCGAGCCCGACCTATCCGACCTTTGCGACGGCATTCAAACCCTGGGTTCTGAATCATCCAGGCGAGCGCGCCCAACAGATATGGGCTGATGCGCTTTGGTGGAAAAATAATTATGGAATTGATATTAATTACGATGTCATCTACAATGAACCCGGCAGCCCTATTACGACGCAAATACTCGTCGATGATGTGAAGGCGCTTGGTCCGCGACTTATAAGTCAAGGACTTGCAACGAAGACGCAGTATGCAGAGGCAGTCGCGCCATTGACAGATTGGGGTTTTATAAGTCCCGTTCTCAGCGATTCCGAACTATGGAAATATGTCGGAAGGCTGTCGTATCATAATTATGGTACGGCAGATCCTTATCGTGCAGATATTCGTGACTTCGCAAAGAGCCTCGGAATTACTACTGCGCAAACAGAAATGGGCAATCCGACGATCGATGATATATTCAACGATCTTATTCTTGGCGGAGTCTCCTATTGGGAAGTCGGATTCAGCGGAGGGGAAACGCTCGTTGCAAGCGCGGGTGATGTAAGCTGGACGCCCTCAGCTACCTATTACCGAATGCGTCAAGTATTACATTATGTCCGACCTGGTGACATTCGAATCAATGCAACATCGAGCGATACTCTGCTTCGTGTAGTTTCTTTCGAAAAGAGTGGAGCTATCACAACAGTTTTGCTGGATAATGACACGGCAAAAAAAGCTGTACTGAATAATTTGCCTCCGGGGAAGTATGGAGTATCCCAATCTCCTTCCGGCGCAACCGCATTTACGGAGTTTGGTATTTCAACTGTTGGTGCTGATGGAAAACTCACCGTAAATATCGGCGGACAAGGTTATGCAACAACGGTGTATCCATATTCAGGCGCGAATCATCCGCCGACGATTGAATCATGGGGAGTCAGTCCTGGATATATTGTATCACCTACATCCACAGCAACAATTTCGGTGAAAGCAAGTGATCCTGAACTCGATAAATTAACCTATCAGTGGATAGTTATCAGCCAGCCGGCAGGGGCAAATGCTACAATTACGAATCCAACATTCGTTTCTACCGCGGTGAACGGATTAACAGCTGCGGGAATGTATGTATTTAAAATATCAGTCTCCGATGGTGTAAATATTTCTACAAGAAAAGCGTACTTACTTGTCTTCTCAACAAATCCTCCCCCAAATCTTTGGGAGGGAGGATTCCGGTTCGGTGCTCCCTACGGTTTAGTATTCGATAATCCACCGGATACGACACATGCGAATATTGAGCTTCCAACATCTTCAGCAGTTCTTCAGATCGGGATTACCGATCTTGCGAATTCCACTTTTGACGGACGCGGCAAATGGGTGCTCGTCAGCCAGCCTGCCGGAGCAAATGCGATCGTCGATACCACTATTTATATTTATATCAGCATTCGCGCAAATGTTTCGAATATGACCGTGCCGGGAGATTATGTTTTCAAGTGCACTATTAAGAATAATCCCGGACTTCCCGATCTCATCGAAAATCTTATCTGCACCGTTCATCAGCGAAGTTCTGGTCCTGTAGTTAATTCTATTACAGTAAATCCGCCAACTGTAACGCTGCCGCAAGATTCGGCAAAACTTAGCGCGCAAACAAGTGATCCGGAAGGTCAGCTTTTGCGGCATTGGTGGTATGTGAAGTCAATACCGAATGGAGCGCATCCTCTCTTCGATCACCAAGGGTTGCCGAATTCTACTGTAAGTAATTTAACTATACCTGGTCTCTACACATTTACTCTTCGTGTCTTCGATGATATTCACATGACGACGAAGGATGTCAGCGTGACGGTAAGTCCTGGCACCGGTAAAGGAATCCTCACATTCCTACCTGACTCTCTTGATTTTGGAGTTATCGACACTGGCAAAAGTTCGAAACTCAGAGCATTGGTACGCAATACAGGCAATGGACCGCTCAGTCTCAATACCATCACCGTCACAGGACCTTTTACAGACTCTGCATCAAGGCCTGCACCTCTCGCGCTGCAACCTGGTGATTCTTTGCCGCTCTTCATTGTATTTTCACCGCGAACTGTCGGTAATTTCAATGGCCTACTTACTACAACACTTTCAGATAATAGCACAGCTTCTATTTCTCTCAAGGGGGCAGGCAGAGCAGTAGTTTCAGGAGGAGTTGCTAACACTCCGGAAGAAACTGATATTTTGATCTGGCCGAATCCGGTGATTGATGAACTTACGATTCGGGCAAAGGAAAATTCACATGTAATACTATCAGATGTGCTGGGGCATATTATGATGAGTAGAGAAATCAGACAAGGAAATTCGATACTTTCACTTCGTTCGTTACCCGCAGGTGTTTATTCGCTCATTATAGAGTCACATGGTACTATAGTGAGGAGAAATATTGTGAAGGAGTAACTTACTTCACCGTTGTCATTGCGAAACCGGCTTCAGCCACATCGTCCGCACGCGGACTCCTCGCGATGACAGGTCTAAAGATTACTACGTAATCCAGTCCATTCAGCTTTCGTGATCTTTAACCATGCGCTTGGAGTGCCTTCATGATTATAGGTCTCTATATGTCGAAGCCCGCTTTTTTCAAGTATATGACGGGAAGTGAGATTATTCATATCAGCTGTTCCATAGATGACCGGCAAGTTCATCGTATTAAATCCATATTCAAGCGAAGCAACAGCAGATTCACTGGCATATCCTTTCCCCCAATATCTTCTAATGAGCCGGTAGCCCAGATCATAATAATTGATATGATTATTTCGTAATTCCGTACAAAACTTTAATCCGGTCCAGCCCATGAATTCACTCGTAGCCTTTAGGGTCATCGCCCAGCGTCCGATGCCATGATCAATATATTGCCGCCTGACCGATGCAATGATTTTCCTGCTTTCTTCAATATTCGTCAGCGGATGCCCGCCAAGATACCGATGCACTTCCGGATCGGAATCAAGTTCGAACATAGCTTCATCATCGGATGGAAGCAGTTCGCGAAGAATGAGGCGTTCGGTTTCTACAAAAATTTTCATTAATCCTTAATTACCTTCTTTAATTCTTTCGTCTCATAATATTTTCCTGCAATGAAAACTGCATTTTGGAATTGAATATTATCAATGGAATCCAACGGATTTTTCTCCAACAGGAGCAGATTCGCTCTTTGTCCGCTTGCAATGCTTCCCCATGTACCCGTTGCATGAGAATAATCGGCGGCATTATAGGTTGCGATCTGTAGGATATCTTTGTTAGAAATTCCAGCTTGTGCAAAAAGCTTTAGCTCTTCCCACAGGCAAAATCCGGGAACACCGAATGGATCATTCGCCTCAGCAGGACTCATTATCATTTTTGCACCCTGATCGTTCAGCATTTTCACTAATTGAAGTCTTTTCTGGATGTATGTACGTCTTTTTTCTTGTTTGCGTTTTAGTGAATCTCCGGAGCCCTGATTGTATTTTGTAAAGTTTTCGGACATGGTTTTTGTCCAGCCTGCAATAGTTTCTGAATCAATAAACTCCAGCCCCGGACGGTGTTGTAATTCATCCAGCGACGTCTGTAAATAGACGACTTTATAATAATCTAGCGATGGACAGTTATACGTATTGCGCATCTGCATTTTTTTTACGAGTGGAGCAATGGAATTGCTGTCTTTCGCGTATGCTTCTTCCAAGCCTTGAAGATGTTCGATACATGCATAATCCGACTCGATAAGTCTGTCAATCGGAATCTGCGACGGCTGGTGACCGACAACCGGTATCTTTGCATCTCGTGCCGCTCTCATAAGCGCTTCGTAATAATTCGAATCAGGAACGGCAAGAATTTTTAGGCAGTCGAATCCTGCGGATGAATATCCCTTGATCGTATCCGGTAGGTCTGTTATTGTCACATTTTTATTCGGGAAATAGGGGCTTGCAATTTGCAGATCTGGGCCTAATAGCTGGCCATCCGCAATTTTTTTCTTTAATTCGATATGAGAAAATTTACCGCGCATGGAACGGATCGTCGTTACTCCGGCCGCAAGGTTAAGCAGCAAAAATTTTTCAATGTGCTCTGATGGAAGATGGACGTGCATATCCGTTAAACCCGGCATCAGGTATTTCCCGGTGCCGTCGATACTATGCCGGTAATTCTTCGGATCGACAGATGCTGCATCCAAAACCTGCACAACCTGATCGCCGCGAATAAAGACATCTTGATTCCGCTGGAGCGGTGTCGATTTTTCGGCAGTGATCACATTGACATTATGAATATAATAATCATACTGCTGCGCGAACAGATGTTGGGAAACAAGGAGTAAAGCAAGAGCGAGGAATGCATGTTTGGAATTATTCATGTGAGAGAAACGATTGGGGATGTTCAAAGTTACAAGAATTTTTTTAATAAACTAGCCGGGATGAGATATATGGATGATCTCAAACAAATTCAAGAAAAGGTAACCGCGTTACTATTACGAAAACCAATTGTATTACTTGCCATAGATGGTTATGGCGGATCGGGCAAGAGTACGCTTGCCAGGAAAATTCAGAATGAATTCTCCGGCTCGGTCATAATTACTTTAGATGATTTTGTAACTTCTACTGTGAGCGGTCCTGATCGGAGAAGGGTTCTTTCCCAAGTCCTTCTGCCACTTTCGGGAAGTAAGAGCGCTCAGTATCAACGCTTTGATTGGCATCAGGAAATCCTCACTGATTGGATAACTGTAAAACCAGAAGGTCTGATAATTATTGAAGGCGTTTCCGTGCTCAAAGATGACTTTCATTCGTATTATGATTTCAGAGTATGGATTGATTGTCCGCCTGAGCTGGCTTCGAAGCGCGGGATGGAACGGGATAGAAATATTTACAAAGTAAATAATGATCAAAAATGGGAAGAGATCTGGATAAAAGCCGATCAGGAATACGCGAAGACGGAGCCTTGGAAACACGCCGATCTAATAATTAAGGCCTTTGGCTTATAGCTAAAAATCCTGGAACTTCGTTTTTACAGTTTTCGTTAGTAAGCCATAGCTAACCGTTAGTAATGACTAACATAACAACATTATTCACAGCGCTGGCGGATCCGACGCGGCGCGAGTTGTTCGAGAAGCTCTCGCGGCGCGAGATGGCTGTCGGCGAACTGGCTCGCGGCGTAAAGGTAACGCGCCCGGCTGTTTCGCAGCATTTACGTGTGTTGCTCGAAGCAGGGCTTGTCGTTTTCAGGGAAGATGGTACGCGCAGGATCTACTCAATAGATTCAAAAGGGGTAGATACCATGCGAAGCTATCTCGACCGCATGTGGGACCGCGCTCTTACAAATTTCAAAAAAGAAGTAGAAAGGAATAAATCATGACAAATCAAAACACTATTCATAAAGAGGTGATCGTTAATGCCTCCCAGGAAAAAGCATTCCGCATATTCACCGATGGTTTCGATTCCTGGTGGCCACGCACGCATCATATCGCAAAAGTCGAAATGAAAGAAGCTGTAGTAGAGCCGAAGCTCGGCGGCAGGTGGTTTGAACGCGGCGTCGATGGGTCGGAATGCGAATGGGGCAAAGTCATTGCGTGGGAACCGCCGAAACGATTCGCTCTTAGCTGGCAGCTAACGGCAGATTATCAGTATGATCCGAATTTCGTAACGGAAGTAGAAGTAACCTTCGAAGCACAAGGAGCTAATAAAACCCTTGTCACTCTCGAGCATAAGAATCTCGACCGTTATGGCGACAAACAGGGAAAGGTCATCACCTCTATTGGAAATGAAGAAGGCGGCTGGGGTGGAATAATGAAGATATATGCAGCGATCGTTGAAGGCGATATGGAATATTACGAAAAAGCAATGCGAAAACTGACAGAAGAAGTGGCGCAATAGTTATGAAACCAAAAATACTTTTACGAATCGCATCGATAGCGATGCTTTTCCATGACGCCGGGCATAGCTCCCAAATCCTCCTGTGGACGAAAACAGAGGATCCCGCAAAGCAGGAAGTCATCCGCCAAATGACGACGAAGTCTTTCCCTTTCATGGGAACTCTGCGAAGTATGGGTGATGGCTTCGAAGGATTTATCTGGGCGGCATCTCTTGCGATGCTGCTCATGGCAATTATATTGTGGATTGTCTCCAGTGACAGCAAAAATCCGCTTGGGAAAAAAATATTGATAGCGTTGCTCGTTATTCTCACCGGTTGGTGGATCGTCGAGTTGAATTACTTTTTCCTTTTTGCCGCAGCAAACACGTTTATTGTATGGCTGTGCATTTGTATAAGTCTTATACAGTTACGTACACGAACCGAAATGTAAAAATTATGTCAATAGAAATGTAATCGCAAATACTATAAACAGTTGGATGTAGAAGCCGCGATTCTCCGATCGCGGCTTTTTCTTTTACGGGCTTTTTTAGTCCTTTTCTCTGTTTACTGCGCGAATATTTTGAGATATATTATTCACATATGCAACTGACGTTTACCGAACACGGCTACCAGATCTTACGCGACCCCTCGCTCAATAAAGGGAGCGCATTTACAACTGAAGAGCGACTTGATTATGGTCTTCGAGGGCTACTGCCGAATATTGTAGAGACTATCGATATGCAGATCCGGCGCGTCGAGGAGCAGGTCGATCAATTTGATAAATCGATCAACAAATATATATATCTCCTACAACTGCAGGATAATAATCAGACCTTATTCTACCGGACGATCATGAAAGATCCGGCTAAATATTTTCCGATCGTTTATACTCCGACCGTTGGCGAAGCGTGTCAAAAATTCGGTCATATCCTGCGCCGTCCGCGCGGGCTCTATATTTCTATTGCAGATCGCGGACATATTAAAGATATTATCCATAATTGGCCTGAAGCTAATATCAGATTTGCGGTCGTTAGCGATGGCGAACGCATTTTAGGTCTCGGCGATCTCGGAGTTTGCGGAATGGGAATTCCGATCGGAAAACTGACACTATATACTGCATGCGCCGGAATCCATCCGAATAATACTCTCCCTGTCATGCTCGATGCAGGGACGAATAACGAATCATTTTTGAATGACCCCCTTTATTTAGGATTAAAAATTCCCAGAGTTCGCGGGAAAGAGTATGAAGATTTTCTTGAAGAATTCGTTCAGGCGATGACGGAAGTATTTCCGAAGCTATGCATTCAATGGGAAGATTTTGCCGGTCCGAACGCAAATAGCATCTTGGAGCGGTATCGAAATAGGATCTGTACTTTTAACGACGACATTCAGGGCACTGCTGGAGTTGCTGTTGCAGGGCTTCTTGCAGCCTGCAAATACAACGGCAAGCCGATGACCGACCAGAAATTTCTTTTCTTTGGCGCAGGCTCTGCAGCAACTGGAATTTCGACGCTTCTCACGATGATGCTTGAAGAACATGGATTAAGCCATGAGGAGGCAAAGCGGCATTGTTGGCTTTTCAATTCGGGAGGTCTGGTTACTAGTTGTAGAAAAGGACTTGACGATTATAAAATGGTCTTTGCTCATGAACATAGGGAAATAAGTGATTTTTTAGAGGCGATCGAAGAGCTGAAACCGACTGCGATCATCGGAGCAAGCACTATTGGCGGTGCCTTTACAAAAGAAGTGATCGAAGCTGTTGCGAAAATCAATCGGCGCCCGATCATCTTTCCGCTTTCGAATCCGAATTCCCATTCTGAATGCACAGCCGAAGATGCATTTACCTATACGGATGGTAGAGTACTATTCGCAAGCGGCAGTCCATTCGATCCGGTAACTGTCGGAGGCAAAACATATTTCCCCAGCCAAGGGAATAATGTGTATATTTTTCCCGCAGTCGGGCTTGCGATCTTAGCGACCGAACCGGAACACGTTAGCGATCAAATGTTTCTTTGGGCTGCGAAAGCCCTTGCATCTCAAGTAACGGAAGATATGGTAGCTAATGGTATCATTTATCCGCCTATCTCGAAGATTCGTGAAGTAGCGACAGAGATCGCTATCCATATTGCTACGCATATTTTTGATAGAGGACTTGCAACGGTTGAGCGTCCCGCAGATATCGAAATGTTTGTCAAAAGGAAGATGTATTATCCCGAATATTGAGATCTAAAATCAGTTTGGGAATTAGATCGATACTACTCTAAATTTCCGTATCTTTGAACTCTATGAAAAGCATACTATACTTGACTAAAATTGTCTCGCTGGTTGCAGTTATTTTTATTATGCAGCCTTACAAATTATTTTCTCAGCCGGCGAATCTTCCGAAGCCCGATCATATCGTCGTTGTTATTTATGAAAACCATAATTATGACGATATTATTGGGTCTTCAACATTCCCGAATATTAATGCACTGGCAACAGATGACCATTCTGCGCTCTTTACCAATTATCAAGTCATAGAACATCCGAGCCAGCCGAATTACTTTGATCTTTATGCAGGCTGCAACCAAGGCGTGCAGGATGATGCAGTACCTGCGAATAATCCATTCACTACGGATAATCTTGGAAAAGAGCTTATCGATGCCGGGAAAACGTTCATCACCTATGCTGAAGATTTACCTTCTGTCGGATACAATGGGAATACTTCTAGCCTCTATGCCCGCAAACATAATCCCTCGGTTAATTGGATGGGTACAGGTACAAATCAGATCCCAATAACCACAGATCAACCGTTCACTGCTTTCCCATCAGATTTCACAAAACTGCCGACAGTTAGTTTTGTTATTCCAAATCTTGTTGACGATATGCACGATGCTCCAGTCACGACCAGCGATACATGGCTTAAGACCAACCTTAACCCCTATGTGCAGTGGGCGAAAACACATAACAGCCTGCTTATCTTTACTTTCGATGAAGATGAACTTTCGACCGACGGCAGGATCGTGACGATCTTTGCAGGGCAAATGGTTAAACCAGGACAGTATGCAGAGGCACTTAATCATTATAATATTCTCAGGACTATTGAAGATATATACAATTTGCGATATGCATGTAACGCCGCAAACGTAACTCCTATAACCGATGTGTGGACAAATTCGTCAATTGTCATTGGAAGCGGATCAGAATCAGTTGATGGTTTTTTGTTGTATCCTAATCCCGCGAATGACGGATTTATTATTGCCCGAGGAAGTAAGAATATTGAGACATTAGAAAAAATAGAAATATTCGATGTCATTGGAAATAAAGTGTTTGAAAAAAACATAGAATCATTACCTGAAAAAATTTCGGGGATGCATCTTCCATCAGGGGCCTATTCGGTAAAAGTGAGCAGTGAAAAGACGACTTACACTCAAAAACTAATTATCCAATAAATAACTATGCCATACAGTGAAAAACTTGCCGAGCGTTTAAGAGAAGCCCTCGTTGGTGTTCCGCATGTAGAGGAAAAGAAAATGTTCCGTGGTGTAACGTTTATGGTCAATGGGAAAATGTGCCTCACGGTATCTGCCGATGAACTGATGTGCCGCATCGGAGCTGGAGCAGTTGAAAAATCTCTCGGAAAAAAAGGGACGAGAGCAGTTATCATGCGCGGCAGACCTATGAAGGATTTTATAAAAGTTAATGACGAGGGTTTCAAATCAAAAAGGGATTTCGATCATTGGGTATCGCTCGCTCTTGCATTCAATAGCGAAGCTAAAGCATCGAAAAAGCTAAAGAAAAAAGCATGAGTTCCCAGGAATAAAATTCATGATTTTTGAGTTATTCCGTCCTCGGGATAATGAAATATTTTAAGGAGGATCTATGAAACATCTTACTTTAGTTGTTTTTTTTATGTGCATTGCAGTTTCTTCATTTGCACAACAACCGCAGGGTGCGCCTACACGTCTGTTTTCTTCGCGAACAGATAACTATGACGGAACGAGTTTCCATCCTCACGATTCCGCGCATTATACCTATAGCGGCGATCGCGGAGGAATCGGACAGTATGGACAGAATGAATATTTGATATTGTTTGACCTTGCGCACCATCTATCCGCATCCGGAACGACATGGAACGATAGCCTGCAAACAACGAAGACCTATGATGCTAACGACCGGCTGCTTACCCTTCTAAGCCAGATTTACGATGGAAGCAACTGGATAAATTCTAAACGCGAAGTACATTCATGGGTTACAAATAATAAAAGAGAAGATACTGTTTCTTCATACTATTGGAATGGATCGAAATGGGAGCCAACATCAAAATTTATTTATAATTTCGACGCTCTCGGAAGAGTGATCGAGGAATTCCAGGAAAAAGGCGATACCATTAGCGGAGGATGGGCAACTGCTTACTGGTATCTGACTCATTATAATCATTTTGGGGATATCGATACGCAAATATCTCAGACAATGTCATGGCAATCAGGAGCATGGCAGAATTTGAGCATGTTTGTTTCGATAGTAGATACCGTACACGAATTAAGCTCTTTTCTTTACTCCTGGTCTGCAGGCGTCTGGAACAAAGGATCGCGCGATACTTTTATCTATTATGCCGACAACGGGAATTCCATTACTGTCGATTCGGAGTTCACTTGGTCATCGAATCAGTCAACGTGGACTCCTTATTATCTCAACACCTATGTTTATGATAAAGACAATCGGCTGGTCAACTCCACGAAACAATCATACAATGTAAATCAACAGGCATGGGTAAAGCAGCTCCAGCAAAACACCACGTATTCTCCGGATAATTCAGCTCAACAGTCAATTTTATACCTCGGGGATGCGGGGACAAATACATGGTATCCTTATTCGAACACAGTGTGGAATATAAATCAGTCCGGTTTAATCGTTTCGGAAATGGATTCCTCGTGGCAAACTTTATGGGTGCCTGCTACAAGTCATTATTATTGGTACACCGAAAATAGCGGCTCGGGTGTGAAAGCTTCTCCGCAGGTAATCTCTTCTTCTGTATATCCGAATCCGTTCACAAAAACATTCACTATTACGTTTATTTCCAAAAAAGAAGGAGATGTCATGCTTAAGCTTTATGATATGACCGGCAGACTGATAACAAAAACAATGACGAATATTTCCGTAGGCGAGAACAAGATCGTCTGGGATGCCGGATTTGCTCTGCCAAAAGGATGCTATACGTATGACTTAGTTGTCGGAAATGTTATTAGTAATGGAAAAATTATTTCCGAATAAATAAGAAAAAATGATGAAGATCATTATCGCATTGTCACTTATCGGGCTGTCGTCACCGGTCCTCGCTCAACAGAGTTCGGATTCCACCCGCTTCGAACGAGAGAATACGTATACGCCGCTTGATTTCAAGGAAGTGCTTCGTCGTGCGCATATGACATTCGATGAGCCCGAAGGATATAAAAAAACCAAGATCATTCCTAATGAGCAGCAGGACTATCTCTATGCCTTGAAATCACCGGACAAAAAAGTAGAGGTGCGCTATTATATTATGCCACTCGATTCTATGCTGGCAAAATATAATCGCCCGAGAGAAGAAGGCGAAACAATGATAAACCCAAACAATATCCACCAGACTATGCTGACTGTTACGATGCTCAATATTTCGATGGGAGCGTTACAGGGAAGTCCGCCCGATCCGTCGATCTTTGATAGTACGGCCGTACAAAATGAGTTCGGTGCAGATTGGGGCGCAACGGTTGCCATACCTGCAGGTAAACAATTCGGACAAGATTACAAATTTATTCTCATGGTTGCCCTGCATAAGGATAACCTTGCCGATGCCTATTTATTTTACCTTACGAATGAGAGCAAGGAAATTGAAAAGCATCTTATGGAAAGTTTTCACTCGTTGCGATTTCAATAAGAAATGAAGATCATTCTCGTTTTTGTATCGTCACTCGATGGCAGGATCACTAGATGGGGCGAGCCCCATGTCATGAGCTGGACATCAAAAGAAGACCAGGAGTATTTTAAAAAGAACTGGCGCGAGCATAAGCTTATCGTGATCGGAAGCGGAACCTACGATGCAGAGCCGATCAGCGCGCCAAAAGAGAATCGTCTGATCATTCTTACTTCACATCCCGAAAATTATAAAGATAAGGTTGTCGCCGGACATCTCGAATTTACAGATGAATCACCAGCCAATCTGGTAAAGCGATTAAGCAGCGAAGGACACACAGAAATGATGCTTGCAGGAGGTCCGCATGTAGCAACGTCATTTCTGAAAGAACATTTAGTTGACGAGTTATGGCTTACCTTGGAGCCAAAGATATTTGCCAGCGGGGAAAATTTTGCCGTTGGAGATAAGCTTGATATTGATCTGCATTTACTAAGCAGCGAAAAAGTGAATGAACGGGGAACGCTGATCTTGAAGTATCGGGTGCTCAAGCACTAAGTGGAATACATCGTCTGCAGTTTCCGTTTTCTCAACCCGTGCATTTAACTATCTAATTAATCCCATGGAAGGAAATTATTTCATCACCGCTTCCCATGACTACAGTGCATCCCCTGCGCAGATCTATTCGCTTATCGGCAAAGGAAAATTATTCCAGCTCACTG
>Ga0207152_1128_pt1 | contig 15542 bp, 15 predicted proteins | sample Alteio_BWMinHeat_30_FD_153590 | JGI IMG/M metagenome (GOLD analysis project Ga0207152, IMG submission 153590) | Enriched cells from forest soil in Barre Woods Harvard Forest LTER site, Petersham, Massachusetts, United States -... | ecosystem: Environmental > Terrestrial > Soil > Temperate forest >... | reverse complement strand
CCATTGCGGCGCTGGCGCTTGGGATTGGCGCCAACACGGCTATTTTCAGCGCGGTAGAGGCGGTGCTGCTGAAGCCGCTTCCGTTTGCGCAACCCGGGCGGCTGATGATCGTGTGGGAGGACGCGTCGAATATCGGCTTTGCGTTTAATACGCCCGCCCCTGCGAACTATTTGGATTGGCGGGCACAAAACCGGGTGTTCACGGACATGGCGGCGACGCGGTTTGTGACCGCCAGCCTGACGGGAGATGGCCAGCCAGAACAGCTTTCCGGCAAGAAGGTGACGGCGAATTTCTTTGATGTGTTGGGCGTGCAGCCGGCGGTGGGACGCCCGTTTACAGCGGAAGAGGACAAGGCGCAGACGCCTGTGGTGGTGCTGGGCTACAACCTGTGGCGCAGGCGCTTCGGCGGGGATGAGTCGGTGATCGGCCGGGAGATTCTGCTGAACGGGGTACAGACGAAAGTGGTCGGGGTAATGCCGAAGGACTTCTTTTTCGGGGACCGTAAGAACAGCGATTACTGGGTGCCGATGGCGTTCACCCCGGAGCAATGGGCGCGGAGACAATCACACTTCCTGACGGTGGTGGCACGGCTGAAGCCGGGGGTAGCGGCGCAGCAGGCGCAGAAGGACATGGAACGAGTCGCCACGGACTTGCAGAAGCAGTACCCGGATTCGAATGCGAAGGTGGGCGCGGTGGTGGTGCCGATTGAAAAGGATTACGCGGGAGACGCGCGGAGCGGGCTGTTGGTGCTGCAAGTGGCGTCGGTGTTTGTGCTGCTGATTGCGTGTTCGAACCTGGCGAATTTGCTGCTGGCGCGATCGACGGGCAGGCGAAGAGAGATGGCCGTGCGGCTGGCGCTGGGAGCTTCGCGATGGCAGATTGCGTCGCAGTTGCTGACGGAGAGCCTGGTGCTGTCGGTTGCCGGTGGGTTGCTGGGATTGTGGATCGGGAAGATGTGCTGGGGCGCGTTCGGGAGCCTGGTGCCGGAACAAGCGGGCGGCGGATTTGAACTGAACGGCCCCGTGCTGCTCTTCGCGGCGGGGATTTCGATTGCCGCGGGGATGCTGTTTGGATTCGCGCCGGCTCTGCGAGCTAGCGGCGTGCCGCTGCAGGAATCGCTGAAGGAAGGCGGGCGAGGGGGCGAATCGCGCGGTGGATTGCGGCTGCGAGACACGCTGGTGGTTGGACAATTCGCGCTGGCGTTCGCGCTGCTGGTGTGTGCCGGGCTGATGATCGAGACGCTATGGAATCTGCGGAAACAGGAACTTGGATTCCGGGCGGATCACTTGCTGACGATGGGAGTGCCGCTGCCGGAGAAAAAATACGACACGGACGATAAAGTGCGCGAGTTTTTCCACGCAACAGTGGAAAACGTGCGCGCGCTGCCGGGGGTGAAGGGAGCGGGATTCGGGTCGGACGCGCCTTTCATGACGATTGGAGACACGGAAGGCTACACGGTGGAAGGAGAGGCGCCGCTGCCGACAGGAGAGTACAACGACGCACTCTACAGGGAGGTGACGCCGGGCTATCTGGAGATGCTCGGGGCAAATCTAAAGGAAGGACGGCTACTGGATGAGAGCGATCACGCAGGCGGGCAGCAGGCGGTAGTGGTGAATGAGTTTTTGGCCAAGCGGCACTGGCCGGGAAAGAGCGCGGTAGGAAAACGAATCCGCTTTGGACGCGAGAATGAACCCTGGTGGACGGTCGTGGGAGTGGTGCACGACATTCGCGAGCGCGGGCTTTTGTATGAGATGAAGCCGGCGGTGTACGTGCCGGTGACGCAAGTGGAGAAACCTGGCGGGTTTTCGATGCTGGTGGTGCGAACGTCGAACGATCCGGCGAGCACGATCAAAATGGTGGAAGGCGCGGTGTGGGCCGTGGATCCGCAGCAGCCGGTATCTTACGTACGCACGATGGATCAATTGATGGAGGCGGACGTGGCGGACCGCACGAGGCCGATGGTCTTGCTCGGTGTATTCGCGGGACTGGCGCTGGTACTGGCATGCCTGGGAGTCTTCGGCGTACTCGCGTATGCGGTGGCGCAGAGGACGAGAGAGATTGGCGTGCGCATGGCGCTTGGCGCAAAGCCCGGCGACGTGACGCGCATGATTCTTGGGCGCGGGATGAAGTTGAGCGCCATCGGATTATTGGCGGGCGGGGCACTGGCTGCTGGGCTGGCGGCGCTTCTGCGAACGCTGCTCTATGGAGTGACGCTGGCGGCGCCGGGAATTTATGCCGGGACTGCGGCAGCGCTGGTGCTGGTGGCGATGGTGGCGTGCGTGATTCCGGCGCAGCGAGCTGCGCGCGTGGATCCCGCAGTGGCTTTGCGGAACGAATAAGACAGCGAAAACCTTCCTCGGCGCAGACCTGTCCAATGAGGCAGGTTGGTGGTGCAACACATTTTCCTCCTGACGCGATTTCACCTGCCGAAATCGCCTTACACTCAAAGTTACGAAGCTGGAGTTGCCTCTGGATGGAATAAAGCGAAGGATTTCCCAGCGCTCCACGGAGGGAGCACGGGCAAGGATGAAAATGAGACGCGCACTGCTATTTATCGCGGTTTTACTTCTGGCGCTGATGGCCGCACGAGGCGTATCGGCCGCGCCGCAGGGCAAGCACTCCGCAACGCTAAGCGGCGTGGTGCTGGGGCCAGATGACAAGCCGGTGGCCCACGCAAGCGTTTCGTACCAGTCGTCCAGCGGCAACGCGCCCCATGCGGTGCACGCCGATGCTCGCGGACATTTTACGATTGCCAAGCTGAAGGCCGACAATTACGACCTTCGCGCATCAGGCAAGGGAGTTTTCTCAGCGTGGGAGAAAAACGTCAGCTTGAAATCGGGGCAGACGAAGGATATCACGCTGCGGCTGATTTACGCGAAGGAAATTCCCAAGACCTATGTGAAGAGCAAGCCCCAACAGTAAGTTGTTCGCCGGATGAGACTCGCCTGACGAAAAACTTCCTTCCAAGTTGCAGAAGTGATCAGAGAACAGAGATCTGGGAAGATTTCGCACGGAATAGTTTTTATTGGTAGATGAGTTGGGCGAGCTCGTAGATATCCGCATCCGAAACGTCCGAAACAGCGCAATATTCCATTCCCTGGCGGCGCCAGTGGCGCCACTGATACCCTTGCCGCAAGCCGGGTGGATGAATAGGCGTGTCCGGCTCTTTGGTGGGAAGAACAAAAACGTTGATGATGTGTTTGCGGCGTGTATAGACCAACGCGGCTACATTCTGCCCACCGAGAACATCCAGGCGGCCACCGATGAGCGCAAAACCCTCATCCGCAAAATCCTTGACGGGAGGGACAAAAGCGAGCTTGCCGTCGAACCAGGGCTTGACGGTGTGCTGGTCCGTCGAAGCGACATCCATAAGGTGGCCCGGCTGCAAGGAGCGGATGTGGGCGTCGATGATTTCGGCAGCGGTGAAGGGAGAAGTCGCAGAACTGTCCTTGGGCCGGGGCCAGGAATACCAGGAGACTCCGGCAACAAGGAGGAGCGCGGTAGCAACAGCCAGCCAGCGCCAAACAGGAATGCGCGGAGCCACGGCCGGCGCTGTAGCAGCATCGAGATCAGCCCGGATTCTCTTGCGCAACGATACGGGGGCCTGTTCGTAAAGGCCGGAACGCTGCAAGGAGCAGCGCAGAGCTTCCTCGGCTCCAAGTGTGTTGGCGCATTCCCGGCAGCTCTCGAGGTGGCGTTCGAATTCCGCGGCACGGGTAGCGTCCAGTTCGCCATCCAGGTAGCCATGCAGGACTGTGCGCGTAATGTCACAGCTCACGGGAGGCCTCCTGTGCGGAGGGAACCGTGAGAGCGCGCTGCAGGCGCTGGCGAGCTCGGGCCAGTGCGGACATCACTGTACCGATGGGGATGGCGGTGATGGTGGCAATTTCTTTATAGGAGCAGCCCTCGAGTTCGCGAAGCACTAACACCTCGCGAAAACGCGGTGGGAGGGTATCCAGAGCGCGGCCGAGGCGTTCCCGATTGTCGCCGGCGATGGCCAGGGACTCCGGGGACACACTGGGCTGGGGATGCAATTCTTCGTCGAATTCGGTCATGAGTTCCACAGGGCGGTTTTTCTCCAACCACGTATAGCAGGTATTACGAACAATCTGAAGAAGCCAGGCGCGAGCGTCTCCGCCATGAAACCCGCGGAAGAAGCGGTAGGCACGAAGCATGGCCTCCTGTGCGACATCCTCGGAATCGGCTCGACTCCTTAGAAGCCATCTAGCAAGATTAAACGCGGCGTCGAGATGAGGCAACACAAGCTGCTCAAAGCGCGCGCGCTCCTGCACATCCAACACGTCCAAACCTCTTCCCTGGTCAGAGCCACTCATGGACAGGAACCGCCTAGGGGGCCATTTTATTCCCTAAAGCCCCTTTGATGTGACGAATAAAGTACCAGGAGGGTAAGCGAAAAAAGCGGGAATAACTGGCCGCCCTGGCTAGTCTGCACGAATGAAACACGTCCCATACGCGGCGCGGGCTCCCTGGACTCTCTCACCCGCGCCGCCCTCCAAAAGATATGGCGGGTAAGGACGAAGTCGAATAGTTACGGAACGTGGTGTGCCAGCAACGAAAGGAGAAACGAATGGCAAGCAAGGTTAAAGATGAAATCTTGCATGATCACAACCATGACGGGATTGACCGGCGTGGATTTCTGAAGTGCATGGCTTGGGCAGGGACGGGGGCCTTCTGCGTGATTCAGGGAGGCGTCTTGAAGTCCTATAGCTTGAGCCGGATGCCGAGGTTGGGCGCCAAAGAAGCGATGGGCGAACTCAGCTTCGTGCAGATCAGCGACAGTCACATGGGGTTCAACAAACCGGCGAATCCGGACGTCGCAGGGACACTGAAGGCCGCGGTGGACAAGATCAATGGATTGTCGGCGGCGCCGGAGTTTCTATTGCACACCGGCGACATCAGCCATCTTTCGAAGCCGGAAGAGTTCGATACCGTCGATCAGATTCTGAAGAGTGCCAAGCCCAAGGATAGGTTTTACGTGCCAGGCGAGCACGACGTCCTGAATGACGACGGGAAGCAATTCCTGGAGCGCTACGGAAAAGACAGCAAGGGTGGAGGCTGGCACAGCTTTGACAAGAAGGGCGTGCACTTTGTGGGGCTGGTGAATGTGATGAACTTGAAGGCCGGCGGGCTGGGGACGCTGGGGCACGAGCAACTGGAATGGCTGGAAGACGACGTGAAGCATTTGAAACACAGCACACCGATCGTGGTGTTCGCGCACATTCCTCTCTGGAGCGTGTATCCGGAGTGGGGCTGGGGAACGGAAGACAGTGCACAGGCGCTGGCGTACTTGAAGAAGTTCGGATCGGTGACAGTGCTGAACGGGCACATTCACCAGACCATGCAGAAAGTGGAAGGCAACGTGACATTTCATACCGCGGCGTCGACGGCGTTTCCGCAACCGGCGCCGGGCAAAGCCGATTCGCCGGGACCCATGAAAGTGCCGGCCGAGCAATTGAAGAGCGCCCTGGGAATCACGGATGTGAACTACGTGCAAGGACAACACGCGCTCGCGGTGGTGGACTCCACGCTGGCGTAAACGAGAAAAGAACTAAAAACCAATTAGCTGATTCAAATTGTAAATCGAGAAAAAAAGGAGAAAGAGCATGAGGAAAAGTCTGTCTATTCTAGGACTGGCGGCGGCACTGGTGCTGGGAAAGCTGGGTTTCGGCACAGATCAGAAGAGTTATGTAGCAAGCGCGCAGGAGAAGATGTCGATGATGGAAGTGAAGATCGATAATTTCACGTTCGGGCCGGCGACGCTGACCGTGACCGCGGGAACGACAGTGACCTGGACCAATAAGGATGACATCCCCCATACGGTGGTGAGTACGGACGGTGTGTTCAAATCCAAAGTGCTGGATACCGACGAGAAATTTACTTTTACTTTCAGCAAGGCGGGTAACTATCCCTACTTCTGCTCGATTCACCCGAAGATGACAGGCAAAGTTATCGTGCAGTGAATGAGGAAAGTCTTTGCATCCCTTTGAGATCAAACCAGCCTTGCTTGCGAAACACGCGCGGGCACTGGTGCTGATTCACTTTTCCATTGTGCGATTCATCGCGGGAGTGGCATTCGATTTTCTTGCCCAGTGGAAGAAGGAGCGTTTGCTATCCGCCGCTGCCTATTATAATTTGTTTGCGGCTGCACTGATGACCATTCCGGCTCTGACCAAGGGCCTTCCCGCATGCCAAAGGAGCTCGGAGCCAAACGGCTAAAGGGCATCCTGCTGATGCACTTGGTGGCGGATGCGTTCGACAACGATGATCTGGGGATGTGGCTCATGCACAGGATGAGGCGGCGAGATAACTTCATAGGGAGACGTGTTGGATAGTACTATTTGTGCCTTCCGAGCAACGTTCCTGCTCAAGACTTTCTCTATATCATTGATTGTAAATCAGTTAGACTCCGCAAGGTTCCAAAGGATCCACTCCGAATAGCCGCGTTGTACTACTACCCTCGTACCCCGTTTCGTGGCTCTGGTGACCCATTGAGGCGCTCATTACGAGTGCGTAGTCTCTGAGGAACGGGTTGGGGGCCGCGCGGGGACAGCGGCTCCGCAAGGGGTCGTGTGCGAGCTTCCCAACCCGCCACTCTAATCTCCTGCTTCTCTCAACATCTGAAATGAGCGAGAAAGGGAACTCCCGCCCTTCTCAGCTTTACACCCAGCGGCATTGGGCCTGCATCCTAACCTCAAGGTGAGCGGGACACTTTTCGCTAAATGCTGCCGGCTGAATGAGTTGCGAAAAACAAACGGGGCCGGCATGAAGGGTTTGCTAGACAGGTGAAGGCCATAATCAACAATCCATCAAAGCCCATGTGTGCTGTGTTCCTATTGGCAGGCGCTTGCGCCATCACCACGTTCCCGGCGAACGCCGGTGACCCAGCGTTTCCTGAATTGAAGACGCGGACTGTGCAAGCGTTCGAACGGTACGTGAAATTGACGGACGCGCGGAACGAAGCAGAATTGAAAGGCGGAACGGGACTGTTGTGGGTGGATAGTTTGCCGGAAGGGCAGCGCCCAGAAGCCTATGCGGCGCTCAAGCACGGCGAAGTGAAAGTGCAAAAACTGGAAACGCGGGACAATGGAGCTTTGATTCCGTGCGCGGGCGGGCTGATTCATCACTGGGCCGGCGTGGTGTTTATTCCCGGAGCAAAACTTGACGACGTGTTGAGCACCTTGGAGGACTATGACCGGCACTCGGTCTATTACACGCCGGATGTGGAGCGTTCCAAGATCGAGTCGAGAACTGGCGATAATTTCCTTGTATTCCTGCGGTTTCACCGGCACAAGGTGATCACCGTGGTCCTGAATACCGAACATGAAGTGCAATACTTTCGCGATGCGCCGGGGAAGGCTCACAGCCGGAGTTCGGCGGTGCGCATCGCAGAGGTAGAGAATGCCGGGAGGGCCGATGAACGCGAAAAAACGCCCGGCGACGATGACGGCTTTCTGTGGCGCATGGAGACTTGGTGGAGGATGGAAGAAGGCGACGGCGGCGTGTACGTACAGAGCGAAGTCGCATCGCTTACACGAAGTATTCCGACGGGACTTGGATGGATGATCGGTCCCTTTGTGACTGACATTCCAAAGGAAACGCTCACGTTTACGCTGGAAGCGACCCGCAGGGCCGTGGAAAACGGCAGAGCGAAACATTGAGGAAGACTCGATTTTGCGTCTCGCCGGTACAACACTTAAGCTGAATTCTTCTTTGCCTTTACTTCCTTTAGAAATTCCCAGACGGCGGCGGCGTTGCGATCCCAGCTCCACTCGAGTGCCGTTTTGGCCGCGGCTTGCCCGATGCGAGTTCGCATTTCTGGCTGTTCGCAAAGCATGCGAATCAGCTTGGCGAGTGACTCGAGATCACGCGGGTCGCGGAGGATAAAACTATCCGCGCCGTCGTGAAGCAGCCCGGAAACGCCCGCGAGGACCGACGTAATCACCGGGAGTCCGCAGGCCATGGCCTCCGCCACGGGCATGCCGAAGGAATCTTCGCGGCTCGGGCTGACGTAAACGTCCGCCGCCGCGTAGGCCTCCAAAATATCCGCGCGCGCGGGCTCCCAGAAGCAGCGATCGAGAACACCTAGACACCGCGCCATTTCACGAGACGATGTGGAGGCATCGCTGCCGACAACGAGCAGCTTCGCCGGGAGGTCCAACATTTTCGGCAAGGCTTCGAGAATGCTCAGAAGACCCTTATTGCTCCAGTCGTTTCCGACCAATAGAAGAACAAAATCGTTTTCGCGAAACTTGCGGAGTGCGCGCGCCTGGTTGCGGCCCGCTAGTCGCGCAGCCGGCGAGAACTGCGACGTATCAACGCCATTAGGGATAACACGGACGTCCTGGCGGCGGAAATATTCGGTGAGCAGCGAGGCGGTGCGCGGAGATACGGCGGCAAGGGACACTTTTGGGTCCGCGTAGATGCGGCGTTCGAACGCGCTCAAGACAGCGTAATAGGAGCGGCGATGGAGCCGCCGGAGAAACCCGGGCGCAGCGGTTTCTGGCTCTTCAGCCCGAGCAAGTTTCTGAAGTCGATGGAACAACGCATGAACGATGATGGCGTCCGCATCGAGACAATTAATTCCGGGAGACAACACCAAATCGCAGCGAACGCCGCGGACCCGCCGATCCCAGGTGCGGCAAAACGAATTCAAGAAAAGCCACGAAAGAAATTGCAGGAGCTGAGGCCCAGGGACGGAAGAGATCTTGTGCCAGACGATTGTGCCCGCTCCGTCGGCAGCCGCAGAGCGAGCCAGTGAAATATCTTCAGCACGTTGCGCATAGAGATGGATTTCACACTGCTTGTCGCGGGCGAGGCGCTCCAATAGCTCCGCGAGGGCCCGTTCCGTCCCATGGCGGCGGTCAACAAACGGAGAAACGACCGTGAGCCGCAACTTAGCGCATCCACATGCGGCGATTGTTGGCGTACGGATTGACCTCCGCGTATTGCGAGGTGATGGCGATCGCCGGCAGCCGGAACAGGATTCCGAGGAGCAGCCACAGATAGGCGTTCAGGACAAAATCCTGGTAGGGCTGCATGCCGTTGAAGGTCATGGGCAGCAGAAGAAGCCCAGCGTACCAGAAGATGATAAACGCAAGGGGGAACAGCGGTGAACCTCTAAGTTTCTTCACCACACGCCAAGCCGAGATGAGAATCGCGAAGGTCATCACGAACCACAAGATGAGGCCGCCGACGCCCATCTCGAGCACGATGGTTCCAAATCCGCTCTCGACTCCGATACCCAAAGGCTTTGCGTGGAAGAGCATGGCAACATATTGACCGCCAAGAGAGCAAGTGCCGATGCCATATCCGTAAGGCCACCGCTCGTAACCGAACGCACCGAGGAAGTTGCTGATCGGGTAGTCCCAGGTGCGGTTCTGAAGCTCGCTGGCGGTACTGCTGGGCGAAAGCGTCTCCGTATAAAACGCGACGCGCGAGAGGAGCGCTTCCGGGTAAGTTGCTAGCAAGAGCACAACGGCTACCGCCACGCCCAGCGCGGCGCGTTGTACGTTTCTTAGCACGCGGAGCACCTCGCGCTGGCGCCAGGGCGCGCCCCACACAAAGGCCACGCTGCCGGCAATGGCCGACCCGATGCTCCAGAGAACAATGCCGCGGGAAGCGCACAGGGAAATGGCCGCAAAGGTAATCCCGAAAACAAGAAAGGCAAACGCGCGTCCCCGTTTGTAGCGCAGCAGCAGATAACCGCTGAAACCAAATACCAGCAGCCAGATGACCAGGAGAAAGTCCGCGAAACGGCCGGCGCTTACAAAAACCGATGTCGGCCGGTACATAACCGCGCCGGAGATGGGGGCCACGCGATAAAGCGTGCTCAATTCGCGGATTTCCGCTGCCGGATTCGAAGGGTTCAGGAAAGTATGCCCAAGGATGGATTGGGCAATCCCAAGGGAAACGATAATCGTGCCGAGAATCATGTTCACAAAAAAGAAGCGGCGCAATTGGGTCTCGGAATTGAGAAGCGAGTAGCCCACAAAGAGCAGGGGAATGTAATAGAAGTAGAGCTTCACCCCGAGGACACCGTACATGAGGTACGGAGACGCGGGGTTGAAGACCTGCATCACGCCAAACCAGGCAAAAAGGAGAACAGGAACGAGGAAGGGAGGGCGGAAAGACAAGACTTCCTTGCGGCGATAAGCGAGGAAAAACGAGAGATAAACGACAGCTACGAGAACATCCTTGGCGAAATAGATGGCCATGTTGTTGCCGAGGTATTTGCGGGCAAAATCCTCGAACAAGAGCCAGGCCAAAAAGAAATAGAGACCGTTGCGCCAGTCGTTGAGCATGGCCACGACGAAGCAACAACCGATGAAACCCAAGGCAATGAAGGCGAGGCCGAAGATGTCGCCCGCGAGGACGTATTCCGCCGCTTTGTAGGCTGCGAAAGCCCCAAAGATGAGGAAGCCCAAAATGAATAGGGGATTGCGGCGGGAAGATGCGGGGAGAGTCAGCGCCGGAAATCTCATGGCGTGGCCTCTAAAACAAGAACATGGTTATCGCCCAGGAGGGCCTTGCCGGAAAAAGCCAGTGAGGCGATTCGCAGCGTCCAGGCAATGGGCTTGCGCGTCAATTGGTAGCCGTTTGGCGGAAATACGAGATGTTCGCGGAGCCGCAAACCCGCGCGGGGAAGGAATTGACGTTCGAGGAGATCTAAGAACACCGGCGAGATATGTGTGGGCTCGCTGTGCTCATCCATCGTACGAATTTTACCCTTTAGAAGAAACTTGGACCGCGCGGGAAGAGAGTCCACGTTCGGCGTCGTCAGTACAGCAACTCCACCCGGGTCAAGAAGATGCCCCACATTGCGCAGGAAATTGATGGGACTCTCCACGTGCTCGATGACTTCAATCGCGGTGACCAGGCCAAACGACGCACGGCCCAGTTGCGAAGCGAAGTCCGGCTGGTCGAAATTCAGCGAAACATGCGGAAGCTGGGCCTCAAAACCGGTGGCGTCGCGGTCGACGGCGACAACCTCGCAGCCCAACGATTGCAGGCGCGCGGCCATGGCGCCGGGGCCCGCGCCAAGATCGGCAGCGCGAACACCGGGACGCGCATACCGTGCAAGCACACGTTCCCCGACGAAATCGTGCAGCCCGCTGTTTGTAGTGGTATGCAGCATCAAGCTTTCGCCGCAGCGTAGACATCGCGGTAGACGCGGGCGTGCGCTTCTATCATACGGCTCTTATCGCAAAAATCGAGCGCACGTTCGCGAGAGCGGCTGCCCAAGCTTGCGGCCAACGCAGGGTCATCGAGAAGACGTCCAAGCGAAGCAGCTAGAGCCGTGGGGTCGCCAGTTCGAAACGTAAGGCCGGAGTCGCCCAGAAGTTCGACGAAAGCGCCCAGGTCCGAGGCCACAATGGGCAGGGCCCTCAACATATTCTCGGCTACCACCAAGCCAAATACTTCTCCGCCCAGCGAGGGCACGACAACAGCGGAAGCCCGAATCAAAGCGGCGTCGAGCTCCGCTCCGAAGAGGCGCCCGGCAAAGCGGACCTGGCTGTCCAGTTTTGAATTGCGGACGAATTGTTCCAGCGATTCTCGCTCCGGCCCATCGCCGATGACCAGCAGCTCGAAGTCGCGATTCCGCTCGCGGAGGAGGCGCGCGGCTTCGAAGAGGAGACGCACGCCTTTGGTGGTGACCAGCCGGCCTTGAAAGACAATCACGGGCCGGATCGAAGGCGGCACGGTGGGTGAAACGGGTTCGATGCTTTCGAGTCCATGGGGAATCGGGGAGACGTGAGGTAGTTGTAGGAGATTTCCGAGCCATTGTGTGGGAGTGACATTGGCTCCAGCACCAGCACAGAGGAAGCGGCGCACAAACGTAAGCAGCCAGAGCTTGTACGATGCGACCCATCCTTGATTCGAATTGCAGCGCAGACATTCCGCCTGGCGCCCGGCCATGAAGTGGCCGGGGCAGGGCACACCGTTGGGCTCGATGAGCAACTGGCCGTTGGGACAAATGGTTTGAAAGCCGTGATGCTCGACGACGAACGGTTTTCGGACAAATAAGCTGAGTAAGAGAGGCGCAAGCGCGGGGCCGGCAGCGTGAACGACGTCAGCATCTCGGATGAGGCGCCAGAGTTGCCTGAAGCCCGGCCGGCGAATCGTTCGAAACGGATTGGCGCTATCGTCGTAATCGCCAGCCGGAGTTTGCGTGACCAGCGTGATTTCGAATTGCGTTGCGCCGCTCGAATCACGGAGTCCAGCGAGGCCGCGAGCGAGGGACAGCACGATGGTTTCGACGCCACCGACGCTGGGCGCGAAAAAATGAGAATAAATGAGAAGCTTCATTCCGGAATTTTTCGCAAAGATTCTGGCGAAGCTTCGCTGACGCCGGTCCCGGCGGCGGAGTAAGCCGGACGCCGCCCGATGCGCGTGACGGCGCGTTCAATGGCTTCCACGGCTCCTGCGATATTCTCGCGCGGCCCCCACGTTTCCATTCGCTTGCGAGCCGCGTGGCCGAGCTCCAACAACCAATTTCGGTTGGCATTAGCGCGTTTCAAGATGGCGGCAAGCGCTTCGGTGTTGCCACAGGGAAAAATTAAATCCGTACAAACGGGAGCGACGAGATCGCGCCCAGCCCCAACGCGATCGCTAACCGACACTGGACAGCCGCACAGCATGGCTTCATTCACAACGACTCCGAACGCATCGTAGACCGAAGGAAGAACCAAGAGATCGGCGGCAGTGTAGACGGCAGGAAGCTGTGTCTGATTGACGAAGCCGAGGAATCGCACGCGCGCGGCCGCGCCCAGGCTGGCGGCTTGCGACTCCAGTTCGGCACGAAGCGGGCCTTCGCCGGCGAAAACTAGGATGCCGTTCGAAAGCTGTGTTTTTGCGAAGGCGTGGAGCAGATCGAGTGGCCGCTTCCACGGCTGCAGCTTGGCGCAGAAAAGAATCACCGCATCGCCGGGAGAAGCCCCCCAACTCGCCCGGACGGCAATCCGATCGACTTGCGCGGATTGCTGAAGCCACCAATCGTTGTCCACGGAATAGGGCGTGAGCGAGACGCGGTCCGCGGCAATGCCCAGCGACAGCATGAGATCGCGCGTTCCAGACGACGGCACAATTACCTGATCGGCCAGACCGAAAAGAATTGGCCATACCACGCGCTTGACTCCGCGCTTCCACATGCGGCCATCCAAAGGAGTGAGAGTCGTGGTATCCGCGCCGAAGAGAAATGCGCTGTGCGACAGACGCGCCGCCAGATAGGCGATCCAGAAAGTGGCGTTGAGGTAGCCGGTGAAACACAGAATCGCGTCGTAATTTCCCCCGCGGATGAGCTTCCAGAGGCCGGGATTTCGAAGGCCGAAGAACGACTCGTCGCCCGAGCCGCGATTGGGAATCTCCGACCACGAGTAACCGTCGAGCAGCGGGACATCCCACTGGATGCTGGCTCCAAACTCGGGATCGTGACCGGCCTCTGCACCGCGAAGGCTGCAATACGCCACGTGGAGATCTAGGGCGGGGTGCGCCGCCATGCGTCGGAAAATCGGCGCCATATACTGGACGGGATGCGCGGCTATGGCGAGAACGCGATAGCGCCGGTCAGGCATGGCAAGACTCGGATTTTTCGGAGCGGAGCGCGGCAGCGACGCGGAAGTCTATCGAATACAAGGAGATGCCCCAGGGAGAGTATAACCCGTTTCGCGGCGTAGGCGGCTGTGCTAAACTACGCGGGTTCCGCAGGGGTTTGCGGTTCACCGTAAGTCTCCGCACTGGTGTCGTAATTCATTGCGGCCGCAAAGTGGCAGGCCTTTCCGCCGCCGCTTCGGGGCGCGAAAATCATCCATGGATGGCACCGGCCAGGCCGGTGTCACGCTTGATAAAAGAGGATGTGTCATGTCCGGGCATTCAAAATGGGCCACGATTAAACACAAGAAGGGGGCTACTGACGCGAAGCGTGGCCGCGTTTTCACGCGCATCATTCGCGAAATCAGCATTGCCGCCCGCATCGGCGGCGGTGAGCCGAATTCGAATCCCCGCTTGCGCACCGCGATTCTGGCGGCGAAGGCCGCGAACATGCCGGGTGAAAACGTCGAGCGCGCGATTCTGCGCGGCACGGGGCAACTGGAAGGCGAGCAATACGAAGAATCGACCTTCGAGGGATACGGCCCGGGCGGCGTGGGCATGTTGATCCAGGTGGTGACCACCAACCGAAACCGCGTGGTCGGCGAATTCCGTCATTTGATGAGCAAGAACGGCGGCAACCTCGCCGAAGCGGGCGCGGTGGGCTGGATGTTCAGCCGCAAGGGCGAGATCAGCGTTCCTAAGGAAGCGGCGAGCGAAGACAAGATGCTGGACCTGGTGCTCGAGGCCGGAGCGGAAGACCTGAAAGATGATGGCTCGGCGTGGTACATCGTGACGCCGCCGGAAGCGTTGGAGAAGGTAAAAGAGGCGCTGACCAAGGCGGGAATTACTCCGGAATCCGCGGAAATTGCAATGGTGCCGCAGAACTACATCAAGCTGACGGGCCCGCAGGCCACGCAGATGGTGCGGCTGGTGGAAGCGCTGGAAGAGCACGACGACGTGCAACACGTTTACGCAAACTTCGACATTGATGAGTCTGAGATTCAGGCGGCAGTCGGCGCGAACTAAGTTCCGTATGGACAGTTTTCCACGGCCAGTTCCCGGCCCGGACTGGCCGTTTTTTTCTTGACGCGAGCGTTCTTCTAGCGCACACCCGGTACAAAGCTGTAGCAGGGATGCGCGCAACGCCGTAAACTTGTGGCGATGAACGGGACGGTTTCAGCGCGCGCACCGAGCAGGAAGAATGGCTGGATACGCGTGCTTGGCGTGGACCCCGCGTCGGCTGGACCGACCGGCTACGGAATCGTTGAGAGCGACGGGAGCGTCTGCCGCATGCTGCATTATGGTGCGCTGACCGTCGCGGCAAAACGCCGCAAGGAGTTTGCGGGCGCCACGCTCCAGGACGTCCACGCGCTGCTCTGCCGGCTGATTGAAGAGTTCGCCCCGGACGCCATGGCCGTCGAGAATATTTTCACCGCGCTGAACATACGTACCGCGCTGCGATTGGCGGAAGTGCGTGGCGTGGTGCTGCTGGCGGCTGCGCAACACGATTTGGAAGTGCATAGCTACGCGCCGCGCGAAGTGAAGGCTTCCGTTGCCGGCTACGGGCAGGCCGACAAGCGGCAGATGCAGACCATGGTGCGTGCGCTGCTCTCCATGACGGAGACGCCGGAGCCCGCGGATGCGGCCGATGCGCTGGCAGTGGCTTTGTGCCATTTGCAGGCGGAGCAAGTGCGACGCCGGTTCGGTTTGCCGCATCAAAATACTGCAATGCGGCCACGGGCTTTAAACGCGGTGGCCGGCGTAACCGGGAGAACTACCAGCATTCGAACGAGCGGCGCAACTCGCAACAAGATGCCGCGCATCTTATCCACGCGATGAAATTGTCTTTTCTACGATTGGGATTCCTGCTCGGCCTGGCTTGCATGGTGGCCGGTACGGCGTATTCCGTGCCTGCCCCTTCAGGGGCCAAGCTG
>Ga0207152_1127_pt1 | contig 15606 bp, 13 predicted proteins | sample Alteio_BWMinHeat_30_FD_153590 | JGI IMG/M metagenome (GOLD analysis project Ga0207152, IMG submission 153590) | Enriched cells from forest soil in Barre Woods Harvard Forest LTER site, Petersham, Massachusetts, United States -... | ecosystem: Environmental > Terrestrial > Soil > Temperate forest >... | reverse complement strand
CTCTTTTGTGGCAATCAGGAAATCTAAGATGAACAATGTGCTACAACTGATAAAGAATGAAAAGATAAAGAATAAGAAAGTGAAAATGGATGTGGCTAAGTAAGCCGTTGCACTGCATCGCGCACTATTTTCCTTGATAGTTTATCGGCTTCAATATTATAATTAGGTTCATCATGCTGTTTTTGATGGGCCTTTATTTTTAGCAATTGTATATTGACTGCGGCTATTATTGAAAGAAATTCTTTTACGAGATCCGCATTTTGAATTTCATTGCCTTTTTGAGTGATGAAATTATTCGCTAATAATTTTTGCCCCCTTGCGCGCAAACCAATTACATACTGGCTGTCAGAATAAAGATGCACCTCAGTCTCATTCGAATATTTAGTGTGTACATATTTTATTGCTTCTATTACTGCTGTAAGCTCCATTCTGTTATGAGTAGTATTTACAGCAGTGCCTGATAATATTGTCTTTTCATCGTTAATAAAAATAATCGCAGCCCATCCGCCAACCAGCTTTTGCGTGTGGCAACTACCGTCTGTATATATCTTAATGCGGTTAATGGTGGCAGGCATGTGTAAAGGTAGATGCCTTTTACAACTTTATTTCAGCTACTAATTCGCAAGTATCCTCTGCTACATTTTTTCTAAGGAGATAGAGGCTATCTACTATAAATTTGTTCTCGTATTTTTTGTCTTTAAATTGTTGCCAGAGTTCTGCTACTTTTTTTCGGTTTGTCCTGGCGATCACGACATGAGGCTCTTTTACAAAATTCACCTTTTTGCTTTTTTCAATCGCACTGCTTATTGCCAGTGTCGGGTATATAGCTTGTTGTATAGCCCTTAGGTAAGCAACAGGTTTTGATTTTATATATATACAGCCCGATGCAGGATTGCAACCATAATTATCCAGCCAGATAAATGAGGGTCTTAATTTGCTTTTCAAACTGCATTTTATATCCTTTGCTATTTGGTCTTCTGCTTCAGCATTTGCAAAAAAGCTGGCTACTGTTATAAAAGTATCTGTATGCCTGCTTGGTGAGCCCATCATATCAGCCGCTTTTTTTTGTGTATAGGAGAGATCATTTGCTACCCCGGCGTCGGGATTAATAACCAGTAAATATTCCTGGTAAATGACTGGCGTGTAGCTAAATAAAAATGTCTGTGACTGAACGCTTGTATGAATCATCTTATTAGCGATAAAAATATAACAATATTGGTAACATTTAATACCTTTATTGCAATAGGGGAAAAACCATCTTTTAATGTTAATAACTTGTATGATTGGGGCTACTTTTACAGAAATAGCAAAATAATAGCACAGTAATGAGAAAGTTTTTGCTCCATTCATGCATTTTAGCGTTCCTGGTAATTATTCCAATATATGCAATAACATTCTTTGCTGATAAGGGTTTACAAAAAAGTAACGACAGTTATTACAGGTCGTGGAATGATATAATAGCAGGAAAAATAAATGCAGATGTGCTTGTAATGGGGAATTCACATGCACGGGTGCAGGTAGACCCTTTTATTTTAGATTCAGTGCTGCATACAAACAGCTATAACCTGGGTCTGGATGCATACCCCTTTGAGATGCAGTTCACCCGGTATAAAATGTATTGTGAACATAACGCTAAACCTAAGCTCGTTATTTTAGTGATCGACTATTTCACTTTTGTACCCACAACAGTATTGTTCGATAAATTTCAGTTCATACCCTACCTCGGAAACCCGGTTTTAAATAAAGAAGTTACCTCTCTCGGCATGCCGGGCTATTATCATTACCTACCATTTTTAAAATACTATGAATTCAATAATGTTGCAGTATCCGGATTAAAGGAGTATTTCGGTGTTTATCATGAACCATTGGCTGTCTACAAAGGCTTTTGGGGAAGAGATCTAGACTTTGACCAGCAACAGCTCGATAATTTAAAAAAGAATAAAACCACCTTCAAACCCGAGCTTTCACCAGCATCTGTTAGTGAGTTTGAATATTTCTTGGATATATGCAAAAAAGATAATGTCAAAGTGTTAATTGTTTTGCCACCGGCCTATTATGAATTCAATCAATTGGTGACTAACAGAGAATTATATGTAGAAATAATTAAAAAGATTGCATATAAAAATAAAATTTCGTTCTTTGATGATACTAATGATAGTGTAAAGTGTTGTAAAAAGTATTATTATAATTGCACACATTTAAACCGGGTTGGGGCAAAGCTTTTCTCAAATACACTCGCAAAGCAGCTACAACATTAATATATTAAGACTGCGTATATGTTTATATAGGGTGTAAAGATTTAACGGGTAATATGATAATTTAGAGCAAATTAATTTGGATACTTGACTTTCTTAATTAATTTTGCCCACCTATATCATAACTAAAACTATTGAATTGTGGCGTACGAAAACAAAAATTTTGAGGATAACAACAATCGGAATAACGAGACTTTATTCAGCAAAAGAATAAAAGCCGGTAAAAGAAGAACTTATTTCTTCGATGTGCGTTCTACCCGTAGCAACGATTTTTTCATTACCATTACAGAAAGCAAAAAACGCTTTGATGACAATGGCTACGACAGGCATAAAATGTTTTTGTATAAAGAAGATTTTAATAAATTTCTTACTGCATTAACAGAAACCATCAACCATGTAAAAACCGAATTGATGCCTGATTTTGATTTTGATGCATACAACCACGATCAGGAGCAAGAACAGGAAGAAGGTGCAACTGTGCGTGAAGAAGTGTCCGCAAGTATTGACACACATACACATATACCTGTTGAGAGCAGTGTTATTGCCAATAATGATGATAGCAGTGTGGATGACTGGAAAATGTAATACGCACTAATTTATATATTTTAAAGAGTCCCGTATATACGGGACTCTTTATTTTTTACAAACCTGTTAACTGCTTGCCTTTCGGATATTTTATAATGTAAGAAAGATGCAGCTTTTTAGTATCGTTGGGCTTTATGGTAAACTCCCATTTCACCTCGCCTGTGGTTTCATTCGCTATGCCGCCATCTGTCTCTTTATCTTCTATCACAATGTCTTTGTCATTGCTTATTGGTAGCTGGTCCAGCACCACAAGCGATAAAGCTTCCTTTCTTGTATTCCGGATAGTGATGGTATAAGAATAACTTTCGCGCACATTGGTACCAATTGTTTTCACGCTGCGTTTTTCTTTATCCCTCTCACGCTTGATGATGATCTTCTTATCCCGGCCCAAAGAAAAGTTAAGCGTGTCGTTTGTATTACGGCCATCTATATACCCCTGGCCCACATAAGAGCCTTCATAAAAAATATTCGTATTGCCAGGCAACAGATCCAACCCTTCCCAATTAGAAACCTGTGCTTGCAGGAATGCATTTTCATCCAGCTTAGGCACAGCAAAATACCTGTAAGTGGCAGGCACCTCGTATGTTTTAATGGCAACAAGATGATTCTGCCCATCACTGGGTATAGTATAGGGTAGCGCTATATCAAATTTGGTATTCATGCCATTGTTATTCACCGTTACATATTCGTTCATAGTTGTCGGCTTATCAGTTTCATTATTTACCTCCATATCTACCATGCTTTTTGATTCATATTTAGCTGCAGGTGCACCGGCACTAGCGCTATGCTTATATCTATACACAGTTGGTGGCACATAAAATGCCAAATACCATGGGTTCAACGTAGGTGCCTGCGCGCTTTCGTTAGGGTTGCCCGTAGATAAAGTCACATGTACATTATCCCATTTCACCCCGCAATTCTGGTACACGTTCGCTTTATAATATAGATGCACCGGGTCATTCAGCTTCTCAACCTTCAGATCGTAACTCGGCGTCCACCCTGCATTCGGCACTACATAGGTCAAAACAATTTTAGCTGTAGTAGCATTTTTGGCATAAAACTTTACCAATAACTGCCCTCCCGGCTGAAATTCTTTTTTACGTTCCTCATCCAGTTGTTTATTGAGCCTTGCCAGGTGCTCATCCATTTTTTTCATTTTTGTTTGTAGGTTTTGCTTGCTATTCAGGTAAGTACCCATCTTAGCACTTATCAGGTCGAGCAATTTTTGCAGTTCGGCAACAGAAAGGCCGTTGTTGGCACCGCTCACCTGCTTATTCGATTGCAATACCCCAAGCTGGTTATCAAGCACAGTTATTTGTGTATTCACCAGGCTGCGGTCGTCTGTTAATAATTCGATACTATCCTTTAATGCCTTTGCCCGTGGCGACAGGTTTTCTGAAACCAAATAATTGTTCTGAAAGGTGGAAGACTCCACAGCTACATCCTTATCAGCGCTTATGGCAAGCGTCTGTTGGTTCACATTGCCCGCTATATTGGTAAACAGTATTTCATTCTCTCCCTGTTGCAGGTTGATCCTGGCTGTGCTGGTCAATTCTGCACCATTCAGAAACACTACTGCTGACTCAATGGTAGTTTTTTGTTGTATTTGAGCATAAGTGCCAACAGATATGCCTATGAATGTGCAAAGCATAATAAGACGAAGATGGTACATGAGATAAATTTTAGATGATCAATATCTTTGCTGCATAGCCTTGCCCTACATAAAGATAAACGCATATCGGGGGTGATTCCACGAACGAAATTAGGGTTTTAACATTTGTTTATACAACCTGGCTTTATTATCCTTATGTCATAAATAATAATCTATTCGCTATTTTAGCATTTCTTTGCTGTATATATGCTGCGTACCATTAAAAGAAGGCTGAATAAGCTGGTAACTAAGGTTTATGATCCTTTGGTGGATATAAAAATAGGGAATCAAACTATCAAGATCCCCATGTCTCACCAATTAAGGGAGATCATGGACCTGTATCCTGAATACAATTTTAATTTGCCCAGGATCATTAAATATATAACCGATAGTAAAAAGCAGGCGGTTAATGTAATAGATATTGGTGCTAATATTGGAGATACTGTAGCGTTTATCAGGAATTTTTCCGACGTGCCGGTATTATGTATCGATGGGGAAGAAAAATACGTACAGATTTTAAGAAAGAATGTGGCACAGTACAAGAATATCTCAATTTGTCAGACATTAGTAGGCGCTGAAAATACAGAGGCTAACGTAAAGCTGAAAGTAGAAAAAGGTACCGCTTACTTAGAAAAAGCTAAACAGGCCACAACAATACGAACACTCGAAAATATACTCGAAGAGTTTCCTGAATTTAAGAATGCAGGGGTGTTAAAATCTGATACAGATGGTTTTGATACGATCATTCTAAGGTCTTGCGAGCAATTTTTAAAAACAGTGCACCCTGTGATCTTCTTCGAATTTGATCCTTATCTTATAAAACGGAATAATGATGATCCGGTTGATTTTATCAGCTATTTAAAAAATTGCGGTTACCGGTATTTTATGTTTTATGTAAATAATGGCGACTTTATGCTTTCCTGCAATGGTGACGAACTGGGTACTATAGACCAGGTGATAGACTATTTTTCAGGCAGGAAAATGGATATGTTCACAGATATATGTGCTTTTCATAGTGAAGACAAAGCACTATTTGATATTTCTGTTAAGAATGAGCTGGAGCACTTTAAAAAAGTGAGGAATTATTAACAAACATCTATTTTTCCAACATTGCGAATGTATGTATTTGTAATCTTAAACACTGCTTATGAAAATAGTATTCATCTTATTTATACTATCTATTAGTTTTACTGCTAATTCTCAAACTCGGAATATACCTGATTATGTCCCTAAGTGCGGTCTGGTAGCGTGGTATCCGTTTACGGGTAATGCAATTGACAGTAGCGGTAATAAACATAACGGAACGGTTCACGGAGCAACATTAACAGTTGATCGGTATGGACATGCTAATACTGCATATAAATTTGATGGCACTAGTAACTATATAATAATACCTTCGGCCACATCTACTCTTGATACTTCTATGGACATAGATGGAAGCATGTCAATTTCGGTATGGATTAAATCTATTAACTATTCAGCTGGTTACGAGCAAATATTCTGGAGAGGCGATGCAGCACCAGCCAACGATCCTTATTCTCTTTATGTAGACGCTTCAACTGTCGGATTTAGAAAAGATGTTGGAAGTGGAAGTTCATCAAATATAGTAAGCTACCCATTAACAGGTATTGATACAAATTTTCACCATATTGTAGTCACCTATGATTCTTTGACAGCATATATGTCGATATACATAGACGGAAAATTGGTAACAAAAAATAATCCGCCGGGTGTAATAGGTTATCCCACTTCCGCATTTTGGAATTTAATTGGGGCAGTGGACTTGGGTACATGGCAGTTTTTTTTCGGTAGCATAGATGATGTAGGTCTTTGGAATAGAGCGTTGAAGCCTTGTGAAGTGAGTAATCTTTATCTTTCCAAAAATATATGTAATTGCATGGGTGATACTATTGGTAGTATTACAATGCCGCCTGACAGTTTATACATTACTGGCATAGACACCGGTTGTCGTACCTTACAGTTTAAAGCATTCACAAAGGATACTAGTGTTGTCGCTTATTCTTGGAATTTTGGAGATGGTACTACTGGTACAGGCAACCCTGTTTATCATACCTATGCTTCAGGTGGAACTTATACGGTTGTAGTTACAACTACTAATAAAACTGGCATAAAAAGCACGGCATATTATACTGCAACAATTGCTAAATCTTCATTACAAGCCTTTGGTGATACCACAATTTGTATCGGAGCTTCAGTGCAACTAAATGTAAAGGGTGGCACAAATTATTCATGGTCACCTTCAACAAACTTAAATAGTTCTTCAATACCTGATCCTGTTTCAACAACGGATTCAACGATAGTGTATGTTGTGTCTGGTATAGATGATAAAGGTTGCCCGGCAAGCGATTCTGTAAAGATCATTGTTGTTCAGCTCCCTAAGGTAACTGCAGTTATCAATGATAAATACCAGAATTGCCAAACACATAATATCCAATTAGTGGCTACAGGTGCAAAGAATTATATTTGGTCACCGGGTATATATTGCAATGACAGCACATCTTCTATGCCGGTAGTGTCATTGCAAAATGACGCTGTGATTTTTACTGTGAAAGGAACTGATAAGTATGGCTGCGTAGATACTGCTACCGTAAAAGTAGATCCTCATAAGGCCGCTATAGTTTCCCTTCCGGGGGCATTTTCTCCCAATGCAGACGGTGCTAATGATGTACTGTATGTTCGCGGAGCGAATGTTTCAACTTTAAACTTTTCTATTTATAACCGCTGGGGACAAAAGGTATTCGAAACAAATGATATAAATAAAGGGTGGGATGGTACATTTAGAGGTGTAGCGCAGCCTGTAGACGCTTATGGTTTCATTATCAGCATTACGTCACTAGATGGATGTAGAATTATCAAAAAAGGTAATGTTACTTTATTAAGATAATAAAACTTGACAACGGATATATTATTCTAAATTGAGCATATTTATTATATTCATGCCCTAACTATTTATAGATATGAAAAAATTATTACTCCTATTCATTGCTGCCTGTATTTGCATTGTTACTAATGCTCAAGTCCCGCAATATTTTCCTACAAGTACTTTAAAAGCAGCCTACTTATTTTCAGGAAATGCAAAAGATAGTAGCGGAAATGGAAATGATGGAATGGCAATGGGTGCTACACTAACAACTGACAGGTTTGGTAATACAAATTCTGCTTATTTTTTTGATGGTGTAAGTAACTATATCGATATAGGTTCTGTTGGTATGTTAGACTTTAAAGACACTAATTTTTCAGTATCATTGTGGATCAAAGCATCTGATTATACAGCATCTGGTGGAAAACTAATATTTTGGCATGGGGATGCGGCAGTTGCTCATGATCCTTATGTGATCTATATTGCCTCTGGTCAATTGTATTTTAGAAGAGATGTAGGTTTAGGAACTACGATCAATCAGATAGGTTTTCCAACTTCTATTATTGACACAAACAAATGGCATCATATAGTTGCTACATATGAAAACATAACCTCAAAGATGTCTTTGTATTATGATGGGTCATTAATAAAACAGCAGGTTTTACCGGGTACTATTGGTTATTCTACTGCTGGTTTTTCCAACCAGATAGGATCGGCATTAGGGGGAGGCGGTACTCAGTATTATTATGGTAAAATTGATGAGATCGGTGCTTGGAACAGAGTTTTAACTTCTTGCGAAGTAAAAAGGCTGTATTATGCAAAGGCTTCTATGATTACGTCAAACACAGGGAATGATACTGTTATTGCTGGCGCAATTGCCACATATAGTATTACTGATATAGATACTGTTACATCCTATCAATGGCAGGTAAATGCGGGTTCTGGGTTCACCAATGTACCTTCATCTTTACCTTATGTAGGAACCACAACTAAAACACTAATAATTAATCCTACAAGCTTGTCAATGAATGGTTATTTGTATAGGTGTGTTAGAAATAGCAACACATGCAATGATACCTCTACTGTAGCTAAATTAGTAGTGAAAACCGCTGGTGTAAACAGTATAGCAGCGAATAATAGTATTGATATTTATCCAAACCCGGCACATGATAATATTACGATTGAAATATCCGGTAATAATAAAGCTGGGAATATACAAATATTAAATACCATAGGGCAAGTAGTAGAAACAAAAAATATTTATACAGCTAAGACAAATATTGATATAACCAGCTTGCCGGCAGGTATATATTTAGTTCAGGTAACAATAGAAGGTAATAAAGTAATTCAAAAAATAGAAAAGCAATAATTTATAAATTAGTCAATTCATAAAAAAGCGGCTAATGCCGCTTTTTTTATTTATTTTTCTCTGCAGAAATTAATTATGAAGATATTCTACGATCATCAGGCATTCTCTTCCCAAAATTATGGGGGTGTATCAAGGATATTTTCCGAATTGTTGATGGGTATCCCGGAGGCAAGTTCGCATAAGGTGCATTTATCATTATTACTGTCTAATAATATTTATTTAAAACAAAAAGCAATCCCACATTTCAATTTTCTCCCTGGTATTAAGATACCCAGAAAGCAAGGAATGATCTATAGAATAAATGAGTTGTATAATAGAATAGATATCAAAAGAGATAAGTTTGACTTATACCATCCTACCTATTATGATCCTGGGTTAATTGCATTTGTGAAAAACAGGCCCATTGTTGCAACATTCCATGATATGACACAAGAGCGACTGGGGGGACAATTTAAAGAGCTGCAAAACGAGAAAAATATTCTTGAAAATAAGAAATTAATTGCTCAAAAAGCAACACATATTATTGCCGTATCGGAAAACACAAAAAAAGATGTTGTAGAGATATTAGGCATTCATCCTGATAAGATAACTGTAGTGCATCTTGGCAATTCTTTTGCATTTATGGATGTAGTTTCCGAAAAAGACAATGCCATCAAACCCTATATTTTATATGTAGGTAACAGGGGGCTATATAAAAATTTCATTCCTTTTTTAAAAGCAATCACCGGACTATTAGTGCGTTATGATATAGAAATGAAATGTGCTGGCGGTGGTCCATTTACGGAATACGAAAATTCAGTACTACAAAAATTAGGCATTTCAAATTTAGTACATGTTGAAGCATCTACAAGTGATAGTAAACTTGCAATCTTGTATAGTAATGCGCTTGCATTTACCTTTCCATCTTTATATGAAGGGTTTGGCATCCCGGTTTTAGAAGCTTTTGCATGCAATTGTCCGTGTGTAATTAGTAATGTTAGCTCATTGCCCGAAGTGGCAAAAGACGCAGCAATTTATTTTGACCCTAATAATTCATTTTCAATAAATAATGCAGTAGAAAAGGTGATTACTAATGCCACATTGCGTGAGACGCTCATATCAAAAGGTAAAGAACGACTGAAACATTTTTCTTGGGAAAAACATGTAAGTGAAACAATTGCTGTGTATGAAAAACTATAATCCACCCATTTTTGTGGATATCTAAATAAAATACTTCCTCTTCAAATACATGCTCTTATTGGCTCATAGCATTACGCCACAAACATATCCACAAAATTTGCCCGGTAGCTTCGCTTCAATTTAATTTTGTGCTCAGATATGCGCTTTGCAATGTCGCAAAGCAAAAAATCCCAATTATATCTCCCTCTCCATTCATGGAGAGGGCGGGGGTGAGGTAAAATCTTAGTTCAGACAATATGAGCAAATACTGAGCAGTAAGTGAGCAGTAAAATGAATCTAAATCATTGGTAATCATTCGATTGTTCGGATAAAAAAATTAAAACAAAAAAATACTGCCCACTTCTTTAAATCAACACTTAGTTTATTTTTACACCTCATGAACCGCATTTCAATAATTACCATCTGCTTTAATAACCTGGAGGAACTACAAAAAACCTGCGTATCAGTAGATGCACAGCTGATGCAACCTGATGAGCATATAATAATAGATGGTTCTACTAAGCCAGATATAAAGAGCTGGCTGGAAAATGATCCTCAACCCACCTATCGCAAATGGATTAGTGAAAGAGATAAAGGCATAGCTGATGCATTTAATAAGGGAGTAAAAAAAGCCACCGGAGATATTTTGTCGCACCTTAATTCTGGTGATGAACTGTACGATGAAACTGTATTACAAAGAGTAAGCGGGACATTTGAAAAAGATACTTCACTAATGTGGATCAATGGTCAATTGAAACTGCTGCGGGGCGGTATATGGGTAATAGCCGGAGTGCCTTTCGAAAAAAAGAAATTATACAGGGGTATGCGCAGCGTGTTTCACCCTACTATGTATGTGAGAAAAGAAGTTTTTGATAGAAGGGGTATGTTTGATGTAGAATTAAAGTCGGCTATGGATTATGATTTCCTCTGCCGCATTGCAGACGAAAAAAATGCTTTCCTCAATTACCCATTAGCCATTTTTGATCCTACCGGCATTAGTAATACCGGCTGGATGTTTAGCCGAAAAGAAGCCGATGCCAGCTATAGAAAATATTATGGCCCATCAATAAAACAAACTGTTTGGACTATGAGGATGATACTACTGCATAAGCTGATGAAAAATCCGTTGGGGAAGCTGCTCTATCGTATTAAAGTGAAGCTAAGCAAAGCTTAACCATTATTTTCTTGTAAAAAATACTGATAGGCTAATTGCAATCCTTCTTTAAGACTGGTTGTATGTTTAAAGCCCATAGCATGCAGTCTGGTACTATCCATTAGTTTGCGCGGGGTTCCATCTGGTTTGGTGCTGTCATATTGTATTTCACCCGTGTATCCTGTTACTTCTTTTATTAATTGTGCCAGCTCTTTTATTGTTACTTCTTCACCTGTACCAATGTTTACAAATAATTTTTCATCATAATTTTCCATGAGAAACAAAGACCCTTCAGCAAGATCATCTACATACATAAATTCACGTAGTGGTGAGCCAGTGCCCCATAATAGCACATGATCACTATTGTTCATCTTAGCCTCATGAAACTTACGCAGCATAGCCGGTATAACATGCGAATTCTGCAAATGATAATTATCTCCCTGACCGTAAAGATTGGTTGGCATAGCTGCTATAAAATTACAGCCGTACTGGTCGCGGTAAGATTCGCAAAGTTTTATGCCTGCTATCTTAGCGATGGCATAAGGCTCGTTAGTTGGCTCCAGCAGCCCTGTCAGCAGGTATTCTTCTTTTATAGGTTGCGGTGCCAGCTTAGGGTATATACAGGAGCTGCCCAGGAATAATAATTTCTTTACGTTATTAGTATATGCAGCGTGTATGATATTAGCTTCTATCAACAAATTGTCGTACAGGAATTCGGCACGGTAAGTATTATTAGCTACTATGCCGCCTACTTTAGCAGCTGCGAGGAATACATATTCAGGCTTTTCCACAGCAAAGAAATCATTTACTGCCTGCTGGTTGCGCAGGTCTAATACTGTAGAGTTCCTTGTGATGATATTGGTATATCCTTTCTCATGGAGTTTTCTCACAATAGCACTACCCACCATGCCTCTATACCCGGCTACAAATATTTTACTGTCATGCTCCATTATTCAAATTTATTCAGTGTTCGATATCCTGATTCCTTTAGCAATACATCTCTTCTAAAAAGTTCTATGTCCGCATCTACCATTTCATTCACCATTTCCTGCAGGGTATATTTAGGTGTCCAGCCTAGTTTTTCCTTTGCTTTGGTGGCATCGCCTAATAACAGCTCTACTTCTGTAGGCCGGAAATATCTTTTATCAACTTCTACTACCACATCTCCAATTACTGCCTTGCAATTCGGGTCTAATATTTTGGTTACAATACCTGTTTCATTCACGCCTTCGCCTGTAAATTCTATTGCTACGCCCGCCCGTGCAAAAGCCATTTTTGCAAAATCACGAACGGCTGTTGTTTTACCGGTAGCAATTACAAAATCTTCAGGTTCTCGTTGTTGCAATATGCGCCACATAGCTTCTACATAATCTTTGGCATGTCCCCAGTCGCGTTTTGCATCAAGGTTGCCCAGCCACAATTTCTTTTTTAAACCTAAAACTATTTCAGCTACACCTCTTGTTATCTTTCTTGTTACAAATGTTTCACCACGCAAAGGACTCTCATGATTAAACAGAATACCATTACATGCAAACATACCATAGGCCTCACGATAATTTACCGTTATCCAGTAGGCATATACTTTGGCCACACCATAGGGCGAGCGTGGATAGAAAGGCGTATTTTCATTTTGAGGTACTGCCTGCACTTTACCGTACATTTCAGAAGTAGATGCCTGGTATATTTTTGTTTTTTTCTCCAGCCCCAATATTCTCATTGCTTCCAGCAAGCGGAGGGTACCAACAGCATCTACATTAGCCGAATACTCAGGTTCTTCAAAACTTACATGCACATGGCTCATGGCCCCGAGGTTATATATTTCATCCGGCTGTACTTCCTGTATAATGCGAATGATATTGGTAGAATCGCTCAGGTCGCCATAATGCAGCTTGAATTTTACATTTTTTTCATGCAGGTCCTGGTACAGGTGGTCTATCCTGTCGGTATTGATAAGGGAGGTGCGGCGTTTAATGCCGTGCACCTCATATCCTTTTTGCAATAATAACTCAGCCAGGTATGCGCCATCCTGTCCTGTTATACCTGTTATTAAAGCTTTCTTCATTGCTTAAGTAAGTTTGGAACAAATATAAGTCCTTAATTTTTAACAGTATTTGGCTAATAAAAAACGACCCGGGTTATCCCTTTTTTACTATAAAAATTACCTTTGCTGCACATGGGCATTGTTTTCAGGCAATCCGTTAAAACAACTATCGTTACCTCTGTTGGGGCATTATTAGGCGCTTTGGTGATATACCTATCCACCAAAATGATCCCTAAACCGGAATTGGGTTTTACCCGCAACCTTACCAGTCAGGCACTTGTAGCAGGACAGATATTAATGTTTGGTTTGCATGGTACATTAGCTGTGTATATACATAGGTATGATGATGACAACAGGAAAAGAAAAGCATTGATAGGTATAAGTTTACTAATCCCATTTTTACTATTAATATTATTCTCTGTATTTTATTTTTTACTGAAGAGCTGGCTCGTCCACCATTTCCAGCAGCAGGATATACCATTTATTAGCAGGTATTTTTTCTGGTTGCCTGTATTTGCTTTTTTCTTCATTTACCAGATAATCTTAGAGCAATACCTTGTTTCGCAGCTAAAGGTGGCTTTAGCTACTTTTATGAGAGAGGTAGTATTGCGGGTTCTTAATATTGTCATCATTATTTTTTTTGGTTTTGGCTATATCAATTTTGATACATTAGTTGCATGTACTGTATTGATATACTTATTGCCTGTTCTGATACTCATATTTTTTTCAGTAAAGCAAAAAGGTTTCGGTATATCTATTGACCGGAAGGCGTTTTCGAAGCAAGAATATAAAGAATTGCTGCATTTTACATGGTACCATGCACTATTAGGCTTATCCACTAATCTACTTGGCAACTTGGATGTACTGATGCTGGCACCGTTGGGTAAAAAAGGTTTTAGCGATGTAGCGGTCTATTCGGTGGCAGTTTTTATAATGTCAATATTATATATACCCTTCAGGGCTATGATGACCAGCACTTTTGCGGTACTTACAAGGGCGTTCAGGGATGAGGATAAAGAAAAGATAAATGACGTGTTTGTGCGCTCCTGTATCAATATTTTTATTGTTTCGGTGCTTGCAGCAGTGCTTATTTATTGCAACTTGCATAATGCAGTAGCTATTATGAAAAAAGGCTATGAAGAGATCGTACCTATTGTTTTGATACTAATGATAGGCCGCCTGGTAGATATTGCAACTGGTATGAATGATCAGGTGCTATCTATATCTAAATATTATAAGGCCAATTTTTACACGTCTATCGGGCTTTTAATAATGATGGTGATATTGAACAGGATATTCATCCCTATATATGGTATCTATGGAGCAGCATGGAGCACATCGTTTTCGTTAGTAGCTTATAATATGCTAAAATACGTTTATGTGTATAGAAAATTGAGATTGCAACCATTCTCGGTCAGCACATTGTATGTTGTCTTAGCGGGAGCTATAACCGCTGTAATAGTCTATTGGACACCACATATCATTAATCCTTTTATGGATACGATAATAAGGAGTATAATGATTGTAGTAATATATGTGTTATTACTCATGTTGTTTAAACCGTCTAAAGATCTGCAGGAATATTTGCGGGCAATAAAAAAGAATAAAAAATTATTTTAAAACTAATGATATTAATATTTAATGTATTAATGTGTGATTCATCTTGCATTTTTACTCTTTTGAAGACTTTTGTTAAATATTTTTAACAATATAGACTTATATTTGCTTATATTAATTTGCTTTAATTTTTAGAAGGGAATAAGCTATAAAGATCGTCTATTTAATAGTCAAATAATAAAATACAATTAGCATTTAGCCCTAATTATACCTATTTATGAAAAAAGGTTTATTAAGTAAATCCCGCCTTTACCTATCAATAGTTACGCTGCTATTATTTAGTACAGCATCTTATGGTTCTCATATTTTTGGCGCTGATTTTTATTACACATGGGTAAGTGGTAACACTTATACTTTTACCGTGGTGGTATATGGTGATTGTAGTGGTGGCTCTTTTCCCAGTTTGCCTTCATCTACGCCAAGAGTTGTGATATTTAATGGTGCATCTGCTGTCGATTCTTTTTTACTAACCATACAGGCACCCACAACTGGTGTAGAAGTAACACCTGTTTGTGCAGCGTATAAAGATAGCACCTGGTGTACAAATACATCGTATAAAACGCCCGGGATCAAAAAATTTGTTTATTCCGGCACACGAACTTTAAGCGGTACCTCGGCTAACTGGAAATTCTTTTGGAATGGATACATGGGCAGTGCCGCATCAGCAGGGCGAAGCGGTGCAATAACAAATATTCCAACACCGCCGCCATATACTACTACCGGGCTCATTGCAACATTAAATAATACAGGCGGACACAATTCATCTGCCACTAATACTACTACCACCATTTCTCGCATACTTGTTCCCACAAGTACCCCACCTCTGAATTCCGAATCCCGTTCCACCATTAAAGACTTCTGTAAAGAATTTGGAGTAAAACTTACCTGCCCTGTTG
>Ga0207152_1126_pt1 | contig 15658 bp, 10 predicted proteins | sample Alteio_BWMinHeat_30_FD_153590 | JGI IMG/M metagenome (GOLD analysis project Ga0207152, IMG submission 153590) | Enriched cells from forest soil in Barre Woods Harvard Forest LTER site, Petersham, Massachusetts, United States -... | ecosystem: Environmental > Terrestrial > Soil > Temperate forest >... | reverse complement strand
TTTGCGGCCCTGGCCACGAACGACTTCGCCCGGCTGCAAGCGCCAGGGCGACGGTAAATAGGCCGGGATCGGGAAGGTCGACAAGACTGTCGGTCGGCGGGGTGCTTAAGAGCGGATCTGCTTTAAGCCGGTCCAGATCGCGCTTGAAGAAGTCCCGCTGCTGCGTACGCCGCAAAGGTGATCCGGCGACCTGTTGCCATATCACCGCCAGGCGTAACAACCATTCCAGGCCGTCGGCTTCCTGGGGCTTGGTGTTGTTCAGGGTGACGGCACCGGGACACTCAGGCAACAGCAGTGGGTCACTCAACGCGCGTTCCATCACGGCGGGATGCGCGAACACCATGGGCGGGAGCGCTTGCCCCAACCAGTACTCAAGCTTCTTGAGGCGGTTCTTGCCGGCCAGCGGCTGGTTGGCTGCGGACTCCGGGCCCAGAGGGAAAAGATTCGGGTACAAGAGACCCGCTTGGAGGAGAGATTGGACCCCTTCCAAACCATCAGCATGCCCCAGCGTGACGAGCATTTCGACCAAATTGCCCACGGGCCATGAATTTTGGCGGCTATGGGCCATCAGCGCCAGGACCAGTCGCCCCGATGACTCCTGGTCCTTGAGGCGCCTATCCAGCACGGCGGCGTTGGTGAGGGTGCCGAGGCAGCGGTCGATGAGCTCCTCGACCGGCCAATGGTTTCTTGGCTTGCACAGCTTGGTGGAGACCAGGCGCAAAAGGGGCTCATCATAGCTGAGCAGCGTGCGCCGCAAGTGATCGGTCCAGACGGCAAACATTGACAGCCTGTGGCAAAAACGGGGACAGGACCTCTAATGCCTTGCAAAAACACTGGGAAGGTCCTGTCCCCGTTTTTGCCACAGGCTCTAACTCACAACTTGTGGAGTATGGCCCATCTTCTGGAGTTCCTGAACAACGGCATCCACGCGCCCGGGCCGGATGAGCAACACGCGATCGGCGATGCGGCCGACGACGTCCTGGGCCAGCTTGCGATTGGCCAGGACTTCCTCGGCCAACACCGCGTCCTCGGTCTGCACCAAACAGACCCGGCGATGCAGCTTCACGGGGATCCGCGCTTTATCCATGAGAATACAACGTGCCTCATCCAGTAGCGGCGCCTCATCCGGTCTTGCGCACCGTTGCCGCCGTCATCTCGCCACCGTCGGCAATTTGGTAACTGTAACCCTGTTCGGTCAAGAAGAGCTGGCGATGGTGTGCGAAATCCAGCTCGCGCGTGTCGCGCGTCACGAGCGTGAAAAAATGGGCCAGGTCGCCATTGGCCTTGGGCCGAAGGATACGGCCCAGACGCTGCGCCTCTTCCTGCCGCGAGCCGAACGTCCCCGAAACCTGGATGAGCACATTGGCGTCGGGCAGGTCGATGGCGAAGTTGCCGACCTTGGAAAGAATGAGCTGGAGGACTTCCCCGCGGCGGAACCGGTTGTAGAGGTCTTCGCGCTCCACGTTCGGTGTTTGTCCGGTGATCAGCGGGATATTGAAACGCTTTTGTATTTGCCGGAGTTGGTGCAGGTATTGTCCGATGATGAGCACCTGCTTGCCGGCGTATTGTTCGAGCAGGCGGGCGATGACGTCTTCCTTGGCCGGATTTTCGCTGGCCAGGCGGTACTTGTTGCGCCACTCGGCGACGGCATATTCCATGCGCAGCGGCTCGGGCAAGGCGACGCGCACTTCGGTGCAGTTGGCCTCGGCGATCCAGCCGCGCGACTCCAGCTCGCGCCAGGGAACGTCATATTTCTTGGGGCCGATCAGGCTGAACACGTCCTCTTCCCGGCCATCTTCGCGAATGAGCGTGGCGGTCAGCCCGAGGCGGCGCCGCGCCTGGATATTGGCGGTCACACGAAAGACGGGGGCGGGTAAAAGGTGGACTTCGTCGTAAATAATCAGCCCCCAATCGCGCTGGTCGAACAATTTGAAGTGCGGGAACTCTTCCTTCTTGTCGGTCCGGTGCGTCAGGATCTGGTAGGTCGCGACCGTGACCGGCCCGATCTCTTTCACTTCACCTGAGTATTCGGTGACCTCGCTGTCCTTGAGGTCGGTCTTGTCGAGGATCTCGCGGATCCATTGCTTGACCGCGGTAATGCTTGTGGTCAGGATCAGGGTCGATTTCTGCATGAGCGCCATGGCCGCGATGCCGACGATGGTCTTGCCCGCGCCGCACGGCAGGACGATAACGCCGCTGCCGCCGCGCACCGCGCCCCCGGCGAAGAAAATGTCGGCCGATTCCCGCTGGTAATCACGCACGTGAAAGGGGAGACCGGATCGGGCCAGATCGCGTAACTGAATGGGCAGGCCGGCCCCTTCCGTGTAACCGGCCAGGTCTTCCGCGGGATAGCCGACGGCGACCAGCGCCTGCTTCAGTACCCCGCGAAACGCAGGCTCGACGAGAAACGTCGCGGTCCCTTGCCGCTCGCCAAGGTAAGCGCGGACCTTCGGCTGGCGCGCTAACTCCTCCAGCAGCGGCAAATCCGAACAGACAAGCCGCAGCTTGTCCTCGAAACGCTCCAGCTTGACCCGGCCATAGCGGCTGACCATTTCGCTGATGTCTGCCCCCAGGTTGGTGGGCAGCGGAAACTTGCTGAAGCGGCGCAAAACGTCCACCATCTCGTCAGCCGTCAGACCGGCGGCGGCGGCATTCCACAACGAGAGATTGGTCAATCGATACGTGTGAATATGTTCAGGACTTTTTTCCAGCTCAGCAAAAGGGGCGAGGGCATCACGGGCCTCGGCGTAGCGCGGGTTGTCCACCTCGACAAGGATGGACCTATCTCCTTGCACGATAAGCGGATTGGTTGGGTCGTACTGCATTAGCGCCATTTTCTCGTGGGAGGCAACGTCATCGCTGCCAATGCGGCGAAAATGGCAGTGTATTGGGTTATGGGAAGGCGTGCAAGGCGAAGTAGCTGTTTAGAGGCCGTTTCAAAACGGGACAGGACCTGAACGATTTCGAAAACTCTCCTGGCCTTTACCTCGTCTGGAACTGATAATGTTGCTTAGCGGTGGCCATCGAAGAACCGCCTGAACTTTTGGGGAGAAAACCAATGTCCGCACTTCCCCGCAAACTGGTGGAACGCCAGGTCCAACGTGTCCGTCGCCGCCTCCTCATGCGCAAGCTCCTGGAATCCCTGGTCGGCTTCACGGCGCTGGGACTTTTGGCGTGCGCGGCCTGGTTCCTGGTCCGGCCTTTCGTGACTTCGCCGGCCACCGATTGGGCGCGTTATGGTATCCCCGCCGGCATCCTTGTGAGCTCGAGCTTCGCGGCCTTGCTCTGGTCGTTCCTGCGGGCGCCGCAGTTTGTCACCGCGTCTCTGGCTTTGGACAAGGAATTTGAATTAAAGGAACGGGTGACCACGCTCACCCTGCTTTCCCCCGAACAGCTCGACTGTCCTGCCGGACTTGCACTCCTGGAAGACGTTCAGGAAAAGGTGGCCAATCTCGATGTACGTGGTCGGTTTCCCGTTGGGCTCCCACTATCTGCCGGACTGATGCCGATCCTCGCCGGTATCCTGGCGTTGGCTGCCAACTTCTTCGATCCGTCCCTGGGCGGCGCCGGCAATCGTCCTGATCCCAAGCAAGCGCTGGTCGATCCCAAGGAGATTCAGCAGCAGCTCGACAACCTCCGCAAGGTTATCAAAAAAGAAAACGACGGCGAGGACCTGCCGAAATCGAGAGAGTTGGAAGAACTGGATAAGGAATGGGAAAAGCTGGTGCAAAAACCGCTCGATCCCAGCAACAAGGAACAGGTCCGTGAACGCACCAATGAGTTGGCCAAGCTGGAGGAGAAGATCGAGAAACGCGTCAACGATCTCAAGGACAGGAATGCCGACCTCAAGAAACACCTCGACAAAATGCAGATGGATAGGCTCGGCAAAAAACTGCAAGACGGCCCGGCCAAGGACCTGGAGGATGCCCTCGCCAAGGGAAAGTTCGGCAAGGCCCGCGAAATCCTCGAGAAATTGCAAAAGGATTTGGAAAACAACAAACTCGACAAGGAAGAGCAGAAGAAACTCGCCGAGCAAATGAAGGAGCTCGAGAGCAAGCTTAGGCGCCTGACCGATCAAAAGGAGCGCAAGGATGAGCTCCAGAAAGAATTCGAGCAAGGGAAGATCAGCAAGGAACAACTGGATCGCGAGCTGTCCGATCTCAAAAAAGAGGCCCAGGACCTCCAGGACCTGCAGGAGCTGGCCGACATGCTGGGCCAGTGCAAGGAATGTCTGGGGGCCGGCAACAACCTCAAAGCGGGCGAGCGGATCAAGGGGGCCCTGGAAAAACTCAAGTCCATGGAGCTTTCCGACTCGGAGATGCAACGTCTCCTCAGCGATCAGACCATGCTGCGTAGCGCCCTCGACGGCATGTGCGAGGCTTGTAACGGCGACTGCGACGCCAATGGCAATCGGAACGGCCTGGGCAAGGGCAAGCGCCCCGGCGGCATCCGTCCCATCGGCGAGGACCCCGACAGCAAAAACCTGGACGCGCGCGAAAAAGGTGTTCCGGATCCGAACGGACAGCAGTTTATCACGGGGTTCTCACGCGGCGGGACCTTCAAAAAAATACCCTCCACGGAAGTCGGCGGCGCCTTCAAAAAGGCCATCCAGGAAGCTCCGGAAGCCATCGAACGCCAGCGAATTCCCACCGAAGCCGAGGCCCAGGTCCGCGGCTATTTCCAGAAATTGGGCAGACAAAAGGACTAGTCGGCGGTCGGGTCTATTAACCACTCACCAAACCAAAAAATGCCAATCATCGAGGCTGAGGGCCTGTCGAAAACGTATCGCGTTTATCAGAAAAAAGAAGGCCTGCTCGGGGCCCTGCGCGGTCTGTTTCGCAGGGAATACAAGGAAGTCCGTGCCGTCGACAATGTCAGCTTCCGGATCGAGCCGGGCGAAATCGTCGGTTTCCTCGGGCCCAACGGCGCCGGTAAAACCACCACCCTCAAGATGCTTTCCGGGCTGATCTTCCCCACCTCAGGCAGTGCCCGCGTCCTCGGCCATGTCCCGTCCGAACGCGCCGATACCTTTCGCCGCCGCTTCGCCCTCGTCATGGGCCAGAAAAACCAGCTCTGGTGGGACTTGCCGGCCGCCGATTCTTTTCAACTTCATCGTGAAATCTACTCGCTACCCACGGATTCCTTCACGCGCACTTTGGGGGAATTGACGGAGATGTTCGGCGTGGAGAGCTTGACGCGCCAGCCGGTGCGCGAGTTGTCCCTGGGCGAACGCATGAAAATGGAGCTGATCGCCTCGCTCTTGCACCAGCCGCAACTCTTGCTCCTGGACGAACCGACCATCGGCCTGGATGTCGTCGCCCAGGTGACCATCCAGAAATGCCTGCACGACTACAACGAAAGCCGCGGCGTGACCATTCTTCTCACCAGTCATTACATGCGCGACGTGGAGGCCCTGTGCAGTCGGGTGCTGGTCATTACCCATGGCAAGATGGTTTACGACGGCCCCCTGGCCGGCATCACCGAACAATTCGGCCGGGCCAAGCTCGTGAAACTCCAGTTCGAAGGCAGCGACAGCCCGGAAGACCTGGGCCAGTATGGCGAGGTCACCAGCCGGTTGGGGCCGGTGGTGGATCTCAAAGTGGACCGCGCCAAGGTGGCCGACGTGCTGGCACTGATCCTGGATCGTTACACCGTCGTGGACATGAGCGTGCAGGACCCGCCGCTGGACCAGGTGATTGCCCGAGTCTTCGAGGAGGGACGTGCCCAACATGAAGCCGACTCTCAGCGTGTCTGATGCCGCGCTTGCGCTGCCCGCGCCGGCCAGTCCGTTCAAGAAATACTGGAAGATTCTGCGCATTTCCCTGGTCGAACGCCTGGTTTACCGGGCTGACTTCATCGTCAGCACGATCTTCCGCTTTTTGCCGCTGGTAACCAGCTTTCTCCTCTGGCAGGCGGTCTTCGACGGTTCCCAGCAACAAAGCCTGTCGGGTTTCGATCGCCGCCGCATGATCGCCTATCTCCTGATGGTGCAGATTAGCCGCATGTTTTCCAGCATGCCCGGCCTTGCCGGCGGCATTGCCCGCGACATCCGCGACGGCAACCTGAAAAAGTATCTCCTCCAGCCCATCGACATGATCGCCTATCTCGTCTCGTATCGCGCTGCCCACAAGATGGCGTATATCGTCACCTCGGCGCTGCCGTATGGTTTGTTGTTTTTCTTGTGCAGGGATGTTTTTGACGGCTGGCCCGATCTTCTCACGTTGCTTGCCTATGCCGTTTCCCTGGCCCTGGCGTTCCTGATCGGCTTTTTCTTCGAAGCCACCATCGGCATGATCGGCTTCTGGTTCCTGGAGGTGACCTCGTTTCTCTATATCATCAATACGGTCAACTTCTTTGTCTCCGGCCACATGTTCCCGCTCGATTTGTTGCCCCCGTTCTGGTCCCATATGCTGCAATTGTTGCCGTTCCAGTACCTCGCGTACTTTCCGGCCATGGTGTTTTTGGAAATGAAGACGGGTCAGGAACTTGTCATCGGCCTTGTCATGGAGCTGTTCTGGGCGGTCTTATTCATCGTGCTGGCGCGGGTGCTTTTCAAGTTCGGACTGCGCCGCTACAGCGCGTATGGCGGCTAAAAACATGCACCAATTCCTTCGCTATGTTCGTCTGTGGACCGCCTTGGCGCGTTTCAGCCTGGTGCGCGAGCTGGCGTTTCGCACCAACTTCCTCGTCAAGATCGTCGTGGAAATGCTCTGGCTGGCGATCCTCATCGCGTTTTACGAAACCATCTTCGCGAAGACCTCGATGGTCGCCGGCTGGGACCGCTATCAGTACCTGTTTTTCCTCGGGTTTTATTTCGCGCTCGGCGGCTTGCTCGAAACCTTGTTCCTGGAGAACTGCAATAACTTCGCCGACCTGGTCCGCACCGGCGACCTTGATTTTTATCTGCTCAAGCCGATGGACGAGCAATTCCTGGTCAGTTGCCGGACCATCGATTGGTCCTGTGCCCCCAATGTGCTCATGGGTGCGGGGGTGATGCTGGCGGCGCTGGTTTTCGGCGGCTGGGAGTTCGACGTCGGCCGCCTGTTGTTGTTTCTCATCACGCTGGTGTGCGGCACCGGCCTGGCGTACGGCTTTCTCTTGTTGTTGACCGCCGCATCGGTCTGGTTCATGCGCAACCAGAGCCTGTTCGAGATGTGGTGGCTGTTCTCGACCTTGATGCGCTATCCGCGCGAGATCTTCAGCGGCACGTGGGCGTACCCGGCGGGCTTGTTCTTTTCCTTTGTCATCCCGATCATGCTGGTGACCAACGTGCCGGCCCAGGTCATGATGCGTGCCATCGAGCCGAAGCTCGTGGCTTATGCAGCGGCGGCGACGGGAGTGGTGCTATGGGCGAGCCGCCGGTTTTTCAAATTCGCGCTGGAGCGCTATCGGAGTGCGAGCAGTTGATTTGTCAATCGCCGTACTTGGCGACCAGGCAGGCTATGGTGTGGGCGATGCGGTGTTCGCTGAGGCCGTAACTGGAGGCGACATCGAGGGCGGCTTCCCGGACGGCACGGTGTTCGATGACCTCGAGGGGCAGGTTGGCGTCGCCGGCTTCGGCCCGGAGGCCGGGCATGGACAGGACCAGCACCGCCGCGTGAATCGCGATGGCCGCCCGGGCCGCGGAAATGCCGCGCCGGGACAGCCACTGGTGCTGCCGTTGCAGAAGGGATTCGAACCGTTCGGTAAACTGGGCTTCGTTGAGTTTGCCGGTCTGAAAGCGTTCCAAATGCTTGTACAGGGGACGCGCCAACCGGGGCAGAACCACTTCCATTAATTGCTTGCTCATGGGTGTCCACTCCTTCAAAGTCGGGAAGTTGATTCCGTCCCCAGGCGCTCCATACCGTCCCCTTGACTATATTCTACCTAGCGAACCGCGCGGCGGCAAAAAATAGTGCCGGGCGAACGGAAAAAACCACCAAAGCAGGGCAGACTGTACCGGCCGGGAAACGGCGCCAATACACTGTCACTGGGTGGTCTGGCCGGACTGGGCGGATTTGGTGAGCGGAAATTTCACCGCGCCCCTTGCAGTCAGCCCCATTCGCCCTCATAATCGGCGGAGTAACGCTGTTGCCGCCGGCGCCGCGCGCGTGCCCCGCAACCATAACCCGCTCTCCATGAGGTCTTTCCATGAAAGTTCTGTACGCGTTGCTGCCCGCCTGCTTGCTGGCGGCCATCCTGATGACGGCACCGCTGCTGCCGTTTTTGGACGCCGACACCAAGACGGAAACCAATGCCGGCGCCCCCAAAACCAAGATCACCTGGAAGAAGATCGTCATTGACAAAGTCTTCCGTTCGGAAGGCGTGGCCGTCGCCGATTTCAACAAGGACGGCAAGATGGACATTTTCGTCGGTGATGTTTGGTACGAAGCCCCCGACTGGAAAATGCACGAAGTACGCCCCTACAAAAAGTGGGACGGCGCCACCGGCTACAGCGAATCTTTTGCCTGCTTCGCCGATGACTTCAACGGCGACGGTTACCCCGACGTCATCGTCGTCCCCTTCCCCGGCAAGGCGTGCTCCTGGTACGAAAACCCAGGGGCCAAGGGGGGCCCGTGGACAGCCCACCTCCTTACCAACAGCGCCTGCAACGAAACGCCCATCTACGTCGATCTGTTCGGCACCGGCAAAAAGGTCCTCATCATGGGCTGGCAACCTCCCGGCAAGAGCAACGAAGGCCAGATGTGCTACTTTACCCCTGGCCCAGATCCCACACAGCCCTGGCAAAGAGTGCCGATCAGCGAACCGAGTCAAAAGGGGAAGGAAATTCCGGGCACGCAGCGTTTCTCCCATGGCCTGGGTCACGGCGACGTCAACGGCGATGGCCGCGTTGACGTCATCGTTTCCAACGGCTGGTGGGAACAGCCTGAAAAAGTAGACGGCACCACCCCCTGGAAGTTCCATGCCGCCGACCTCAATCCGGTCTGTGCCGACATGTTCACCTATGACATCGACGGCGACGGCAAGGCGGACATTGTTTCCAGCTCCGCCCATAACTACGGCTTTTGGTGGCACCAGCAGAAATCGGGCAAGGACGGGCCAACGTTCATTCGCCGCGATCTGTTCACGCCGCCGCCCGAAGTCAGCAAGTTGCCCAAGGACCACAAACTGTCTGCGGAAGAGTTGAGTCTTTACAACGGCGTCAACAAATTCCGCGCCGGCCAGGGCCGGGCGGCCTGGCGCCTGGACCCAAAACTCATGGAGGTGGCCCGCGCAGCCGCCCCCGCGTCAGTCGATCAAGGCAAGAATGGAGGCCTCAAGAATTTCTATAACGGAACGATTAAAGCCCAACCCATGCTGACGTCGGCAAGCTCCGAACCTTTCGACCCTGAAAAGGCCGCCCAGGCATTGCTCGCCGATTTAGCACAGCGCCGCGATCTGGCATCTCCGGCTCTCGAAGTCGGCGTCGGCTTCTTTCAGGGAGCGAAGGACCGTTCTTGTGTTCTGGTTATCGGCGACAGCGGCGCTTTCTCGCTGCCGGCTCAGACCCACGCCCTTCATTGCGTGGACATCAATGGCGATGGTCTCAAGGACCTGGTGACCGGCCGGCGCTGGTGGGCCCACGGTCCGCGCGGCGACGCCGGGCCCAACGATCCTGCCTATCTCTATTGGTTCGAGGCCAAGCGCGACAAGAGCGGTTTCACCACCTTCATCCCGCATGAAATCGATGACGATTCCGGCGTCGGCACCCAGTTCGCCATCATGGACATGAACGGCGACGGCCTGCCCGACATCATCATCTCCAACAAGAAAGGCGTGTTCCTGTTTTTGCAAGTGCGCGAAGCCGTCAAGGAATAAACCTTTGGCGTCGATTCTATGGCCATCCAAACTACATTCGCCGTCGCCGTCTTGCCCGGCGACGGTATCGGCATCGACGTCACCTTCGAGGCCGTCAAAGTCCTGCGGGCGGTCGAGCGTTCGTTTTCCTTGAAGCTGACTACCCACGAATGCGGGGCGGTGTGCTACCAGCGGACCGGCAGCGATTTACCGGAGGAAACCCTCGCCGCCTGCCGCGGTGCCGACGCCGTGCTGCTCGGCGCCATGGGGCACCCGGACATTCGCAAACCCGACGGCACCGAATTGGCCCCGCAGGTCACGCTGCGGATTTTGCTTGACCTCTATGCCGGCGTCCGGCCCTGCAAGCTCTACGCCGGAGCGCGGTCGCCGCTTGGCAACGTGCAACCGGACGACATCGATCTCGTCATCTTGCGCGAACAGACCGAAGGACTTTTCGCCAGCCAGACCGGCGGCATCGTCCTGCACGATCAGGTGGCCACGGACACCCTGGTGATGACCCGGTCCGGAGTGCGCCGCATTTGCGAGTTCGCCTTCCGCCTGGCGCAGGAGCGCCGGCGCGTGGACGCGGGGGCGGCCCGCAAGGTCACCTGTGTCGACAAGGCCAATATCTTCAAGAGCTATGCTTTCTTCCGCAAGGTGTTCGACGAGGTCGCCGCCGCGTATCCCCACATTCAGGCGGACCACGCCTACATCGACGCGCAAGCCCTGTTTCTGGTGCAGCGGCCGCAGCGCCTGGATGTTCTCGTCACCGAAAACATGTTCGGCGACATCCTTTCCGACCTGGCCGCTGGCCTCATCGGCGGCATGGGCATGGCCCCCTCGGCGGACATCGGCGACCGCCACGCCGTCTTTCAGCCCGCCCACGGCACCGCTCCCGACATCGCCGGCAAAGGCATCGCCAATCCCATCGCCGCCATCCTGTCGGCCGCACTTCTCCTCGACTGGCTCGGCCGCCGCCACCAAAACCCCGCCCTTGGCGCAGCCGCCGAGCGGATCGACGTCGCCGTGACGCGCGTTCTCGCCGAAGGCAAGACCCTGCCCCTCGATCAAGGAGGCTCCGCGACGACGAGCCAGCTAGGCGACGCTATCGTCCGGGCCATCTAAGAATAAGGAAGGAGGCCTCCATGCCGCTAAACCCTCGGCGTGCCAACGCCGAAAACCAACGCCTGGAAGAAGATCGGCTCGGCAAACAGCCGTGGCGCACATGGGGCCCCTACCTCAGCGAGCGTCAATGGGGCACGGTGCGCGAGGACTACAGCGCGCATGGCGACGCCTGGGACTACTTCCCCCACGAACATGCGCACAGCCGTGCCTATCGCTGGGGGGAGGACGGCATTGCCGGCATGAGCGATGATGAACAACGCTTGTGCCTGTCCCTCGCCTTGTGGAATGGCCACGACCCAATTTTAAAAGAGCGCTTGTTCGGGCTGACCAACAGCGAAGGCAACCACGGCGAGGATGTGAAGGAACTCTACTATTACCTTGATGCGACACCGACGCATTCCTACTTGAAAATGCTTTACAAGTATCCGCAAGGCGAGTTCCCCTATCACCAACTTGCCCGCGTCAACCACGAGCGCGGCAAGGACCAACCCGAGTTCGAACTGCTCGATACCGGTCTGTTCGAGGCGGACCGCTACTTTGATGTGTTTGTGGAGTACGCCAAGGCCTCCGTGGACGATTTGCTTATGCTGGTTTCGGTGCACAATCGAGGACCGCAAGAAGCGGACATCCACGTGCTGCCGCAACTCTGGTTCCGGAACACCTGGTCCTGGAAAGGGGGCGCCAGGCCGACTTTGACGATAAACGATGATGGGGCCATCGCTGCCGCGCATCCCGAACTCGGCAACTACGTCCTCCATGCCGACGGCGCTCCGACCGTTCTCTTTTGCGACAATGAAACCAACGCCCAGCGCCTTTTCGAGGTAAACGGGGCACCAGGGTACTGGAAGGACGCGTTCCACGACTATGTCATCCACGGGCGCCAGGATGCCGTCAATCCCAAGCAGGTGGGCACCAAGGCGGCTGCCTATTATCGCCTGCGTGTGCCGGCCCAGGATTCTGTTCAACTCCGTCTGCGGCTGACCAAAGGGGAGTTTCAAAACGGGGACGGGACCCCTAAAATTCAAGGGTCCCGTCCCCGTTTTGAAACAGCCTCTAAGGGGCCCGGCGTCAAGCCGTTCGTCGCATTCAAAAAAATCATCCAGAAAAGGCGGCATGAAGCCGATGCCTTCTATGCCGATCTTCAGGCCGAGATAAAGGACGCCGACGCCCGCCTGGTCCAGCGCCAGGCGTTCGCCGGCATGATTTGGAGCAAGCAGTTTTTCTACTACGACGTTCCCGAATGGCTCAAGGGCGATCCCGGCCAACCTCCCCCGCCCGTCGAGCGTCGTCGCGGCCGCAACAGCGAATGGCGGCACCTCAACAACGCCGACATCATCTCGATGCCCGACAAATGGGAATATCCCTGGTATGCCGCCTGGGACCTCGCCTTTCACTGTGTTCCCTTCGCCATGATCGATCCGGAGTTCGCCAAGAGTCAGCTCGTGCTGCTGACGCGCGAATGGTACATGCATCCCAACGGCCAACTCCCCGCCTATGAATGGGCGTTTGGCGACGTCAATCCCCCTGTGCACGCCTGGGCGACCTGGCGCGTCTTCCAGATCGACCGCAAGCAGCGCGGCGACTGCGGCGACCTCGAGTTTCTCGAAAGAGTGTTTCACAAGCTGATGCTGAACTTCACCTGGTGGGTCAATCGCAAAGACGCGCAGGGCCGCAATATCTTTCAGGGGGGTTTTCTTGGCCTGGACAATATCGGCGTCTTCGACCGCAGCGCGCCCTTGCCGACGGGCGGTTTCCTCAACCAGGCGGACGGCACCTCCTGGATGGCCATGTATTGCCTGAACTTGATGCGCATCGCCCTGGAATTGGCGATCCATAACCACGTCTATGAAGACATCGCCACCAAGTTCTTTGAGCATTTCCTGAACATTGCCGAAGCCATGACCAACATCGGCGGCGACGGCAACGGGGTCGGCCTATGGGATGAGGAAGATCAGTTTTATTACGACGAGCTGAACTTGTCCGATGGCAGCATGCAGAAACTCAAAATCCGGTCGATGGTCGGCCTCATTCCATTATTCGCGGTCGAAACCCTGGAACCCGAGCTGCTCGATCAACTTCCAGATTTCAAACGGCGGCTCAATTGGTTCCTGAACTATCGGCCCGACCTGGCCAACCTGGTTTCCCGGTGGAATGAGCCCGGGCGCGGGGACCGCCGCTTGCTGTCCCTGCTCCGCGGCCATCGCATGAAGAAGCTACTCCGGCGCATGCTGGATGAATCCGAGTTCCTGTCCACTTACGGCATTCGCGCCGTCTCCAAGTTCCACGAGGACAAGCCCTACACTTTTTGGACCGAGGGTACGCCTCATGCCGTGGCCTACGAGCCAGCGGAATCGCACTCCGGCCTGTTCGGCGGCAATTCGAACTGGCGCGGTCCGATCTGGTTCCCGGTCAATTACCTGATCATCGAATCGCTCCAGAAGTTCCACCATTACTACGGCGACGACTTCAAAGTCGAGTGTCCCACCGGTTCCGGCCGGTACTTGACCTTGTGCGAAGTCGCCAACGAGCTGAGCAACCGCTTGACGCGCATCTTCGCACGCGCCGGCAATGGACGCCGCGCGGTTTTCGGAGACAACGCCAAGACGCAGAACGATGCGCATTTTCGCGATTACTTGCTCTTCTATGAGTATTTCCACGGCGACAGCGGCCGCGGCATCGGCGCCGCGCACCAGACCGGCTGGACCGGCCTGATCGCGAAACTGTTGCAGCCGCGCAAGGAAGAACTGCCGGAGGAGCGCTGCGCCCGCACCGCGGGGAGAGACCAGCGCCCCTTGATGCACGTAAGGCGTTAGTTTCTTTGTCGCGTCAACCTGGCAAAAGCGATGCGTCCCTGTTATGCTTTTCACATAGAGCCCTTTAAACGATCAGAGTCCATCCGATGCCGAACGATACAAAACCTTCCGATGACAATGAAGTAACCATTCTGGCTCGCGTATTGAGTAATGGTCAGGATCGGATTCCCGCTGATTGGGCCCGGCACCTTCTCGCCCTGGGATTCAGCGAAGCGGACGAAGCCCGTATGAACGATTTGGCCCAGCGCAATAGACAAGGGACCTTGTCTGAATCCGAGAAGGATGTATTACTCGGTTACGCCAAAGCCGGCTGCCTTCTTGGGATTGTCCAATCCAAGGCCCGGCGTGCACTCAAACCCCGGACGAAGCCGGTTAGACCAAAAAGCACTTGAGCCGTTGCATGGACGAATACCTCATTCGACAAGTTCGCGAGCGTGCCCGCGACACTTGCGAATATTGTCTTATTTCCCAGGTCTACTACCCAGCCCCCTTTCAAGTTGATCATGTGATTGCTCGGCAACACGCAGGTCCGACTACTCTGGGTAATCTTGCTCTTTCCTGTATTCACTGCAACAGCCACAAGGGGCCCAATATCGCAGGCCGCGACCCGAAAACCCGCAAGCTTACGCCACTTTTCAACCCGCGCCGCCATCAATGGGCCCGGCATTTTCGCTGGAAGGACATTCGTTTGGTTGGCCGCACTCCAGTCGGGCGAACTACCATTCTTGTTCTCAACATTAATGGAAAATTCATGCGGCAGCTTCGAAGAGCCCTTGTCGACGAAGGTGTGTTTCCGCCTTTTTGAGGCATTTTATCCCTCCACTCCCTTGACCCCGCTTGCAGGTTTGCGATAATCAATCCCGTTGTCCTTGCCTCGTCCCTACCTCATGCAAACCTTCAAACCGGATATTTCCCCATGCCGAAAACCGTGTTTATGCTCCTGCTGGCTCTTGCCATGAGCGCGCTCTGTCCCACACTCGCCTCGGCGGACAACTGGGCCCGCTTTCGCGGCCCCAACGGCATGGGTGAAGCCCACGACAAGGACATCCCCGTCAAGTTTGACGACAACGACAATGTTCTCTGGAAGCTGCACTTGCCGGGCGAGGGTAATTCCAGCCCCATCATCTGGGGCAAACATCTTTTCTTGCAGACGGCTTCCGCCGATGGCGCCCAGCGGTTGCTTCTGTGCATCGACGTCACGAGCGGCAAGGAACTCTGGTCGCGCGGCATCCCCGCGGCCAAGCCGGCCAAGGGAACCGTCCATGCGAAAAACTCGCTCGCGTCCTCCACGCCGGTAACGGATGGGGAATCCGTATTTGTCCCCTTCTGGGACGGCAAGGACGTTTTCATGGTCGCCTACAACTACAAGGGCGACCTGCTCTGGAACAAGCCGCTGGGCCGCTGGGTCAGCCAGCACGGCCCGGGCGCCTCGCCCATCCTGTTTCGAGACAAGGTCATCTTTTATCACGACATGGACAAGGAAGACATCAAGACCAAGGCACCGGTCGCCAGGCCCTCGATCCTCTACGCCCTCAACAAAAAGACCGGCGCCATCGACTGGGAGTTGCCGCGCGAGGCCTTTCGGGCTTGCTACTCGGCGCCCTTCATTCTGGAAAACCCCGGCACAGCCCCGGAGTTGATCGTCACCAGCACCACGTCCATCGTCAGCTACAATCCCGACGACGGCGCCCAGAACTGGAAATGGAACTGGAAATTCAAGGGCATGCCGCTCCGGACCATCGCGCTCACTCAATATCAAGATGGCATGCTCCTCGCCTGCTCCGGTGACGGCGGCGGCGATCGCCTCATGAACGCCATTGATTTGGGCGGCACCAGCAAGAACGCCAGGCCGAAGCTGGCCTGGGAAAATCACAAGGATTTCCCCTATGTGCCCTGCCTCGTGAGCCGCGGGGACCATGTCTATTTCGTCAACGACGGCGGGG
>Ga0207152_1125_pt1 | contig 15767 bp, 15 predicted proteins | sample Alteio_BWMinHeat_30_FD_153590 | JGI IMG/M metagenome (GOLD analysis project Ga0207152, IMG submission 153590) | Enriched cells from forest soil in Barre Woods Harvard Forest LTER site, Petersham, Massachusetts, United States -... | ecosystem: Environmental > Terrestrial > Soil > Temperate forest >... | reverse complement strand
CTTCGGGGAGAAGCGCGATTACACGCTGGCGCGGCTCAAGCGGCTGGGCATCGGCGTGGATGCTCCGCCGGCGGGCGCGTTCTACGTCTGGGCGAATCTTTCCCGGCTGCCGAAGCCGTTGAACGACGGGATGAATTTCTTCCGCGAGGGACTCAAAGAAAAGGTGATTATCGTGCCCGGAGTGTTCTTCGACGTGAATCCCGGCAACCGGCGGGTGCATGGGCGGTACGAAAATTACTGCCGCGTCAGTTTCGGCCCGGAAATGAAAAAGCTTGAGACCGGCCTCGATGCCCTCGAACGGGTCATCAAAAAGTTCCGCAAATAACGGCAACGGTCTTGCGCGCCGGAGCCGGCGCTTCGTCTTTGCTTTACGCCGGGGGTTTTTACATTAAAATTTGCGCATGGTTACGCTGGAAGCATGTCCTCTTTTTCGCGAGCTCAGCCCCGGGGAGCTGAAGACACTCCGGCAGGCCGCGCAGGAAAAGACATTTCCGGCCAACCAGGAGATTTTCAAGGAAGGCGACACGGGCGACGGCGTTTACGTGGTGAGGGAGGGGCAGGTGCAGATTTCGGGTGTGGTCGGGGACGACAACCGGTTCATGTTTTCGCGGGTGGCGCCGGGCGAGATATTCGGCGAGATGGCGGTGCTGGAGAACAAACCGAGGTCGGCTAGCGCGGTGGCAGCGGAGGCAACGGCGGTTTATTTCATCCCCCGCGAGGCGATGTTGAGACTGGTGGAAAGTTCCCCGCGCCTGGCGATGAACCTGTTGCGGGAAATCAGCAACCGCCTGCGCGAATTCAACCGGCAATACATCGAAGGCGTCTTGCAATCCGAGCGGTTGGCGCTGGTGGGCCGTTTTGCGCGCTCCATCGTGCATGATCTGAAGAACCCGCTGAACATCATCAGCCTCACGGCGGAAGTATTCGGCATGGAAAAGAGCACGCCACAGTCGCGGCGGGTAAATCAGACGCGCATCAGCAAACAGGTGGAGCGCATCAGCGAAATGGTCAATGAAATATTGGATTTCACGCAGGGTTCGCAAGGGACGTTTGTCCTCGCGCCGACGAATTACCGCGTGTTTGTTGAACAATTGATCGAGGAAATGCGTCCGGACATTGACATCAAGTCCGTCGCCATCGAATTGCAAAGTCCGCCCCCCGCGGTCACCTTGTTGCTGAATCCGAGGCGTTTGCGGCGGGTGTTTTACAACTTGATTCACAACGCGACGGACGCCATGCCCGCCGGCGGGAAAATCCTGGTCCGCTTCATCGTGGCGAACAATGAAATCAGCACGGAAATCGAGGACACCGGCTCCGGCATCGCTTCGGAGATTGCCGAACGGCTGTTTGATGCGTTTGCCACCTATGGCAAGGCGCACGGCACCGGGCTGGGACTGTCCATCTGCAAAAAAATAATTGAAGACCATCACGGCCGAATTTCCGCGAGGAATGAGCCGGGGCGGGGCGCCGTGTTCTCCTTTGCCCTGCCGATCCATCAGAACGAATGACAGCCAGCCCACGCCGGCACGTGGCATCCGCCGGACGATCCTGAAATTTTCATAATGAACCGCATTCGTTTATTGCCCGAACAGGTCGCCAACCAGATCGCGGCGGGCGAGGTGGTCGAGCGTCCGGCCAGTGTGGTGAAGGAATTGGTGGAAAATTCACTCGATGCGGGAGCGGCGCGCGTCACGGTGGAAATCCAGGCCGGCGGGCGCAGCCTGATACGCGTGACCGATGACGGCACCGGCATGAGCCGCGACGACGCGCTCCTGAGCCTGGAACGCCACGCGACGAGCAAGATTCAACGGGCCGAGGACCTCAGCGCGATTGCCACGATGGGGTTTCGCGGCGAGGCGCTGCCCAGCATCGCCAGCGTGAGCCGGTTCACACTGACCACCCGTGAGCGCGACGGCGGCGCCCACGAGGCCACGCAAGTCATCATCAACGGCGGCAAAATTCTGGAGGTCAAGGCCGCGGGCGGCGCGCCGGGAACCATCGTCGAAGTGCGGCAGATTTTTTTCAACCTGCCCGCGCGCAGAAAATTCCTGCGAACAGAGGAAACCGAATCCGCGCACATCCAACACTATCTCACGCTGGCTGCGCTCGCCCACCCCGCGGTTGCCTTTACTTATTCGCGGGATGGACGGCTGGTCTGGCAATTGCCCGCCGTTGCCGCGGGCGACACCACCGCCTCGCGGCTGGCGGCTTTGCGCGAGCGGATGCGGGCGATTCGCGGGGGCGAAGAAAAACTTCTCCCGGTTGATTTTTCAGTCGAGCTGCCCGAACCGGCACAGTTTGAAGAATCTGCGACACTCCATGATGGTTTTCAACCTCCAGCGCCGCCAGTCTTCCGCGTCTGGGGTTTCATTGGCGCACCCGGGGTTTCCCGTTCGACGCGTGAAGACCAGCATTTGTTCGTGAACCGCCGGCCGGTGGAGAATCGCGGATTGAATTTTGCGCTGATGGAAGGCTACCACACGGCGCTGATGAAGGGGCGTTACCCGGTCTGCTGCCTCTTTCTCGAGATTGACCCCGCGGCGGTGGACGTCAACATTCATCCGGCCAAGCGCGAAGTGAAATTTCATCAGGAGGGCCAGGTGCGGCGGCTGGCGGCCCAGGCGGTGCGCGAAACACTATTGAAATTTCACACCACCCCGGCGCGGAACGAATCCGTTCCCGTCGAATCCAGAAAAAATCCCCAAGCGGAACCCGCGGCGGTGCTTCCTAACACGCCAGAATTGCCTCAACTTGGAAGCACAACGCCCATACAACCCGCGGCAATGCCCTCAGCCAGAAGGGAAACGCCTTCGTGGCCCGTGAGACCCGCCATCGAGCCAGCCCGGACGGTTCCCGCCACGACCCCTCCTCCGGCCATTCGTCCACAACCTCCCATCTCCCCCGCTCCGGTTCCCCTGCTCAACGTGCCGCTGCGGCTGGTCGGTGTGATTGGAAAACTTTATGTCGTGCTGGAATCCGATCGCGGCCTGGTGTTGCTGGACCAGCACGCGGCGCATGAACGGATTTTGTTCGAGCAGATGCTCAACCGCCTGGAACAACACGGAAGCGCCTCGTCCCAAAAATTGCTGCTGCCGGAGACGGTGGAATTATCGGCGCGGGACGCGCATTTCCTACGGGAGCAACTTGTCACGCTGACGCGGCTGGGGGTCGGCTTGAGCGAATTTGGCGAACGCACCTTTCTGCTCGACGCACTGCCGCCATTCGTCAGGGCGCCGGACGCGCGGCGGTTCGTGCTGGAAATGGTGGATGAGCTTAAAGCCGCGGGCCAGGAGGTGAACAGCCTGCGCCTGGGCGAACACGCGATTGCCAAAACCGTCTGCCGCCATGCGGTCAAGGCCAACGACCCGCTCGCCGGCGCGGAACTCGAGAACCTCGTGCAGGACCTGCGCCATTGCGCCATGCCCTACACCTGCCCCCACGGACGGCCCACGCTCATTGAAATGAACTACCGCGAACTGGAAAAAAAATTCGGCCGCACGCAGTAGCCGGGCCGTCAGGCCGGCTTCGGCGCTTCGGGGGCCACGTCTTCGATCTTCGCGTTTTGTTGGAGGAATTCCAGGGTCTTCTCGTTCGCAATCTGGTCGTAGATTTCGATGATGCCATTGCGCTTCTGCAAATCCTTCGCGAACTTGTCCGGCGGAATCTGATACATGCCGGCCAGATGCGTGACGCGGCGGGCGACCTCTTCCTGCGAAACCTTGATGCCCTCCTTCTCGGCGATCTTTTGCAGCAGGAAATCCGCCTTGACCCGGTTTTTGGCGCTGTCGCTGGCCGCCGAGTAAATCTGCTCCTTCTGTTTCTCGATCACTTCCTTGGACACGCCGCGCTGCTGGTTTTCGTGGACAATATTGTAAACCACGTTTCGGGTCTCCTTCGCCACAACGGATTCGGGCAGGTCGAATGAAACCCGCCTCAGCAATTCCTGCACGAGCTGGTTGCGGACGCTCTGGTTTTTTTTGTAGTTCAGCTCGTTTTCCAGGTCGGTGCGGACGCCCGCCCGCAGCGTTTCCACGCTCTCCGCGCCATAAGCCTTCGCAAACGCCTCGTCCAACGGCGGCAGGACCTTTTCCTTCACCTCCACCACTTCCACTTCGAAAACGCCCTTCAACCCGGCGAGCTGGGGCGTCACAAAATCCGCGGGGAAATCCACGTTCACCGTCCGTTTGTCGCCCGCCTTTGCGCCCGTGAGCTGGTCCGCGAAGCCGGGAATGAACGCGCCGGGTTCGATGTTGATCCAGAAATTCTTCTGCTCGGTCAGGCCCTTGGCCGTTGGAGCGGTTTCAGTAATGGGCTTGCCGTCGCAAGTACCCGTGTAGTTGACCACCGCCACATCGCCGGAAGCAGCTGGACGATCCACGGTCGAGAAGCTGATCTGGCGTTCGCGCAACAGGTTCAGGGCGCGATCCACGTCTTCGTCGGCGACCGAGGTGGTTTCACGCTTGACCGGCAGACCCTTGTATTCCGGCAGTTGAAAATCCGGGGCGGTCTCGACAGTGGCGGCGAATTGCAGCGCCTGGCCGCGGCCGAATTGAATCTCCTCGATGTCCGGATAACCCACGACCTCCAGCTTCTTTTCATCGACGGCCTTGCGGTAGGCATCGGGGATGAGCTTCTTTTTGACCTCGTCCTGGATGTCCTTTTCGTAGCGCTTGACGATCATGTCGCGCGGGGCCTTGCCCGGGCGGAACCCCGGCAGCGCCGCCTGGCGCTGAAAATCCTTGATCATGGATTCAAACGCTTCATCGACCTCTTTGGTCTCGATTTCCACGCGCAATAATTTCTTGCACGGGGCCAAATTTTCAATTGTGACGTTCACAGACTAACCTTTCCATTTTGTTACCGGGCAACCAGCCGGCTTTGCCAATATGCCGCACTCTTCGCCATCCGGCGAGTCGGGGAGCGTAGGCAATGGATTGATTCGCGTCAAGCGCTCGAACGGCTCTTATGTGCCGCGCAACGAACGAAGCTTTTCGTCGAGGTGGGTGCGGTCCGCAAGCGCCTTAAGCAGCGGGCCTTCCGAAGTGAACTGAACCACGCTGACCGAACCCACGGGACAGGCCAGACGATAGCGGAAACGCCCCACGTCAATCCCCAGCAGGCCGCAAAGAATGATGCGGATGGTCGCCTTGTGCGAAACGATCAGCACGTTGCCGTCGTTAAACCGTTGTTTGATTTCTTCTATCACCTGCATGGTACGGCGGGCGATGGCCACGGCGGGTTCGCCTCCCGTGGGCGAATTCCAGGCGGGGTCGGCCGACCAGCGGATGTAATCGTCGTGATGCTCGCGATCCACGACTTCCACGGATTTGCCCTCCCACTTGCCGTAATGGATTTCCTTGAGGTCGTCGCGTAATTCCATTTTCAGGCCGAGAGCGTCGCAAAGCGGCCGGGCGGTGGCCACGGTCCGGCGCAACGGACTGGCATAGACCGCGCTCCAGGGGGCGGATTTGTACGCCGCGGCAAATGCATTGGCCATCGCCAGGCCGTCCGGCGTCAGTTCGGGATCGAGGCCCGCGCCGCAAAAAACATTGTCGCGGCTGAACGGCGTTTGGCCGTGGCGCAGGAGGTGGAGATGCAGGCTCAAGTGTCGCCCTATTCAGACTTGGCGATTAACCCAAGAATCGCCTTCCGCTGCACTGGCCCATAGATGCGGCTGTCCGCGCTGCGGCTCCGGTTGTCGCCCAAAACAAAATAATCCTCCCGGCCCAGCCGCAGGGGTTTCACCGGATCAGCGCCGGAAGCGCGGGAGGCAATCGAAGTCAGGTAGGGTTCGCGAAGCCTGGCGTTGTTCACATAAACGCCGTCCTTGCGTATTTCCACCACGTCGTTGGGGAGCGCCACGATGCGCTTGATGGACAGGTCCTGGTCCTGCGGGTCCTGGATGACGACGATTTCGCCCTGGCGCGGCGTCCGCAGGAGATAGGGATAGCGGAACAAAATGTATCGCTGCCCATCCAGCAGCGTCGGGGTCATGCTCGTGCCTTTGATCTCCACGGCCATCAAAACGAAATGGCTTAACAGCAGATAACTGATGATGGACCACAGCGCGACGCAAAGAATCAGATAAGACTGCCGCGTTTCGGGTCTGATCCGGCGGGGTCTGGCCGGCTGGCTTGGCTTTTCCAGCACCGGCTCCACGGCTTCAAGTGTGTTCATGCAAACTCTCCAATCCTGGCGCAATTCAAAATCAACTCATTCCTCAAATGTCGCGACTCACCGCGCCATGCCGGCACGCAAGCCACTTGAGAATTTAATACACGAGGCAATCATGATTATCAAGGGCGGAAACCAAAAAGCAGCACCCGGAATTATCCGGACGCCGTGGCAGATTTCGCGCCCTCCTCAAAATGTTCGTTCAAGTGTCAGGCCAGTGCGGACCAGCTCCAGGGCGCGCGGTAGGGGCGCGAGAGCAGGCTGAGCGCGTCCCGGTCATCACCCACCAGGCGCTCGGTCTTGTTGTTCCATCGCAACTTCCGGCCCACGAGCATGGAGATAAGGCCCAGATGGCCCGGGATCGCCGAATGATGCCCCACCTCGACCGGGCATATCGTCGGCTGCCGCGACTTGACGCAATCCAGAAAATTGCGATAGTGATTGTCGGACTTATAGAGTTTGATCTTGGCCACGTCGTCCGGAAGCTCCCGCATTTCGCGCCACTCCTGGTTCGAAGCGTCGAACTGTCCGCGATCCACCCACACCCAGCCATCCGTGCCGATCCATTTGCAACCGGAGCGAATGTCACTGTGGCCCCCGGCAATCGTCATCGTGATGTCCTTCGGATATTTCAATTCAATCCGATATTTCGTGCAGGTGTTCCACACCGCGTCCTTGTCCGGGAATTCCCCGTGCCCCTCGATTTCCGACGGCCCTTCCAGGTCAAATCCCAGCCCCCAGTGGGCGATGTCGCAATGGTGGCCGATCCAATCCAGCAACTGCCCGCCGCCGGTATTGTAATTCCACCGCCAGTTCTTGTGCGAACGGGCTGGAATGTATGGCACCATTTTCGAAGGCCCGATCCACGTCTCATAATCCAGGTAATCGGGCGGAGTGATCGCGGTATTTTGATCCTTGGTCCCCGCAAAATCGGTGTGGCCTCCGGGAAGCCCCACTTCCACGTGCGTGATCTTGCCGATCAGCCCGTTGCGCACAATCTCCGCCGCCTTGCGAAAGTTCCGCTCCGACCGCTGCCACGAGCCCATCTGGTATATCCGGTTGTTCTTTTGCACCGCTTTGACCAGCGCCTGCTGCTCGGCAATCGTCCGGGCCAGCGGTTTCTCTCCATAAACGTCCTTCTTGTTGCGCACCGCCTCGGTCGAGACCAGCGCGTGCCAATGGTCCGGCGCCGCCATCAATATCGCGTCAATGTCGGGGCGGGCGATCATCTCCTTGTAATCATGATACCCCTTGCAATCGCTGGTGCCGTAAAATGTGTTAACCTCAGTTATCCCGGCCGCGAGATGTTGCTTGTCCAGGTCGCAAATTGCCACCACCTGGCAATCTTTCAGGGCCATGAACGCCTTCGCATCGTTGGGCCCCTGCCAACCCCAGCCCACCACTCCCAGCGTGATCCGGTCGGATGGCGCCGGTTTGTCCCCTTGGCCGAACACACTGGATGGCACGATCATCGGCATTGCCGCCGCCGCGCCGGCAAGGGCGATGAATTGGCGCCGGCTGACTTTTGAAACAGAGGAGGATTTTTTCATGGTAATATAAGAATAGTGGGTGGTGGTTTTTTATATCTCGGTAAACACCGTCAAGTCAACGCAGATGCGTGAATTTTTTTGGATGTTCCCTGGTAAATGTCCGGCCGCTAGAAGGCATCTCATAAATAGCAGCAGATGGCGCGGCCAGAGATTTGGGCTGGCCACATTGCTTGCCGCGAAGCGGCACGTCGTATCTCTGGGAAACAAAATCGCAAGGCTTGGGAAGCCCACGCGTGAGGAGGGAGCATCCCCGTAGTGGGGCTGCGACCGACGAACAACAACGTGGCCGGCACAAAGATTGGCCGCTTCACTCTTCTGTTTGTCCCTTCCGACTTTCATTTTGTCTTGCTTTTTCTTCATGCACACGCCGCTGCGGGTATTTGTGAGATGGCTTCTAGTATGTTCGCGGCCATGTCATGGGGTTTGGCACTGTGGGCGTCGAAAGACGGATGCGATTATCGGGCTTATTGGACATGCCGCGAAGCTTACCGCAAGGATACTCTGCCATCGCCATCCCCGAAATAGGGGAAGGGGTGCGTGAAGTGCTTAGAGCCTGTTTGAAAACTACGAGGGGCGCTGCGGCGAGGGATTTTGACTGTGGCCAAGGCGGCGAGGCCGGAGCATCCCCGCAGCGGGCTGTAACGGCCAAGCCAACGCAGGCCACGGGCGAAAGACCCGCCGCCCGGAGGGTTTCCGCGGAAAAGGCTGTCTGGCTTCGTTGCTCCTCAGTCGAAGATCCACCAGGGATATTCTCCTTTGTCGCGCCTCGCCATCCGGCCTTTTCCGCGAAAACAGCTCCTCTCGTAGTTTTCAAACAGGCTCTTAGGGCGCAATCCCTTTCGGGCATCAAGCGCGAACGAGGCGTCCGTCGCGTCGCACGCGAAAGCGGTTGCCCGGCCCGCCTCCGTGTTCGTGGCCATATCATGGGGTTCGGCGATGTCATTTTGGCTTTCTTGACGGACTCGTGAGATGCGCCAGCCTTGTCCCGCGCTGCGAATCGCCTATCAACCGCTCCAGCCGCCTCCACTTCGTCTCTTCGCGTTTCGCACTCAGCACCCACCAATTGGCCGTTCGCCGATACCACGGCGCCTGCATTTGAAAGAATTCCCACGCCTTTTTGTTCGCCTTGAATTTTTGCTCGCAGACGGCCTCCAGCTTCCTCGCCCGGTTTTCAAACGAGTAGATTCCCGACCGCTCCGGGTCGCGCGCCGCCAATGCCTTCAGCCCGGCCGGCATCATGCGCCCTAGTTCCCGCAATTCCCCGGCGCGCTTCGTGTTGATGGTGCTCCAGATGCTTCTCGACTTTCGCGGTGTGAACCGGCTCACGTAACTGCGTGCGTCAATCCCCTTGCGAATGCCGTCAATCCATCCGCAACACAGCGCCTCGTCCACCGCCTCCGCGTACGTGATGCCTCCCCGGCCGGAGTCCTTCTTATAAAAACCCACCCACAACTCCGGCGCCGTGCCGTGGTTCTTCCCCAGCCACTTCCGAAATTCATCGGGTGACTTGAAGAACCTGATTTTCACCGGCTGCATGGAAACAAGTGTCACGCGCCCTTCTTTTGCCCCATCTTGCCGAACAATTCGACCATTCGCTTCTGCACCTCTTCCGTCGTCACATCCTCGATGTGCGTCATCAGCGTCCATAAATGTCCGAACGGATCCACCACGCAGCCCGAGCGTTCGCCGTAAAATTTGTTCTCCACCGGGAACTTCACCGTTGCCCCGGCCGCCACCGCGCGTTTGAACGCCGCGTCCACGTCTTCCACATACATCAGCATGCCCACGGGCGAGCCCTTGAACGCCTGCGGGGAAAGATTGCCCATCTGGGGAGACTCATCCCCCAGCATCACAATCGAATCGCCAATCACAATCTCCGCGTGGGCGATCGTTTTGCCGTCCGGCCCCGGCAACCTGAAGCGCTCCACCGCGCCGAACGCCCGCTTGTAAAAGTCAATCGCCTCTGCCCCGCCTCTCACATACAAGTAGGGAGTCAATGTGTGGAATTCGTCCGGAATGGGTTTTACTTTATTGCTCATAATGTTTGTGGCGCTCATGCGCCGGTTGTTGTTGTGTTTTAACTCTCGGCAAAAAAATCTCCCCTGCCCCGGCCCGCGTCAAGCCCGCGATTGTTACGAACCAGCCTACCAGCCATTGTGTGCCCACAATCGACGGCCACAACGCCGTAAAAAAATACTTTTTTTCAAAATAGGCGCACTTAAGTGCATTTAAGTGATTTTATCCGCATTTAAGCGCACTTAGCTGCACGGTTTGACCCGGTAATCGCCGCCAAAATGCGCCGTCCCGTGCGGTAGGGCGAGCACTCCGTGCGCGCCGGTTCCTTCCGGTTCTGGTCTTTTCCATATCGGAGTCCATCCGTCCACCCGTGGTTAATCTTTCCTGCCGTTTCCTGTTTTCCTGCCTTCCTTATCAATCCGCAGTTCCTGCATCCGTGTTTTATCCGTGTTCCATCCGTGGCTACCCATTTCACGGCTTCACAGAAAACTCTCACCACGCCTATATGCGGGAAATCAACGACTTGCATCGAATTATCCGGTTCAACGCGGTAAAAGCGCCTCGCGATCCGGTAAAAGCCGGTCGTTACGCGGTAAAAACCGGTAAAATTTCCCGCCTCCTTACCGCCTTTGCCCAGGCTGACACCGCTTCTCCGTTTCCTCAGTCCCCTCCTGTTCAATTCCCTGTCACATATTTTGCCCGGTTTCTTTCCTGCCTTCATGGCCTCCTTATCCTCATTTTCAGTTTCCATGTCGCCATCCTGCCACCCCCGGTTGGACAAAGGCTGTCCATGTCAATTTTTAACCGAAGCCGGCTTTCCGTCCGCTTCGTCCATCCCATCCACAATTACCTCCACATTCAAACGAATCTGACATTGAAATCCGCCGCTCGAACTCCTAAACTGTCCGTACAGATCATGAACTGATTCCGTCTAAAAATCTCCCGTGCCTATTCCTCCAAAAATTCGCTCGTTGACCACCGTTTTGCTGCTGGCGGCAACCACCGTTTTTGGCGATGACGCAGTTGACTACTATGATAGCGGGCGTACCAAGCACGAAAAAGGCGACTTCGTTAGCGCAATGGCCGATTACAGCAAAGCCATTGAACTTAAGCCCGATTATGCCCTCGCCTACTACAATCGCGGCATTCTGAAAAAAACCAAGAACGACCTCGACGGGGCATTGGCTGATTTCAACAAATCAATCGAACTCATGCCGGGCGATGCCCTAGCCTACACGGAACGCGGCAATGCCAAGGACGTCAAGGGCGACGTAACTGGTGCTTTGGACGATTACACCAAAGCCCTTGAATTTAATCCCAGTTTAATTACAGCCTATTATAATCGTGGAATCGCGAAAAACCAAAAGGGCGACTTGGATGGCGCGCTGGCAGATTATACCAAAACTATTGAGATTGAACCCGGCAGTGCTCTTGCCTATTGCAACCGTGGACTTGCCAAATTCAATAAAGCCGACTTGGATGGCGCGCTGGCAGATTATACCAAAGCCGTTGAACTCAATCCGAATTATGCTGAAGCCCACTACAACCGTGGCCTTGTGAAGCATCAGAGAGGCGACCTGGACAACGCACTCGCTGAATATACCAAGGCCATCGAACTCAAACCCAATTTCGCTGAGGCTTGGTACAATCGCGGCCTTGTGAAGAAAGCCAAAGACGACTCGAACGGAGCATTGGCTGACTTTACCGCGGCTCTTGGACTCAAACCAGATTTGGTTGGAGCCTACTACAATCGCGGCATTCTGAAAGACAACGAACGCGACCTTGACGGCGCAGTTGCTGATTTTAACAAAACCATCGAGCTCAAGCCTGATTTGGCCGAAGCCTATGTCGGTCGCGGCGTTGTGAAGAACAACAAAGGCGACTTCAATGGTGCAATGGCCGATTTCACCAAATCCATTGAACTAAAGCCTGATTATTCCGACGCTTACTACAATCGCGGCATCGCCGAGGCAGCCAAAAACGACTTGGAGGGAGCACTGGCTGACTATACCAAAGCCATCGAACTCAAGCCTGACTTGGCGGACGCCTTCAGTAATCGCGCTTTTGCGAAGGTATCAAGAGGTGACTTGGACGGCGCATTGACCGATTTCAACCGAGCCATCGAACTTAAGCCCGATTTGGCCGAAGCGTATATGGGTCGCGGCCTGATGGAGAAAATTAAAGGCGGCCTGGACGTCGCCCTTGCCGACTGCGATAAAGCCTTACTATTAAAACCCGACTATGCTCTGGCTTATTACACTCGTGGCCTTGTAAAGAAAAAGAAAGGCGATCTCGACGGTGCTCGCGCCGATTTCACTAAAGCAATTGAGCTCAAACCTGAATATCCCAGCGCCACCGCCGAATTAAAACTTCTCAAAGCGGATAAGTGACTTCCACCCGCTCTCACTCTCAACTCTCAACTCCCCACTCGTCACTCCCCCTCCCCTCCCTTTCTTCATTGACGCATGATTGATCGTATCGCAATTTCTCGCCGTTATGTCCGCCTCAGCAACGTCCGATGGCAAACAATTCCGCGCCGCCGCCGCGCCACTTTTCATCTTCCTAATCGGGCTGGGCGTCCCGTTGTTTATCGCCACCGCCATGCTCAAATACGGTTCCCGGCTCGACTGGTGGTCGGTCGCAAAGGGCGCGGCGTTCATGGTCCCCGCCGGCGTCATCGTGTCGGTGCTCGCGTGCCTGCTCCTTCCCGTGCGCCTCTCGCCCGCCGGCATCCACGCCCAGTCCATCTGGGGACTGCCCAGCTTCGTCCGCTGGACGGACATCAAGGAGGCGCGGGAATTCAAATTGTTCAACCTCCGCTGGCTCCGGCTTTATTCCAGCGCCGGCCCGACCGTCACCTGGGTCGCCCTCTTCCAGTCCCACGCGGGCGAGTTCAAACTGGAAATGTTGAAACTCGCGCCGCCCGAAAGCCCCGTCCTCGTCCATTTGAAGTAAACCCTACTTCGCCGGGTACTGCGGCCACACCCAGTCGCCCTTCGTGATGTTCACGCTGCCGGTGCTCCCCTCGTGCATCGCCACCTGGCCGCCGTCATCCGTCCCGTTCCAGCCGCTCGAATACAGGGTGAATCGTCCGTCCCCGCCACGCTGATATTTCAACGGCCCGCCGGTGCAGACATCGTTGGGGATTTTCTGGATGAACTGCGGGGTGAGCGCGTCCAGCGATTGCGGAAATTCCCCGTGCGCCAGCCGGTAACGCTCCAGCGCGCACGCCACCATCGCCTCGTCCACCACGGTTTGTGTGTAGGCGCATCTCATGCTCGCTCTGCCCAGTGCGGGAAAAAGCAATCGCGCAAAAATCTTGTAAGGCGGAAAACCACTGGAAAGTTCGTTGGTGACCTGGGCATCCCGATTATTCACGGGCCCGTCCGGGTAAACCCGGTGCAGGCCGGCATCCACCCGCGGAAGGTTGATTTCCTGGTGTAGCCGGCTTATTGCAATTTCATTTTGATAAAACCAGCCACCCGGCATGACCCAGGAAAACAGCGAGGGTTGGTCGTTCAAATTGTTCAGATACTTTCTGCGCTCACGCATAAATTCCAACTCCGTGTTTTCCAGCCCCCGCTCGCCCCGGATGCTATGGCCATATTCCGCCAGCATATCAATCCCGCCCAGCTGCTGCTCCAATTCCGCAAGCTGCGCGTCCGACCATTGATGCCCCGCCAGGCCTTCCCACACGGGCCGCGTCAATGCCATTTGCAACACCGCAAACCTCACCAGCTCCGAGATCAGGAACGGCTCGCCTTTGATAGTGTCCGCCAGGTACAGGGTCATTTTCACATCGGCAAAGGCCTGGTCAGTCCGCCCCAGCGCCAGCTCAGCCGACGCCCGCAGGTAAAAGAGCCGGGCGGGCTGTTTGACGACGCCGAGATGGGGGAGCAAAATCGCGGCGGGATCCTGGTCCTTGTCTGCGTAGTGAACATTGAACCGGGCATACGGACGCTGGCTGGCCGTTTGAAGTTCGTCCAACACCGGCCGGTACCGCTCCAACATCCGCAACACCTCCGCCGCCGCCTCCGTCCGGTTCAGCGCCGGTTTTTCAGGCTCACCCTTTTTATGCTGGGCGCTCACCCAGGCCGCCAGGTCCGTCAGTTCCCCTTTGGTCCAGTCGCCCGCCGATTTCGGCTCCTTCAGGTCCTTGGTCAGATTTTGCGCCCGGTCCACCGCGTTGGTGTCGCGCCAGGGCGATTGATCCGGCTGAAGCGGCCGGGGATTGAGGTCGTAAAGCGGCGCCAGGAACGGCGTCATCGCAAAATTCTCCTCGTCCGGCACCGGCGGCGGAACGAACGACGCCAGATCGAACTTTTCCCCCTTCGCCTCCCATTCGCGCTTGTAATTTTCCCACGCACGCTTCCCCCGCCAATTCTCCTCGACGTACAAAAAAGCAATTACGGTGGCCAGGCAGGCGACGAAAAAGAGGCCTTTGCGAAGCAATCGCACGGCAAGCCGCGGGCGAGGCGGAATCTTTGAAAGATTGGTTGTGTCTTCGCTCATAGTGATGAATTCATGTCAATTTCCCGCCTTTAACCTCTCAACCTGCAAAAATGCTGTTCCCCTTTGTTCAAACCATGACCGACTCCATGCGGCATTCGCTTTTTGGCCGGGGAACATACGGCTTCGGCGGTTCGCCCGCCGGTTGGTCAAACGTCTCAATCAATTTTGCGAGCATTTGCTTCTGTTCCTTCAACACCATGATCTCCTGCGGCGAAGGCGGTGTGGCCGTTTTGGCAATAGATTCCGTCCGGTCCGCGCTGGAAAAATGCATCACCAGAATCACCACCCACGCGGCGGCCAGGCCGGCCCACGCCTGCGGACACGGCCAAAACAGCTCGCGCCACCACGTGCGCTGTGGGTTGGTGGTTGAGGTTTGAGGATTGGATGATTCCCTCGCCGCCCGCAAAATTCCCGCGCGCCAGTCGGCGGGCACCGTCCGGACGGGCTGCCGCTCAAGTTGTTTTTCAAAATCATCCGGGTTCATGGCGTCAAAATCATTTGATTTCTTCATAAAGTGGACGCAGCAGGTCGCGCAATTTGTCTAGCCCGTAGCGATACCGGCTCGCCGCGGTGTTCGGGGGAATTTCCAGCGCCGCGGCAATCTGCTCAAACGTCCAGCGCTCCCAGAGCTTCAAATGCACCACCGCGCGCTGTTCCGGCGGCAATTCGGCCAGCGCCTTCGCCAGCGCGTGACGGAACGCCTGTTCGTCCGGGTCCGTGGATGGCGCGAACGGGTTTGGCATTTCCGCCGCGAGTTGTTCGTGGTTCTTCTCCCGCGTTCCCCGTCGGCGCATGACGTCAATGGCCAGATTATGCGCCAGTCGGATCAGAAAACCGCGTTCCTCGCGCACGTCATGAAGCAGATCCGGCCGCCGGGCCAGTTTGACGAATAATTCCTGGAGAAGATCGCGCGTGTCGGCTTCGTTCCGCGTCAGATTCAGCAGAAAGGCGAACAACGCCTGGGCATGGTCATCGTAGAGGCGCGCAAAATCGATGGATGCCGGCATGTCTAGGAGCTTATCCGTAAATCAAAAGGCCCTCTGCGGCAGTTGATTTTGGTGGCAGTCAAGGCGGCGAATCGCGCGCATCCCCGCAGCGGGCTGTAAGCGATGAGCCAACGCAGGCTGCCGCCAAAAGCAGCGCCGCCCGGAGGGTTTACGAGCAAAAGGCACCCTGGCTTCGTTGCTCGTCGGTCACAGACCCCTGCGGGTATGCTCTCTCCTCGCGCCTCGCCATCGTGCCTTTTGCTCATAAACAGAGAGCCTTTTGATTTACGGATAAGCTCCCAAAGATGACGCCGCCCGACGGCTGATTTGTCTGAAAAATTCGCGCTAACCGAGCCGCACTTCCTTGCCGGACGCCGCCGAACTGTAAATCGCATCCAGAATCTGCTGTATCTTCAGCGATTCCTCCACGGTTACCAACGGTCTTTTGCCGTCCAGCACGGCGTTCACGAAATGATGGACCCGGTCTTCCGGTTGCGGCAATTTCAGGCCGCCGAGCTGGATGGTTTCA